>Ga0233435_1003522_pt1 | contig 11860 bp, 10 predicted proteins | sample SI_122_August201_3_FD_182735 | JGI IMG/M metagenome (GOLD analysis project Ga0233435, IMG submission 182735) | Seawater microbial communities from Saanich Inlet, British Columbia, Canada - SI_122_August2016_135_MG | ecosystem: Environmental > Aquatic > Marine > Inlet | place: Canada: British... | reverse complement strand
GCAACTTGTGAACCGTGATATTGCATATCTGTTTGCTGGCCACGCTTTTCAACACAAAGCTTGATCACACTACCCACATATTCTTGGGGAACCAAAACATTAGCAGCAATGATTGGCTCCCTGACTTCCTCAACGGTGCCATCGGTTGGTAAGTCAGAAGGGTTATCAATTTTTTTGACCTCGCCACCGCGGGTGACGAGTTCGTAGATCACAGTGGGTGCTGTGGTAATTAAATCAAGGTCATATTCTCTTTCTAAGCGCTCTTGGATAATCTCAAGATGCAACATTCCTAAAAATCCACACCTAAAACCAAAACCCAGCGCAGTCGAGGTTTCTGGCTCAAAGAAGAGTGCCGCATCATTCAATCTAAGCTTTTGTAGTGCCTCTCTAAAGTCAGCATAATCATCTGACGAGACAGGGAATAAACCGGAAAATACTCTAGGTTGAACCATTTGAAAACCCGGCAATGGCTCTGACGCAGCATTTTTAACAAGGGTCAGCGTATCACCTACGGGTGCGCCATGAATGTCTTTAATTCCGGCAATGACATAGCCCACTTCTCCCGCCCGCAACGCATCTTTACGATTCCGTTTAGGGGTAAAAACGCCAACACTGTCTACCTGATACTCATCACCCGTTGACATCACTTTAAATTTATCACGAGTGCCTAAAGTGCCATCTACCACCCGAACAAGTGAAATCACCCCAACATAGCTGTCAAACCATGAGTCAATAATCAACGCTTTGCAGGGCGCATCAAGGGTGCCTTTTGGCGCCGGTATCGCTTCAACCAATTGCTCTAAAACAGCCTCAACACCCAGCCCTGTTTTAGCACTAACATGCAGTGCATCCATCGCATCAATACCGATGATATCTTCGATCTCTTCACACACACGTTCAGGCTCAGCAGAGGGTAGATCAATCTTATTTAAAATAGGGACGACTTCAAGGCCTTGTTCTAACGCCGTGTAACAATTGGCCACACTCTGCGCCTCAACACCTTGAGCTGCATCCACTATCAACAAGGCACCTTCACAAGCGGCTAGTGAGCGAGAAACTTCATAAGAGAAATCAACGTGGCCAGGGGTATCAATGAAATTCAACAGATAGGTTTCACCATTCTCCATGGTGTAGTTTAGAGAAACACTTTGCGCCTTAATGGTAATTCCGCGCTCACGCTCAATATCCATAGTATCAAGCACTTGAGCTTCCATTTCTCGATCCGATAAACCACCACAAATTTGAATAAAACGATCTGCCAAAGTGGATTTGCCATGGTCAATATGGGCAATAATGGAGAAATTTCGAATATGCTGCTGATCTATCATTTGTTTTTGAGCTCTATACTGGCAAAAGCGCCTAAGAACCGGGAGTATACATCAAATTTAAAGCAGTTCGTACTTTATCTGGATCGAGAAAATATTGACATAAAATTTTGTTACCCTGTAGAAGAACAGGCACTTTTTCAGTGAATTTAGCCAATAACTGCTCATCTTTATCGACATCTTTTCGTTGAACGGAAAAGCCAAGCTCAGACTGAAGTAATGTAAGCTCGTCTAAAAATGCCTCACACAAATGACACCCTTCTCTGCTGACAAGAATAAATTCAGGCGACACTTAAAACTACACCTGCGGCTCAGCATATTTAGAAGGCTCTTTATCAAACACACCTTTAACAGAAGTGATAATGGCTTTTCTCACACCTTTAATACTAGGTTGGTCATTTTGCACAAAAGGCATTGGCCGGCAGATCTTCATCGCATGCACACCAACTCTGGCCGTCATAACCCCGCTACCCACACCATGGGCAATATGGGTTGAAAGCGCTGCAACTAAAGAACCACCAACTGTTTCAGCGGCAGAGTCAGCAAGCAACTCACCCACTTCAGCATAAGCCAGGCTTTGGAGGACTTTTTTAATCAATCCCATAGAACTTAAAAACCCAGGTCGGCCACCATACAGCGAGGCGATATCACGTATTAAACGGATATTTCGCCATAACGTTAAGATGACATCTAAAAAAGCAAAAGGGCTTAACACCACCATCAATGCCGTTTCTTTAGAACGTTTTACCGTAATCTCATAAGCTTTTGCATCCAGTGGTTTCATCACGTTTTCAGAAAATAACAACATCGTGTCACGATCACTATGGCTATCACTCCGCTTAGCAACAAATTTCTCTAAACGATGAACCATACCAGGGCGCGCTTGATACAAGTTAATCAATTCGCCCATGTATTGATGGCTCTGTCCAAAGTCATTTGCTTGAAACAAACCCTCACCTTTTGCCCTTAACTCAGAAATATCAGACAAACGGCGAATATCGTCATAGTAATGACGAACCGCATAAGCGATTGCCGCAAAAATGGCACCAAACAAGCCTAAATACGCCACACCAAGCACAAAATGCTCTGTAAAAATCCCCACCAAGAAGAAAACAATTTCTAAACACATCGCCACCACAATCGTTGCACCAACAGCAGGCCAAACCCAATCAGGGGTTAGTGAGGGTTTAGACTCTGGAACAACGACATCATCTGCTGCTAAGAACTCATCAACCACTTCAGTTTGAGGCGCAACCACCACTGCAACTGGCTCAACCGTCACAGACGACGCTTCAAGCACAACAGGCTGCTTAAAGTCTGCCACTGTTTTTCTAGGTTGAATCACCTCATGATGTGTTTTAGTAATCTGACTCCACTCATCATGATTAGGCTCTTCTAAAGACGCCAAATCTAAAAAGACGGGGGCTTTCCAATTCTTGTTCGACATTTAAACTTTATCCCCTAATAAAAATTGTAATGCGCGATCCATACGAATGTGTGGCACCCCTTTAGACTTTATGTCATGTAAAGACGGAGGGCGAAATTCTATAAAATTAAAGCGCTCTTCTAACCAGTCATCTTGAGTCGGTATTTCAGTTGGCACCTCACCAGGAAACAGTGCGACTTCTTTCGTGTCACCTTTAGGCACCCCTTTAATACATGAAATAGGCTGCCCTTGGAAACGAGAGGTCGCCGCCTGGGTACACTTTACTGAAGACAGCGCCATAGTATCCACAGCGACCCCTTCAAAAGCGATGTTATTTTGTGACTCTGAGATCATGTGCTTTAAAAAAGATTCTAAATGGTGCAATTGATTTGGCGTCACATGGTCCGCTTTAGTGGCGGCGAACAGTAGTTTACTGATTTTAACGTTAAACAAGCGGTTAAATAACCCAGACTTACCATATTGAAAGCTTTTCAATACCGACTCTACAGAACGTCGCATATCATTAAAGCTCCCACTGCCAATATTCAGCGCCTTGAGGATATCAACAAGTACGATTTGCCGGTCAAAACTGGAAAAATATTCCGCATAAAATTGTTTAACAACATGGTTTTTATAATACTCAAACCGTTGCTCCATCACCTTAAACAAACTCTTCTTTGAAAATTGAGCACATTGTTCTGGTAAGTGAGGAATAGGACAAAACTCAAGTACAGGTGCGCCTTTCATATCCCCTGGCATCGTAAAACGTCCAGGCTGTAAAAAGCTTAAGCCATGCTCAGATTTTTTAGTTTCAAATAAAAATTGGGTATATAAATTTGCGGCTTCTCGCAGTTGTTCATCGCTGGCAGGTTCTGCAGCATCTAGCTTTTCCATGTATGCCAGCCAGTCTTGAGCCAAGCTAACTCTTGGTTCTTGCTCGCACATTTCGGTTAATTCTTGGCACCATTGGGCAAAAGTCATATCCAGCAATGGCAGATCTAGCAACCACTCCCCAGGATAATCAATAATATCCAAATACAACGTACTGACCCGATCGAAGCGCTTGGCAATCATCCCCTGGTCTTTAAAACGGATGGCAAGACGAATTTCACTGATCCCGCTGGTTGCCTGAGGCCAAATAGCAGGCTCCACCATCAAGCATTGCATCGCCTTATCGTAGCGAAAGGCAGGGACATGTAAATTGGTCTGATCAATAATTTTGGCACCCTGAAACCGGCCGGCTGCAACAATCTCAAAGAAGGGTAACTGCTCACCCTCCATGCCGTGAAGGATTTGATTAATGAGTGAGGTAATAAAGACAGTCTTCCCACTACCACTTAACCCTGTCACTGCAAGCCTAACAGAGCGATCGAGTGTACGAGTCACGGTTTCTTCTAATGAGTGTTTTATCGCACTAGGGTTAAGAAAGTTTAACAGAAGACCAATCCTTTAATTATTATTATCTGTTGCCATTAGGCGTGTCGTTTAATCATAAAACCTAACAACAACACACCATAACAACCTAAAAAGCACTCAACGATGGACACACCTAGCCTTCGTATGAGGGGGTATTACTCTTATTTTAGCTGAATTTTCTTCAAACTCTAAAACAAACGCAGTTTACTCGGTAAGAAAAAGCAATGCAATTTCCCATTGATGGTTGCCTGCTATACTGGTGGGATAACTGAATGAAGCCCTCAAAAAAGACCCTTTTATGATTGAACCCACCAAACTGTTTAATAAAAATTTCTTTTTGCTCTGGCAAGGGCAACTCGTCAGCATGCTGGGCTCATCGATTTTCATGTTCACCTTAATTTTCACGGTGAAAAAAGGGACTCAATCTGCGCCACTCATCGGCATACTCATGATGACTCACGCCATTGCGACCATCGTGGTGATGCCGATTGCAGGTACAGTGGCAGACAGATACTCACGTAAATGGATCCTCATTATTTGTGACTTCATCAGCTTTATTGGTGTTTTATCCCTTGCCTTACTCATGTTTGCACTTCCAGACAAAGTTGAAACGTGGTCAGACATCAACTTAATATTTGGCATTTCTGCTGAGACGGTATTCATCACCCATTTATTCATTATTTCAATTAGCCTTGGCGCTGTTGGTGGTTTTTTTCGGCCCGCCATTGCAGCAGCCATCCCAGACTTAGTCCCTAAGGACAAATTAGAAACTGCCAACTCCTTAAACTTAGGCACCATGCAAATCACCAGCATGATCGGTAACTTCGCCGCAGGCACACTCTTTGTTTTGGTTAGCGCCCCGATCATTTTTCTTGTCGATGCACTGACCTATCTTTTCTCAGCCATATCAGAATTATTCATAGATATTCCACAACCCAAAGCCAAAGAACACGCTGCAGGTAAGTCAGGTTGGCAGAAATTAGTCGATGATACAAAAGATGGCCTTCGCTACGTAGGTGAAAAATCAGGCATGCGTGAATTTGTGTTTATGGCCTCGCTGATCAATTTTTTCTCAGCCCCCCTGATGATGCTGCTCCCTTTCTACGTGCAAGATCACCTCAAGCAAACAGAGGCTTGGTATGGATACATGTTTGTCATTGCGGGCGCTGGCGCACTCATTGGTTTTGTCGTTGCAGGGGTATTTAAACCCAAGGGGCATAAACGCATTGCCTCAATGACCTTTGCCTTTATCTTTATGGCCATCTGCATCATTTTATCCGGCCAAACACAAAACCTCATCGTTGCCTGCATCGGCATGTTTTTAATTGGTGCCTGCGTCGCATACTTTAATGTACTGACGATGACCGTCATCCAGAAACAAACCACCAGCGAGATGCGTGGCCGTGTTGTAGGCTTGTTAACGACTTTAGTCAGCGTAGTTGCCCCGTTAGGCATGGGTGTATCAGGATTTGTATTTGAATGGCTGGATAAGAGCATCCCCATTGTGTATACATCAACAGGGGTGATTTTTTTACTGCTGTCTAGCTATATATTCATCAGTTCAAGCTATCGGAATTTCTTCGTCTCAGACGAGATTGCTGAGACACAAAAAGAAGAAGAAGAAGAGAAACCGCTATAACGCGTCAAATTGATCAGCATTGAATTCACCATCATCATCCCCGCCTAGGCGAATGCGTAATGACAAATCACTCTCTGAATCTGCATTTGCTAAAGCCTCTTCCATGCTAATTCGGCCTGCCTGATACAACTGGAACAAGGACTCATCAAATGCGACCACACGATCATCCTGTGCTTCACTCATAGCATCACTAATCTTGTCGATCTCACCCTTTTGAATTAAATCTGAGATATAGGGGGTTGGCTTTAACACTTCAACGGCAGGAACACGCTTTTTATCAATCCCGATCACCAATCGCTGAGAAATAATGGCCCTTAAATTGAGCGATAAATCCATCAAAATTTGGCTACGAACTTCAGTTGGGAATAAATGCAAAATACGATCCATCGTCTGAAAGGTATTATTAGCATGAAGCGTTGCAATACATAAATGTCCAGATTCAGCATACGACATCGCATACTGCATCGTCTCCCTATCTCTAATCTCACCAATTAGAATCACATCAGGGGCCTCTCGCATCGCGCTCTTCAATGCTTCTTTATAAGATTTTGTGTCAACGCCTACTTCACGCTGGCTAACAATAGACTTCTTGTACGGGTGCATATACTCAATCGGGTCTTCAATTGTTAAGATGTGACCGGTACTATGCCGATTACGAAAATCAATCAAAGAAGCCAAGGTGGTCGATTTACCAGAGCCTGTTGAACCTACTACCAATATTAAGCCCCGCTTGATCATAATAAATTCATTGAGAAATTTCGGCAGCCCCAAATCATCGGTTGTCGGAATACCCCCTTGAATATATCGAATAACAATACCTGTCTCACCACGCTGAAGATAAATATTCACCCGAAACCGAGCGTTCCCCACCCCAGTCAGGCCGAGGTTCATCTCCATTTCTTCGTCAAATTCGATTTTTTGCTCTGGGGACATCAAACCTTGAGCAATACTACGTACCGTTTTTGACCCTAACGGCTGCTCACCCAGTGGCATTGTCACCCCTTCCACCTTGATATGAACCGGTGCACCCACGCTAAAATATAAATCGGACGCACCTTTATCAACCATAATCTTTAGTAGGTGGGAAATATCTGACATACCCTTTTTTCCTTTTACATCGTATGAAACTTAAGGTTTCAGTATAGCAATGAAATAGAAACCTTACAGATTGCATCAGTTGTATCTCAATTATTCTCACCACTATAATTGCACGCTTATCGATTGATCGAAACACTTAGAAGGAATCGCACCCATGCCACAATTTTACCCTCCAGTTCGCACACTCATGGGCCCAGGCCCTTCTGATGTTCACCCTAGAGTACTACAAGCATTAGCCAGACCTACAATTGGCCACCTCGATCCTAAGTTCGTCGAGTTAATGGATGACATCAAACGCTTGTTGCAATATGCCTTGCAAACTAAAAACGAATTAACCCTACCTGTCTCTGCCCCTGGCTCTGCTGGCATGGAAACCTGCTTTGTCAACCTAGTTGAGCCTGGCGATAAAGTCATCGTTTGTATTAATGGGGTTTTTGGCAACCGCATGAAAGAGAATGTCACCCGCATTGGCGCAACGGCTATCGTGGTTGAAGATGACTGGGGCAAACCTGTCGATCCAAATAAAGTCGAGGCCGCACTAAAAGAAAACCCAGACGCCAAAGTGCTTGCTTTTGTCCATGCAGAAACATCAACAGGCGTTGAATCTGACGCCAAAACACTGTGTGCATTAGCTCAGAAACATGATTGCTTAACCATTGTTGACGCCGTTACCTCTATTGGTGGTATTCCTTGTGATGTCGATGGCTGGGGAATTGACGCGCTATATTCAGGCACCCAAAAATGTTTATCAGCTCCTCCAGGCCTATCTCCTATCACATTTAACGAGAAAGCCATTGAAGTTATTAAGAACCGCAAGACGCCAGTACAAAGCTGGTTTTTAGACCTCAACCTCGTTTTAGGATACTGGGGTTCAGGTACACAGCGTAGCTACCACCACACCGCGCCAGTCAATGCATTGTACGGGTTACACGAAGCACTACTTATGCTTGAAGAAGAAGGCATTGAAAACTCGTGGGCACGCCACCGCGCGCAACACGAAGCCTTAAAAACTGGCCTTGAAGCAATGGGCATTAATTTTATTGTTGATGAAAAGTCACGCTTGCCACAGCTTAACTTGGTCACCATACCTGATGGCGTTGATGAAGCGGCCGTCCGCAAACAATTATTGGCTGACTACAACTTAGAAATTGGTGCAGGTCTTGGCGCATTTGCAGGGAAAGTTTGGCGCATCGGCTTAATGGGCCAAAGTGCTACCAACAACCACGTCTTACTCCTCCTTAACGCACTCAAGGCTTGCCTCTAATCATTTTGCGCGTCGATACCCGCTTGTGTATTGATGCGCCGCTTGATTCAAACCGATGGCATTGATATTCTTAGCCACTTCATGACCTAAAGAAACGCTCTAACTATGTCCGATGCGCCCTATATTATTGATGCAGACTTTCTAGCCAGCCGACTCAATGACGCTAGCATTAAAGTCGTCGACATGAGCCAGTCTAGTAGTTACCTCAGTCACCATATACCTGGCGCAGTCAACATTGATTACGGCCAAATTGTTTGGCAACAGAAACCCATTATGGGGATAAAGCCGAACACTGAACACTTAGAACAATTATTAGGACAGCATGGGCTCAGCCATGATGACCATATTATCAGTTACGACGATCAAGGCGGTGGCAATGCCGCTCGCTTTCTTTGGACGCTCGCGACCCTCGGTCACCAAAAATGGTCCCTGTTAGACGGCGGCATGCACCATTGGGCAGCTAATAATCTGCCCCTTAGCAATGCCCCCACATCACTGCCTACTTGCACCTACCAAGCAAACCCCACTACAGAGTTTGAAGTTGACCACAAAGACGTTCACGGCTTGATTAATCATGCTCAATTTGGCCTTTTAGATACACGCTCAACCGCTGAATTTGATGGCAGTAAAAGGCTTGCTACACGCGGTGGGCATATCCCGAGCGCTGTTAACTTTGACTGGGTTAATGCCCTTGACCTTAACAATAATTTATTATGCAAACCTGCCGAAGCACTCCATGAACACTTTAATAGCATGGGCATCACCTCTGACAAAACCATCGTCACCTATTGCCATAGTCACCACCGATCTTCTCACACCTTCGTTTTACTAAAGCACTTAGGTTTTGAACAAGTGAAAGGTTATGCGGGCTCTTGGTCTGAATGGGGCAATTTACCGGACACCCCCATTGAATAAATCAACGCTGCTCTCTTTATTCGCTATCGCAATACTTGCCCTCGGTGTGGGTATTGGCGCTCAATCATGGTTAAACCCGGCCCCTACTTTCACACCAAAAGCGATCACTATTTGGCCAAAAGCAATAAGACTTGAGCCCTTCACCCTAACCGACCACAACAACCAACCCTTTACCCTGAACAACCTGCAAGAGAAGTGGCACTTATTTTTTTTAGGCTACACCCATTGCCCTGATGTTTGCCCAACAACGATGCTCATGCTTAATGAAGTCGTGCAACAGTTGCCAGAAGAGATTCAAGCCAAATTACAAATCGTGTTTATCTCTGTAGACCCCAGTCGCGACCAAGATAAATTAAAACCCTATGTCGAATACTACAACCCACAATTTCTTGGTGTAACAGGGCAGCTTAAAGAGATTTACAACATCACGTCACAATTTAGCCTACCAATTGCTCAAAAAGTGAGCCAAGATGGTAACTACCTAATGGACCATAGCGCATCACTCGTCCTGACTAGCCCCAGCGCACTTAAAGTCGCTACCTTTTCTAGCCCACATTACGCACCAGACATTGCACACGATTTATCAGGATATATACAATGAACTTTCGTCTCGTTTCTACCTTAATACTCACCTTCATCACTTTTTCAAACGTACAAGCAAACGATAGTTTCAGCATTGAAAATGCGTGGATACGCGAAGCGCCACCTACCATCAGCACACTCGCTGGCTTTATGACCCTGCACAATCACTCAGACCAAGCGCTCATCGTGGAGTCTTTCACAAGCCCAGATTTCAAACAGATAGAATTACATAAAACGGCCATAGACAATGGCGTCGCAAAAATGCAAAAGCAAGGACCTATCAGTGTTCCTGCCAACCAATCATTAACTTTAGAGCCAGGCGGTTTTCATTTGATGCTCATTGATGCCATTCGCCCCCTTAAAGTTGACGACACAACACTCGTCACAATCCACTATAATGGACACAAACAAACCATGACTTTCTCAGTCAAGAAAACCACTGGGACACCCCCCTCACACCATCACCACCACAATTAAAACAACAGGTTATTATGGACACGTTTGCGCGCATTAAAATTGCCATTATTGGGGTATTACAATACATCCTGCCTCACCAAGCACTTTCCCGAATCGTTTATTTCTTAACCCGAATCCAATCTGTCGGGTTTAAGAATACAGCTATTCGCTGGTTTATGGGAAGTTTTGGCGTCAGCCTCCATAATGCGATCAAAGAAAACCCTGAAGATTACAAACATTTTAATGATTTTTTTACCCGAGCACTAAAACCTGAAGCTCGTCCCATTGCCAAAGGTGAACACACAATTGTCAGCCCAGTTGATGGTGCCGTTAGCCAGTTTGGTGACATTGTCGACGGCCAGCTTATTCAAGCCAAAGGCTCGCACTTTAGCTTAAACGCCTTACTCGGTGACAATCTCTCTCGCAGCAAAAAATTTACCGATGGACAATTCATTACCATTTACCTCGCCCCCAAAGACTACCACCGCATCCACATGCCTTTAGCAGGTAAATTAACGGACATGTGCCACATACCAGGACGTTTATTCAGCGTTAATGACATCTCCACCAAAGCCATTCCTGAACTATTTGCTCGTAACGAGCGCGCCGCTTCTGTGTTTGATACAGAGGTAGGCCCTGTTGCCGTTGTGATGGTAGGGGCTTTATTTGTCTCATCCATGGATACCGTATGGCATGGCCAGATTAACCCACCAAAGGGTTTATGGATCACTGAGCGGCAGTACGAGGCAGGTCAACATTCACTTGAAAAAGCAGATGAACTAGGGCGCTTCAACATGGGCTCTACCGTTATTTTATGCTTCCCCAAAGACAGTATAGAATGGGATGAAGCCATTAAACCAGGACACATTCTACGAATGGGTCAAGCACTTGCCTACCAAAAACAAGACGACTAGAATCCTATACAAAGGGCTCACAGCCCTTTGTATACTTGCCGCTTTTAGCTTAATAATCACCGCCTGGCAATCCAGCAGTTTACAAGCACCCCCTCCCAGCTATTTACTTCTGGACACTCAACACCAATTTTTAGGCCAAGTACGCCTTTCTAATGAGCAAGAATATGGCTACTGGCCACTTTCATCAATACCTAAGCGCGTTAGCGAAGCCACTTTAGCACTAGAAGACAAACGGTTTTGGCAGCACCCCGGCGTTGATTTTATCGCCATTGTTCGTGCCATAGGGCAGAACATTGCCTCACGAAAGCGCATATCAGGTGCATCAACCATTGCCATGCAAATTGCCCGAATGCAATCACAGCGCACCAGGACCTATTGGAATAAAGCGACGGATGCACTTGCCGCTCTGATCATGACCTACCGATATGGCCGAAAAACATTACTCAAGCACTATTTGAAGCTTGTTCCTTATGGTAACCAAACGCACGGTATCAGGTATGCAGCTAGGTTGTATTTTGACAAACCAGTGCAAGACCTAAGCTGGGCTGAAATTGCATTACTCTCAGCCATCCCCCAGTCCCCCAGCAAAATGAACATATATCGACACGCAGGTCTTCAACAAGCGAAACAAAGAGGGCAGAAAGCATTACGGTTTTTACACCAACAAGGCATCATTCCTAACACTGAATACAGTGTCGCGCAAAAACACCTTAACGATTTTAAACCGCCAATCAAACCAACCCGCCCTAATATCGCGATACACCCGATCCTCTCAATAAAAAAACACATATTACAACAGCCGCCGCCTCACTTTACCCTCCATAC
>Ga0233435_1003521_pt1 | contig 11867 bp, 13 predicted proteins | sample SI_122_August201_3_FD_182735 | JGI IMG/M metagenome (GOLD analysis project Ga0233435, IMG submission 182735) | Seawater microbial communities from Saanich Inlet, British Columbia, Canada - SI_122_August2016_135_MG | ecosystem: Environmental > Aquatic > Marine > Inlet | place: Canada: British... | reverse complement strand
TCAGAAAAGCCATGGTCAAAATGTCTGAATTGGAAATCCGCGACTATATGATGGCTTTATTCAAACCAAACATTCCTCGGAAACCGTTGATAGAGTTGGTGTTATGAAAAGAGTCGGGTACTGTGATGATTTTCATTGTGTGGGTCTCCTTCTCACTGCAATTACTTATCTTTTTATTGATCATCAGCTTTATGATATTTGGGGAAGGCAATATGCTGTCATCAACTCCATCCGGTTTAGCCTGAGGCATTATCATCCATTGAGGAAACAGGATCGCCGAGCAATTTATTATGAACTCGTACATTATTTGATGGAGGATAAACGGCTGGCAGATGCCATTACCTGGAGACTTGGCACGACTGAGATCAGCCGTCTGTTGAAGATTGCCGAGCAATGGTTGTTGGAAGCGAAGGGCATTACCGTCAAGCATCACAAACCATTTCACAAAGCCTCACGCGTTCCCTTCCCGATAATGCTCAGGAATCTGTCTTCTCATCTGGCGACTCCTGATACAACCGCTCTCGTACTTGTCCAGGGGCGTATTGATCACTGTACGGTGGTTCATTCAATAAACCACAAGAGTCTAAATCTATTTGACAGCCGAGGCATGCATCGATTTGGCCTTCATAGCATCCATTCCGCCCCACCAGATACAAGCGGAAAAACACTACATATCATCCCAACCGGCCTGTTCTTAATCGAAGCAGCAGTTCACTGAAATGGTATTATAAGCCTACAACAACGCCGTCGCTTCCGCTCAATGTTGCAGCCGATAAGTGAATTTGGCAGGTTCGTCACCTGGTTCGTGAAAGGTTTTTTCCAACCCAGCGGATCCGTTCATCACATCGCTAAAAGTGAAATACGAACATAGTGGATTATTACTGTTTCACACTGAGTTCAGGTCTCGGAGAAGGCCATCGTCATGGTGACGGCTGGTTGCCAGCAATAATCTGTTCAGTCCCTGCTTAACGAGTTCCGCACTTGCTCGATCGAACTACTTTCAAGTTATTTCGGGCGGAAGCCATCAATGAGTGAGGTAATCCAAGTGCCGCTGTACTAAACCGGTGGAGAGGGAATTTTTCATGTTCACAACAAGTTAACATAGCTACGTGATTTTACTTAACTTCAAATGCCGTTTTGGCTTCGAGGTCAGCAAGGATGAGTTTCAAGCCGTATGTCCCCTTTGCACCAAGCTGGTTTGCCTGAATATTGATGTATTCAAAAAGGGTTTCTGCAGGGCCGATTGTCTGGTCCGTCTGAACGCTTTCGTCTTTAAGAATAGTCCCATCAGGAGCGGTCAAAACAATACGTGGCCAAGCCGGCAACAATTTTCCAGGATGTTCATGTACTTCATAGGTGTCGTTCAGAAACTCCACAGTCAAAGGCAATTCGACCAGTTTCCGACCATCAACGATCGAGCGAACAACTGGTGGAACACCAAGATAGATTACGGCCCTCCCGTCAACACGCAATCCAACATAGCCGGGCCCGGACTCGACTTTGCCCCTGCGAATAGCCTTCAATGTTTCAATGGGGCGAGGCTCTTCTGTGGGGGGAGAGCTTCGGCGGGTGGTTTTAGTTGGAATACTGGTCGGGCGCGGTGCCTCTTCTCCTGTCACCAGCAACATGGTCGTCATATCATTGGCCAGGTCTCCTGCAAAATCTCCTGCGTCTTGCGCCCAACCTGACACTCCCGCCCAGACAAGTCGCCTATCGATTGTTAAGTCCAAACCGGCAAGGCGTGCGAAAGGCACTGGGCCGAACAAAAATCCAAGTACAAAGAGGGTAGCAAGAATTGAGGTATAACGACCAACAATAGCCAGAAACCACAAATCTGGATCAGGGAAAAACAAGGCAAATACCAGCCTCGCACTTGCGGCTGTTAGCCAGCCAACAGAGAAGCGGAAAAGATTGTCTTCGTGAGAGAAAAAATAGGTCCACTGTTCAAAAACCCATGAATCCCAGGAAAATCGGGGCAGGAAATATTCGACTCCCAAAAATGTTGCCGGGGACAGCAGTGCCCCAAAAAGCATAATGACACCACCCAGGATCACGGACAGCACGGCGGCACCTGCGTTGTCGCTGTCCGCGAACAAATTGAAAATGACTTCGGAGAAAATTACGCCAAACAGAACGATATTGAAAATGTCTCCCATCTCCATTATCGACGCTCCAAACGGGCTTCAAACCAGGCCGACAAGGGGGCTGGTAAACCAAGCGGTGACGTATAAAATTTGAAGCCATACTTATTCGTAATAACTTCAATTTGTTCCTGAATCTCGGGTATTTTGCCGTGATCATGGACCAGAGCTGCGGGCATTTGTCTTATGACCGCCAGAACGGCATCCGTCAGGTCGACGGCATCCTGCATCACGGAGCGAACATCGTTCAGGCCACTGAGGGAACCGAACCAGGAAGTTCTTTTCTCAGCAAGTTTGAGGGCTAGTTTTTCGAAACTTTCCCAGATCGCCGCCTCAACGACTTTCACTGGTAATGAGCGATCGAGAATTTCGATTCGAGCCCGGGTTTCCGCTAGCAATCGTCCACGGCGACGGGTCAATTCATTTCCATTCCGGATCATTCCCCCCAGTTTTTTCAGTTCATATTCTGTCGCTCCGATTTCCTGATCCAGTGACCTGGTTTGCAGAACCAGATTCTCGATATTTCGCTCCGTCTGAATTGCGTTATTCTGGCTGCTTCGAATATGATCTACGGTCTTTCTAATCCGCTCGGATGTCGTCGCAATTGCTGCTTCACTTGGTGCGGTTGGGGTTAAAGCCTGCACGTCTTCCGGACGCCTAATAACCATGACCGGCATCGCCACGAGCGCTTGTCCTGGATCCAAAGGTATGGCCAGGTCATTGCTCTTGCTGGCCAACTCATAGGATGCCGGTGCTGGACGGGGCGTTCTGCGGAATGTGGAAGGCGGCGGGACATCAGTTCCAAAACCAGCAATGATTCGATAAAATTGCCCCCGTCTTTCGGCAACAATCTTTTCCATTGCCTTTAATTGTGCAGCCGCCTCGGCTTCTACTTGTTTATGGACGTTCAGGGTTTGCCTGGCGTTGTCTATAATCCCTTGCCCGCGGTCCAGCACATCAACATAGCGTTGTTGAAGGTTATTAAGATCGGATAGATATCGGACCCGGCTTTGTCGGACGAAATCACTGGATTGGAGATTTTCCTGTGCCGACAAAAGTCTGGCTTTCTGAATACCCAGTTTTTCAAGAGCACCTCTGAGTGTGCTGTCCGCGGCCGATGCCAGGCCCGTAAATCCAGGATTGCTTTCCAAGGCCGGTAAGGCAAACAAATCCACGGGTTCAGCCCGAAGGACATTGTTAATGTAGTTGCGGATCATGTTTATCAGAACATGGGATGGCCCACTGGGTATGTAGACTCTGTTTATAACGGGGCCGCTTTTTCTCCCTTTTGGACAATTGATCTTGCCACTTGGGGTTTGATCGCAGCCAACAACTCCATTTCTTCTGTTCGTAGCTGTATCTGGCAGTATGTACGCATTCCCGACCACAGGTAGACAAACCAGGAAAGCCATAAAGGCAACTGGTGTCACAACTCTGTATTTCCGCACTCCCGTCGCGACCGCCATCGAATGTAGCTATCCTCCAGTATTCAGGTGTAAAAACTACAGCGTCACTAATTTATTGAAGCCCTGTGACTTCATGTGGGCCCTGACTGATCAGGTTAGCAGACGAAGATTCATTTCAACAACGCCGCGACCTGCTTCACGTCTTCACCATCTCCTTCGGCGTATCGAATCCAGCATAAACAATCGACAAGATCGTTTTCGGGATCAGGTGAAAAACGCAAAGTTAGTGCGGCCGTTGACCAGTCAAAGGACACGACAGTTTCCAGTGAAAACCAGTCCCTGCCACCATCTTCCTCTTCTTCAACACCTCCTTGACTGTCGTCCATCTGTTCGATGCAAACAGCACCGATGTCAGATTCTGATCCCCCGTCCACAAGGGCGAGAAGGTCGTCCCGGGAATATTCAAAGCGTAACCAGGTGTCCCTGCTGGGCCAGCCTGCAGCCGGTTCCGGTAAACTGTCCAGTTCACGCAATGCCGAATCTGCAACTTCAACAAGGGCGTCGGCGTAACTGCAAGTCGACACATCGGTCCGTTTCAGGTCGATGAACGTGAGCAGTATTTGTTCGAGTGCTTTCTGCGCCGGAAAGTCCTTTGCGAATCCCAGGTATCGGAATTCGACAGGGGGGTGAACGAATGGTTTTCCTTTGGTCAATTCAACCTCCTAGAGAACCCAGCCCCAGAACCAGACTGTGGCGATCAAGCTACAAATGGCGCAAACCATGAAACTGATAACGACGGTCCGACTGGCGGCATTGTCCCAGCGATGTGCAATTGCCTCTGCCGACTTCATGAAAATTAACGCAGGAATCAGGCCGACCAGGAAGCCTGTTAATGCCATCATGGGTTTGAAATCAGAGAGATCGCCCAGTAAATGGGGTGGTACCACGGCCTGCGCCATCAACTGCCCCGGCAACAGAAGCACTATGACGGTCGTCAGAATTGCGCTTGTTTTTCTGGTCACCAACATGACAGTTGTCCAAACAAGACTTATTGGGGAGAATTCCAGACGTCTACAATACAGGATAGTTACTTTGACCGCTCGTTAAAAGTAAGCGAAACAATGCGCGCCGACCTTACAGTTTTCGATCATTGGTTCGAATGCAAGAAAAATGTCCACTTTTGACCCAGACTGTGTCAAAACGCCTTTCATGATATGATTCTATCATCGTTTTGGCGGAGGGTTTGATGAAGCGTTTCATTGAAGGCGAAGATCGCAGCCAGAGCACTTTTTTCCCTGAACAGATGGATGACTATATTGGCGCAGATAATCCTGTGCGGGTTGTTGATGTCTTCGTCGATGAGCTTGATCTTGTCGGTCTTGGCTTTGACCGCGTTGCACCGCAGGCGACAGGACGTCCCGGCTATCATGCGTCAGTTTTGCTTAAGCTCTATGTCTATGGCTACCTCAACAGGGTTCTGTTTGACATCAGCGCCTATGGAGCAAACTAGCTGGATTGCATAAGAGAGGATTTCTGGTTCATCGTAATGACCCGTAGGGGAATGAAGATGAACCAGAAATCGCAGACAAATTAGGCCGGGCCAGCAAAGGCGATCAAAGACATTCGCCGAGCGACGCGATATATTCACACAGTTGACACCTGCCACTAGAGGTTCGGGTATTTATCGATTATCTGATTGAACGTCTGTAACAGCTGTCAGGCAGCAACTGATCCCGTCAAACGCCGAGCCAAGTGTGCTGGATTTTCGGGTCCTTCGCCAGTTCTGACGGCGCCCCGGCCCACCTGATCTTGCCTTTGCCCAATATCACGATGTCATCGGCCAGGCTGGTGGCAAATCCGAGGCTTTGTTCGACCAGCAACATGGTCAGGCCTTTTTGTTTGAGCTCGGTTAAAAAGGCCTCGATTTCCTGCACCACGAGGGGGGCCAGGCCTTCTGTTGGCTCATCAAGGATCAGCAGGTCCGGATTGGTCATCAGGGCGCGGGCAATCGACAGCATTTGCTGCTCGCCGCCGGAAAGCTGCCCGCCGCCGTTTTCCGCCCGCTCTTCGAGGCGGGGAAACAGCTTGTAGACCTTTTCCAGCGACCAGGCTTCACGCTGTCCGGATGTAATGGGTGCGCGAGCGGCGATCTCCAGGTTCTCGCGTACAGACAACGAGGGAAAGATGCCGCGCGTTTCCGGCACATAGGCGATGCCCAGGCTGGCAATCTGGTAGGACTGCAGCGACTGGATGTCCTTGCCGGCGTAGGTGACGCGGCCCTTGCGTTTCTTCAGCACAGCCATGATCGAATTGAGCAAAGTGGTTTTGCCAGCGCCGTTGCGGCCCAGCACACTCAGGACCGTGCCTTCGGTCACGGAAATTGAAACGCCTTGCAGAATATGGCTTTGATCGTACCAGGCCTGAAGTTTGTCTACTTCCAGCAATACCTTGCTCATGATATCGCCTCGCCCAGATAGCGCTGGCGGACAATTTCAGAATTGCGCACTTCCTCAACCGTGCCCTCGACCAGCACCGATCCATAGTCCAGAACCGTAATCCGGTCGGTCACACCAAAAACCACTTCCATATCATGCTCGATTATCAGGATTGTCAGGGTGCGCGGCAACGAGGAAATCAGCTTCAGCATGACCGCTGTTTCCTCCGGGCTCATGCCCGACGTCGGCTCATCCAGCATCAACACCTTGGGACGGGTGGCCAGGGCGAGGCCAACTTCAAGCTGGCGTTGATGGCCATAGGACAGGTTCTTCACCGGCACCTTCAGCACGTCGGCCAAATTCACCAGCCCGGCAATTTCCTCGGCAGCCTGGCGAACGGCGCTGAAAGTCTGGAAAGACTTCCAGAATATCTTGCCCAGTTGCATGGCAACAGCCGAGGCCGTGGCAAGGTTTTCCAGAACCGTCATTTCCATGAACAGGTTGTTTTTCTGGAAACTTCGTCCCAGACCGGCCCTCGCCCGGGCGTCGGGAGAGGCACTGCTGATATCCTGCCCGTCAATGACAACCTGTCCTGAATTTGCCTTGATCTCTCCGGTCAGCAGATTGAAGAAGGTCGTCTTGCCAGCGCCATTGGGACCAATGACCGCATGGCGGCCACCAGCCGGGACATGCAGGCTGACGTTGTCGGTCACCACCAGCGAGCCAAACGATTTGTTGAGCGAAGTTGCTTTCAGCATATCGAACCCGTCATTTGGCCAAGTCCTGTGGTGCTTTTGGATCCCTGGCGCGGTGCCAGTATTTGGCAAGGGTGCCGTAAATTCCGTCACCGGCAAACAACACGATACCGATGAAGAAAAGACCCATATACATCATCCAGTATTCTGTCAGCGATGACAGCTCGTGCGACATCATGCGCACGACAGCGGCACCCACCACGGCGCCGACCAGGGTGCCCGTGCCGCCGACAATCACCATGATCAAAACAATGCCCGAGACCGTCCAGAACATGGCGTCCGGCGAGACAAAGCCCATGTGCTGGGCCTGCATCGAGCCGGCCAGACCGGCAACCATACCCGCGACAATGAAGATTGCCAGCTTGTACAGGCCGATCGGCGCTCCCAGGGATCGCATGCGGTTTTCATTTTGATGGATGGCCAGCAGATAACGGCCAAAAGGCGAATTCATGATCAGGTCCAGCAGGACAAAGACTAGGGCCGCGACGATGACGGTAAAGACCGCGAAAATCGCTGGGTCAGAGGCGTCAAGGCCAAACATTTCCAGATCCAGGCGGGGGATGCCCGGCATGCCGTCGTCACCGCCAAATTCCCGGTTTTTGAGAAAATAGGCATAAAACATCTGCGACAGGGCCAGCGTGATCATGATGAAAAAGATACCACCAAGCCGCACCACAAAGGCCCCGATAATGGCTGCGATCAAGCCTGCCATAATGACACCGGCAGCCATCGAGGAGGCGACGTTCCAGCCCATGTGAACGGTCAGGATTCCGGTGGCGTAAGCGCCAATGCCGAGAAACGCCGCATGGCCCAGCGAGACCAGTCCGGTGTAGCCGACCAGAAGGTCCAGGCTCATGGCGAAAATGGCCAGGATGGCGATTTCGGCGATCAGTTCCTGGCCGTAATATCCGGCGAAATCAACAAATCCGAGGCAGGAAACGACGATAACGAGAGCTGTCACGCGCTCCAGTGTAAAATAATTTTTCATCAGGCTGCCCTTGTCGGAAACAGGCCGCCAGGACGTACCAGCAGCACAACCACCATCAACGCATAAATCGTTACGCTGGCGAACTGCGGCAGGAAGACCTGGCCGAAAGTTTCAGCCATGCCAATCATCAGGGAGCCGACCACAGCGCCTTTCAGGCTACCGAGGCCGCCGACGACGACAACGATCAGGGTCAGGATCAGAATCGACATGTCCATGCCCGGTTCCACCGGGAACACGGCACCGGCAACAGCGCCGGAAAGACCGGCTAGGTAGCAGCCAATGCAAAAGACGCCAAAAAACGCCAGATCAACATTGATGCCGAGGCAGGAGACCATATCGCGGTCATCAACACCGGCCCGGATCACCGAGCCAATGCGGGTGCGCTCGAGGACGAAATACAGAATCACGAAGACGGCCACGCCGAGGCCAATGATGAAAAGCCGGTAAGAGGGATAGATCTCGCCAAATATCGTCACGCTCTGGGAGAACACGTCCGGCGTCGGGATGGATTTGGAGAGGTTGCCCCAGGACATGCGCACGGCATCCAGGCCGACAAAGATCAGCCCGAAAGTCACCAGTACCTGTTTCAGTGGCGGCGCTGTCCGCAGGCGCTTGATCAGCGTGACATAAAAAACCATGCCCACAACCATGACGCCAATCGGCGCCAGCGCTAGGGCGACCCAGAAAGAGCCTGTGTTGACATACACCCAAAGACCAAAGTAGGCCCCCAGCATATACAGGGTTCCGTGGGCCAGGTTGATGAAATTCATCAGGCCAAAGATAACCGATAATCCAACCGAGAGCAGGAACAGCAGCATCGCAAGCTGCAACCCGTTCAACGTCTGGATAAAGAGAAAGGTTGGGTCAGTAAACATATTGGGAATCTAGGGGGAAGGCCTGCAAACGGCAACCTCCCCCCTGTTTCTTTCCAGCAAGAGTGTGTTTCAGATCCGCTGACAGGCTACGACTTGCAGCTGTCAGAGGGATCCTGAACGTCCTTGATTACGTCATAAACGGAGGCCGTAATGGCGCCGCCCTGCTTGATGTTCTTGTAGACGTAAATATTCTGGATGATGTTGCCGTTCTTCTGGTCGAAGCGGAATTTGCCACGCGGGCCGTCAAAAGTGACCTTGCGAACGGCATCCATAAACGCTTTTTTGTCAGAGGTATCGCCGTTCACCACTTTCAGTGCCTCAACGATAACCCGTGCTGCGTCATATCCCTGGACTGCAAATTCCGAACCGCCGCGGCCATATTTGGCCTTGAAGGCCGCCTGGTATTTCTTGTTGGCGGGATTGTCAATCGACGGCACATAGTTGGCGGAACCAATAATGTTATTGGCGCCTTCGCCCTGGGCCTTGATATAGAGCGGCGAGGTCAGCCAGCCGGCACCGGCCAGCGGGATGTCCTTGCCAATACCAAAAGCGCCAAAGGATTTGACGAACTGGATGGCCGGGCCACCGGCAAAAAAGACGAACAGGGCGTCAGGCTTTGCAGCCTTGACCTTGGCGAGGTAGGGACCAAAATCCTTGGTGCCTTGCAGCGGCGGGTATTCCTCACCGACAATCTTGCCACCGGCCTGCTTGAAGCCGTCCTTGAAGTGATTCATCATCTGGTGTCCGGCAGCGTAATCCGGGGCCATCAAATAGACGTTGCGATAGCCCTTGTCATACATCCACTTGCCCATGGGGCGGACGATCTGGCGGTTGGAAAACGACGTGCGGACGATCCACGGGCTGCATTTTGCGCCGCTGATGCCGTCGTGGCCGGCATTGGCAATAACAAAGGGAACCTTGGCGTTATGCACGGTGTCGCGCATGGCAGCCAGAACGCCGGAGGAAACCGGGCCAACCAGAACGTCGACCTTGTCCGAGTGGATCAGCTTCTTGGTTTTGGCCAGTCCCGAGTTGGGCTTGCCTTCAGTGTCTGCCTGCACAAGGACGATCTTGCGGCCATTGACCTCGCTGCCAAAAACTTCCAGGCCGAGTTCGAAGGCGCGGGTGATTTCCTTGCCAATGCCTGCATAGACACCAGAATAAGGCAGGATCATGCCAACCTTGATGTCGGCGGCATGAGCGGGACTCATGGCGCCCAAGGCGACAACGGCGGCCATTCCCAATTTGGTTGCAATTTTCATTTTTACTCGTTCTCCATGTTGATGCATAAATGCACGTTCGTGAAAGCTGTCCCGTGACAGACCATTACGTTGATTTATATTATTTTTATTAAATTGGTTCAGAACAACTGTGAAACCGTCGACAGGTTTATCCTGAAAGCCCGATATTTGGCTTAACGTTGGTCAACACTCTATCCGCGATAAAAACTGAAGCCAATTGTACCATGGCGTGGGGAGAGAGACTGGACGCTCAGTCGATGCCTGGTTTCATCAGGGCCATCGCTGCAGCTTGGCGGACATTTTCCTCACGCCTTGAAGATGAAGCTAACTGTTTTGGTTAACTGATGACGAGGCAGAACTTTACATTCAGAAAACCAGTTATGCACTAACATTTACACTGGACCACTCAAAGGGGGCCGCTGGACTGGGCCCCAATTGAACCGGACACCCTGACATAGCCTGGAGGCTCAAGGATATCCTTGAGCATATGCCTATGTCTTATCTGAATGACCTGTCTGTCGTCATGCAATTGGAACAACTTGCGGCCTGATCTAAGAGAGGATCTGGCTCATCTGGTTAATAATATTAAGCGGCGTGTTTGCGGTATTGCAAGCGCCGGGTTTCCATTGTTTTCCGTTTGATCCTCTCTCTTTGTTTTAAGATGGCTTGGCCCCGCCCGAAGTAGACGTCTGCGGGGGTGAGGTTGTTGATGCTTTCGTGATATCGTCGATGGTTGTAATGATCAACGAAGGCCTCGATCTGCGCCTCCAAGTCTGCTGGAAAGAAGTAGTTCTCCAGTAAGATGCGGTTTTTCAGGGTCTGGTGCCATCGCTCGATCTTGCCCTGAGTTTGCGGGTGGTACGGCGCTCCCCTGACGTGTCCCATTTTTCTGTCGCCCAGCCATTCAGCCAGCTCTCCAGAGACGTAGCTGGAGCCATTGTCCGATAGAAGTCTCGGCTTATGCACAACATGGGCCTGGTCACAGCCTGACGCCTGCAGGGCGAGGTCTAACGTGTCGGTTACATCGCTCGTCTTCATAGTCGTGCACAGTTTCCAGGCGATGATATAGCGTGAGAAGTCATCAAGGATCGTCGACAGATACATCCAGCCCCATCCAATCACCTTCAGATAGGTGAAGTCGGTCTGCCACAGTTGATTGATGGCTGTTGTCTTGTCCTTGAACTCATTTGCAGCCTTGATCACGATGAACGCCGGGCTGGTAATCAGATCATGGGATTTGAGCAGGCGATAGACGGAAGCCTCGGATACAAAATATTTCTCGGTATCTGTGAAGCGCACCGCCAGCTCACGCGGCGATAGCTCCGGCACATCCAGTGCCAGGTCGATGATCCGGCCCCGGATATCATCAGGAATACGATTCCAGATCCGGGACGGATGAGGAGATTGATCTTCCAGGGCTTCTGACCCGCCCATCTGATAGCGGTCGTACCAGCGATAAAACGTGGTGCGTGGAATACCCAGCTTGTCCAACGTCTGTTTGATTGGCAGGTAAGACTGCTCAACAAGGCGAATGATCTCGAGTTTTTCGGTTGCGGGATACCTCATTCTTCGTACTCCCCATCCGCGATCATGCTTTTTTTAAGAAGCCTCAGTTCCAACGCCTGTTCGGCGACAACTTCTTTCAGCTCACGAGATTCACGGCGAAGGACCGTTACTTCTCCTGTCGAAGCCGCACGGGCCGTATCACCGGCAAGCCGACGCTTGCCAGCTTCCATAAATTCCTTCGACCATTTGTAATAAATGCTCTGGGCAATACCTTCTATCCGGCAAAGCTCAGCTATGGTTTCTTCACCGCGCAATCCGTCTAGCACAATACGGATCTTTTCTTCTGCGGAGTATTGCTTGCGCGTTGCCCGGCGGATGTCCTTGATTGCCTTGGCGGCACCCGTTTGTCTTGTTTGCGATTTCTGTTTCATCTTCATTCCCCTACGGGTCATTACGATGAACCAGAAACCCTCTCTTATGCAATCCGGCTAGTTTGTTCCATAGGCGCTGACGTCAGACA
>Ga0233435_1003519_pt1 | contig 11870 bp, 10 predicted proteins | sample SI_122_August201_3_FD_182735 | JGI IMG/M metagenome (GOLD analysis project Ga0233435, IMG submission 182735) | Seawater microbial communities from Saanich Inlet, British Columbia, Canada - SI_122_August2016_135_MG | ecosystem: Environmental > Aquatic > Marine > Inlet | place: Canada: British... | reverse complement strand
CACTTTAGTTCTTGGGGTTTATGGTAGCTCTGAAAATGTTGGGGTTTATTCTGTAGCAGCAAAGACTGCTATGTTAACAAGTATTGTCTTATTTGCTGTTAATTCCATTTCTGCGCCAAAATATGCTGCTTTTTTTGCTGCTAATAATATAAAGGGAATAGCAAGGTTAGCTCGTCAATCAACTCTGTTTATGTTGGCATTAGTTTTGGTGCCTTCGCTAGTGTTTTTGTTATGGCCGCAATGGATTCTTAAGCTTTATGGAGTAGAGTACTCAGTAGGGGCAACGGTATTGCTTATTCTTACTGTAGGGCAGCTAATAAATGTGGCTTGTGGTTCGGTTGGATATATTCTTATGACTTCAGGTCATGAAAAAATAGTTAGGAATATTATGATGACTACGGCACTGATAAATGTTTTCTTAAATATTCAACTTGTTCAGGTGTTTGGAATCGAAGGTGTTGCAATTTCTACAATGGTAAGTGTGGCCATTTGGAATATATGGATGCTTTTATCGGTAAAGAAATATCTGGGTTTTTGGACATTTTATAATTCTTATTAAATCAAGGGTTATGGGTAGCGTTAAAGGGATAGTTTTAAACTTTCGAAGATCTGTACTGGTTTTACGGAGTGCTTTTCAATGGACTTGATATATTGTTTTATTGTCGGTAGAAAAACGTCGCCTTTGAGATACTATCTCCTGAATAAATTTTGTAAATATTAGGAATAAAAATTGAGTGATTTAAAAATTTCAATTATAACTCCCTCGTATAATCAGGGATGCTTTATTGAAGAGACCATTCTAAGTGTTATAAATCAGACTTACTCTAATGTTGAGTACATTGTCATCGATGGAGGGTCTAAAGATAACACTGTGGATATTATTAAGAAATACTCTTCACAGATTGATTATTGGGTAAGTGAGTCCGATGATGGGCAAAGTCATGCTATTAATAAAGGGCTGGAGGTTGCTACTGGAGATATAGTTACATGGTTAAATTCTGATGATCAATATTTTTCATCTAATGTTGTGTCAGAAGTTAATAGCTTTTTTAATAATTATGAGAATGCGTCTGCTTGTTATGCGGATAATGTATATGTTGATTCTGTTGGTGATATTTTGTATCTGAGAAAAGCGCCGATATATTTTTCTCATAAGATTTTAAAGAAATGGAACTTTATACATCAGCCAACAGTCTTTTTGCGTAAAGGTGTAATTGATGAAGTTAGTTTGAGAAATGAGTTGAATTTTGTTATGGATTATGACTATTGGCTCAGAATATCATCAAAATTTAAATTTAAATATTTAAATAAAATTGTTTCGGCTTCAAGGTGGCATAGTAACTGTAAGACTATTGGTAACTCAGATAAGGCTATTGGAGAGTTAAAAGGAATGCTCAAAAAAGAGACTAAAAGTGTAGCTGGAATTGAAATTTCACCTTTTATTTTTTCTAGGTTGTCATACAATTTTCAACGAGTATTTAGCCTTTTGTTTATATATAGGATTAGTAGTGAAGGAAGATTCTCTAGTATCAAAGTTTTAAGTTGGTGGAAAATTGCAATGAGGCAAATTTTTGGCTTAAGATTTGACTCTAAATAATTCTGTTTAATGTGGGTGTTGGTAATGTTTGGTGAGGTGATAATTGTTAGTTAAGAAAGTTTTAAATAGGATTTTAGGGAATTACCCTGCTTGTAGAGATATTGAAGTTTGGAGTGATGATGTGTTTCTTGTCTCCTATCCTCGTTCAGGAAATACCTGGATGAGGTTTATGTTAGGGAAATTAATTTATAATATTGATATTGATTTTGTTAACAAAGAGGATGTTATTCCTGATCTTTATAAAAACTCAAATAAAGAACTTAAAGAGATTGCTCGCCCTCGAATTATTAAAAGTCATGAAGCTTTTGACTCAAGATATAAAAAAGTTATTTATATTTGTAGAGATGTAAGGGATGTAGTGCTCTCTTATCACAAGTGGTTTATGAAGTATAAAGGTTATGATAAAGGATTGGACGAGTTTATGACAAAGTTTATAGAAGGTTCATTAGATAACTATGGGGGCTGGGACTCACACGTCATAGGGTGGATAGAAAGTTTTGAAAATAAAGATAATATTTTAATACTTCATTATAAAGATATTAAAAATGATACACCTAATGAATTAAAAAAAATATTAGCATTTCTTTCTATTGATAGAAGTGATCAAGAGATTAAAAAAGCAATTTTATCTGCGAATATAAATCAAATGTCCAAGTTAGAGAAAGAGCAAGAGAACGAGTCAATTGAGCTTAAAGGGTCGAGAAGGGATATTAGTTTTATTAAGGGAAGTGAAGGGAGAACTTGGGAAAATACTTTAAATGCGAGTCAAAAGAATAGGATGAATGAAGCATTTAAAGAAACTCTGGATAGGGTGGGTTACTAGCATCTTAGTCACTCAGTAAGCTCTTTGAGCGTTTATGCTTTTCATGAATCAGGTAAAGACCAAAGAAAATAAATGTTAAGACCATTAGAAAAAGCATTAGTCAATACTTCGTTAATATTGCTAATAGTTATTTTATTGTTGGTATATTATTGGATGCAAATATTGGATGCTAATTTCATAAATATTGGTGATGATAATCTTTATAATGGATTAAAGCCTGTTACTTTTCTATATTTTATTTCAATAATCTTAATCAATTATAAAATTAGTATTTTCAAATTTCATTTTTCAATTCCTTCGGTATTGTTTATGTCTTTTATGGGGTATTTTATATATTTAGGAAGTTTAGATCATTATTTTCAAGACCAAACAGGGGTGAAGTTTATTTATAATGAATCAATTAGTGAATCTTACTTTTATATTCAGCTTTCCCTTTTAAGTTGGATCTTTGGATATGTAACAGGAAGTGCCTTTTTTCCTAAATTCTCTAAAGTTAGGTTATTGAATGGATGGAAGGTGACAGTTAGGAGATGGAGTAAGACTCGTCTAAAATGGATGGTTAATTGGATTGGTATTGTTGGTATTGTTGCTTTTAGTGTCTTCTATACTTTTTATATTAAAGGTTTCCCCGTGATTCAAGGTATTTCACCAAATGCAAGCAGTGAACTGCGCAGTATTGTAAGTGGTGAGGGACATTTGGCACATTTAATTGCTTTTAATGCGATGACAATGGTGCTCATATATGGTGGTGTATATATGGTGATGTTCGGTAAAAATAATTTCATAATTTTCATGTTTTTATCAGCAATTCTCGCTTTTTTGCTTTGGGGAGCTCGAATATATATTGCGATACCTGTTTTGATGATATTTCCATATCTTACTAGGATTAAGGAGTATCCATTGAAAAAAATAATGTCTTTAATTGTTGCTTTTGTTGTATTGGGGTCGGTCTATGGAGCAGTAAGAAATTTAGCTTTTTATGAGGAACGAAATCAAATAATTTCTTATGATAATACTATTGATAAAATGGCTTCACTGCATTTTGCTCCTGAATTTAGAGACACGGCAGGAGTAGTGTCCTATTTGGAAGAGTTGCGTCAAGAATATGGTCCTGAACCATATATAGCTGGTATATTTTATACAGCTTTACCAGGACGGATTTTGAGCTTCTTCGGTATAGATAAACAAAAGTTATTTGATGAAGAGGGTAGTGGTTCGGGGTGGTTAATTGCTAAAGTAACTAGGGGTTACGATTGGGGAGGTGTGCGTCCAGGTATAATGAGCCAGACATTGATGGCCTTTGGAATTGTAGGAGTTATTGTTCTATTTGTAGGCTATGGGACGTTATTTTCTTATTTAGATCATAAGGCTATGACTGGTGATAGGAATTCACCCAATATGGTATTAATTTATATACTTAGTGGATTGTTTTCTTTTTCGATTATTGGGACAACACACAGTGTTTTTTCAAAGTTTTGGTACTTAATTTATTTTTTTATAATTGTACTTTTACTTACCTCTAAGGTTGAGAAAAATAAAAATGCTGTACTTTGAAAAGTTTCTTAAAGTCTAATAGTGCACTTAGCTGTAGAATATTTAGCACCTCTATTTCTCATTTTCGTGAACTTAATCTTTTGTATATGTTTTGCAACTTCTGGACTTTGATGATAACAAAAGGTAAAAAATGCTAAAAGATCTATTATTAAAATTTTTCTCACAACTTAACAATGAGAGTATTGAATATTGTGTTGTTGGTAATTATAAGGGTTTGCCTGAGTATACAGAAAATGATGTTGATATCTGGGTTGACGATACTGATAAGGCCGGTGAAATATTGTTATCTCTGGCTAAAGGTATAGGGCTCAAACTTTATATACTGAATAAAACTGCTAATGGTACTAATAATTACTTTTATGTAAAAACAAGAAATGGAATTGAAATTATTAAAATTGATTTGATGTGTGAGACCGCCTATAAATCTATTTTACCATTGGTGACATCCAATTTAATAAAATCTAACAGAGAGAAGTATAAAGGATTTTTTGTTGCAAATGATCTTATTGAAAGCGTAATGCATTTGCTTTATCCATTGGTTACATTTGGCGAAGTTAAAGAGAAGTATAAAGAAAAATTATATACGTTTTCTAAGTCTCCGGAGTATGTTGAATTAATTGAAAGTATTCTTGGCAAAAAAATTGGTGCACGAATAATATCTGAAATTCAGGAGGAAAACTGGGTAGCCCTTCAGCATGAAGCTGGTAATGTTAGAAAGTATTTGTTTAAAAAGACATTTTTAAATATTAGCTTTTTTCGGCTTAAGATATTTATTAATTTCTTTATTACTATTTTCTATAGAACAGTCGGTAAAAATGGAATTGTAATTAGCTTTACCGGGATTGATGGGGCAGGAAAGACAAGTATAAAGGAACACTTAATTAATAATTCAGACAAATACTTTACTAAAAACAGAAAGATAGAGTTTTATTGGCGCCCTTTTTTGCTTCCAAGAGTAGCTCAGGTCATTGGTTCAAAAGGGCAGAAAGAAACTTTAGATGGTTCTGGAAAGAGAGTAGTAAATTCTGGATTAATTTCTAGTTTTAAAAATTTGATGAAGTATTTTTACTATGCTGCAGACTTTATTTTTGGTCAAATTAAATATTTTAAAGAGGCTCATACGGGAGGACTAGTTATTTTTGATAGATATCATTTTGATAATATAATTTACCCTGAAAGGTTCGGCTTTAAGGTAAATAGAATAATTATGCGTATGTTTGATAAGGTTTTTATCCCTCAGCCTGACAGACTCTTTTATTTTACAGCCGATGCACAAGTGCTGTTTGATCGTAAACATGAGATCGATATTGATGAAATTAACGCTCAAAAAAAAATATACTCTACAGAAATGAACTTCAATAAAAATGTTATTACGATTGATACTGGTTGTTCATTTAATGACAGTATTAATAACGTTTTACTGGAATGTTTAGAGTTTATGAGTAACCGTTATAATAAGCATGGATAATCGTTATTCGTTCGTCAGCCTTTTTATTGATAAAGGCTGTCCAATATATTTATCTGGTGCTTCATATTCAGTTTTGAGTGAATTGAAGAGTTTTTGGAAAGGACTTGGGTTTACTCTGGCTGAATATAAAGATTGTGGTGAAAAAAGTTTTCTATATTTTTATAAACGCAGGTTTTTTTCGAGGGTGTCTGAATTTTCTGGCAAAGTCTCAGAGTATATTATTGTGCCAGGTATTGATAATCCAAGATGGTTAATTTTAAACAGTAAAAAGGCAATTCAGAATCATGGCTCGATAATTAAGCCTACATCATTGAATGCTAGAACAGTTTGGGTAATAGCTAAATGGTTAAACAGTTTTGGTTTGTTTGCTTTTATTTTTCCTCATAGAATGGTTGTTGCTGGTTCATTTTTAGAAAGTTTTTATAGTAACGAGAACCTTACTGCTGCAATACTATATACAGGTGCTCCAGGTAAGTATCAAAAGTTTACTTTCCAGTATAGCGACAGTAAAAACAAACCTGTATCTTTTATGAAGGTTTCAAATACCGCTTCAGGTATAAAAAGGATAGAAAATGAGAAGAAGGCTTTAATCAAGTTAGGTGATATTTCATTTGATCGAATAATAACCCCAAATTTGTTGAGTGTTTTAAGAAAGAATGAGTTTTACGGTTTGGTTCAAGATAACATTCTGTCAAATGAAGGTGTATCAGTAAATCTATCTAAGGTTGATTTAAAAGCTATCTGTGAAATACATGAAAAGTTTAACTTTAAGGAAGTTTCTCTGTCTGAATATTTCAATGAAGTAGGACTTTATGATCAAATTAAATGTTTGCCTGAGGTTAAAGACTATTTGTCTTCAGCTAACAATAGAAAGATACTTTTGGCTTTGAGTCATGGCGATTATATACCTTGGAATCGTTTTCTTTCTAAAGATAAAATAAAACTTATCGACTGGGAGACATTTAAATATCGCCCCCTGTTTTATGACGTTTGTTATTTTCTATTGCATAAGGTAGTACTGGTTGAGAAGCTAAAAGGTCAATCAGTGATTACTGAAAGCATTTCTGCAATTAATGAATTGCTTTGTGTGTTTAATTGCGAAAAGCAATCGCTAGAAAATATCGATGTGAAATTCTATCTATTGATTAATTTTATTGAATTATATGTACACTATAAAAAGAATAATCATTCTGCCGATCAACATCTTTTAAAAGCTCTTGAATATATTCTTCTAGATTTAATTGAGTATCAGGCAATCTGATTTTGGAGTTATGATTATGAATATATTATCAGTAAATAAATTTTACTGGAAAAAAGGTGGAAGTGAGTCAGTTTTCTTTGGCGAAAAAGAAATGTTGGAAAATGGGGAGCATAAGGTTATTCCCTTTTCTATGGAAGGACCTGAAAATGAAGAAACTCCATATTCTAAGTACTTTGTTGATAATGTTGATTATTCTAAGCCAGGGATAAAAAATAAGTTGCTTTCTGCATCAAAAATAATTTATTCATTTGATGCTAAGAAAAAAATGCATGAACTTCTTTCTAATTACTCTCCTGACCTGGCTCATTTTCATATATTTCAGCATCAAATATCGCCATCTGTCTTTGGGGAGTTGAAAAAGAGAGATATTCCAATTCTGCTTACTCTTCATGACCTAAAACCGTTATGCCCTAACTATAAAATGTATGTTAATGGGCATGTGTGTGAGGAATGTAAAGGGCGTAAATTTTATAATTGCTTGAAGAATAGGTGTACTAAAGGCTCAACAATGGGAAGTCTGGTTAATACTATCGAAATGTATTTCCATTATGCCATGGGGTTCTATCAGGGGATTGATAGATATATTGCAGTAAGTAAATTTTATCAAAATAAAATGATTGAATATGGGTTCCCATCGGAAAAAATAACTTTCTTACCTAATTATATTAATGTCAGTAAATATGACCAAACCATACCCGAAGAGGGCTATATATTATATTTTGGCAGATTGTCTGAAGAAAAAGGCGTTTCCTTATTAATTGAAGCGGCAAAAATAACACCTGAGGTTAAATATTATATAGTTGGTTCAGGCCCCTTGGAGACAGAGTTAAAGAGAAAGGCAGAAATAAATGAGTTAGAAAATATTAGCTTCTTTGGGTATAAATCAGGGAATGAATTAATGTCAATTCTATCTGGTGCTACATGTATTATCGTTCCATCTTTATGGTATGAAGCTTTTGGTTTGGTAATCACTGAAGCATTTGCTGCTGGAAAGCCGGTAATAGGGTCTGATATAGGGGCGATCCCCGAATTAATTGAAGAAGGAGTGGATGGCTTTATTTTCCCTCCTGGTGATGTTGTTACTCTTGCCGAAAAAATAACCTGGATTTGGAATAACCGTGCGGCTGCAAAGGAAATGGGATTGGAAGGGCGTAAAAAAGTTGAAGAGCATTATTCAGCTGAGGCTCATTACGATGGCCTGATTTCAATTTACAATTCTGTTCTTGGTCTATAAATTAAGTGAAAATTTTTGTAACCGGTACACGTGGAATTCCAGATATACCTGGAGGTGTAGAAAGTCACTGTCAGCAACTATATCCTCTGATTGTTGAAAAAGGTCATCAGGTGAAACTGAGTCGTCGTAAGCCTTATGTTGATTCTGAGTTAAGTGAGTGGTCAGGTATTGAGTTAGTTGATAACTTTTCGCCTAAAAAGAAAAGCATAGAAGCCATAGTCCATACCTTTATTGCCATTTTAGAAGCGAAAAGGTGGGGCGCTGATATCATTCATATTCATGCTATAGGGCCAGCTATTATGGTTCCGTTTGCACGTTTGCTAGGTTTGAAAGTCGTTATTACTAATCATGGACCTGATTATGACAGGGAAAAGTGGGGGCACTTAGCTAAGTTTGTTTTACGTTTAGGTGAAAAATTAGGTGGTATATTCGCTAATGAAGTTATAGTGATTTCAGAAGTTATTCGTAAAATCATCAGGGATCGTTGTAAGCGGGAGAGTCATTTAATATATAATGGAGTACCAATACCTGATAAATCTAAAAAAATATCTTATATTAAGTCTTTGGGGCTGGAGCCCGAAAACTATATGATAGCGGTTGCTCGTTTTGTACCTGAAAAGGGATTGCATGATTTAATTCAGGCTTATAATAAAACGGGGTTAAAATGTAAACTAGTGATTGCAGGTGATGCTGATCATCTAGATGAATATAGTGAATCTTTGAAAAGGTCTGCCCTCTCGAACCCTGATATTGTATTAACAGGGTATATAACTGGTGAACCCCTTAAGCAGTTATTCAGCCATGCAAGGATATTTGTTCTACCTTCCTATCATGAAGGGCTACCAATCTCACTCCTTGAAGCTTTAAGTTATGGTATTCAGCCGTTAGTATCTGATATTCCAGCAAACTTGGAAGTTGGTTTAGATTCTACAGCTTATTTTCGTTGTAAAGATGTGGATAACCTTCAAGAGCAATTGAGTAATCTCTATGATGAAAATCAAAGTTTAGATAAAATTAACCAAAGAATTAATTTTGTCCGTGAAAAATATAACTGGTCGGTAATTGCAGACCAGACTGTTAATCTTTATAAAAAATTACTATAGCTATTTAGTATTTATTTCGGAGTTAAAAATGAGTTCTCCAAGAAATGAGGCAACAATGCCTACCGATGTTTCAATCATAACGACTTACAGGTGCCAGATGCGTTGTAAGATGTGTGATATATGGGATCATCCAACACGTAAAAGTGATGAGATTACAGCAAAAGAACTAGAAATATTACCTAAGTTTAAATTTGCTAATATAACTGGTGGTGAGCCTTTTGTAAGACTAGATCTTGAGGATATTATTGAGGTTATGTATACAAAAGCAGATCGAATCGTTATTTCTACTTCAGGTTGGCATACGAAAAAAATCATAAGGTTGGCAGAGCGCTTTCCTGATATAGGTATTAGGGTGAGTATAGAAGGTTTGCCTATAATGAATGATGAACTGCGAGGACGAGTAGGTGGTTTTGATAAAGGGTTGAGAACTTTAATGTCATTAAAAGAAATGGGTATTAAAGATATTGGTTTTGGCCAAACAGTGTCAAATAAAAACTCTCATGACTTACTTCCTTTGTATGAATTATCTAAAAGTTTAGGCATGGAGTTTGCGACGGCTTCATTTCATAATTCTTTCTATTTTCACCGGGAAGATAATGTAGTCATAAATAAGGATGAGGTAACAGCTAATTTTTCTGAACTTATTGAACGGTTAATGAAGGAAAATAAACCCAAATCCTGGTTTCGAGCATTTTTTAATTTGGGTTTAATTAATTATATAAGGGAGAACCCAAGAATGCTCCCTTGTGAAGCAGGGACTGCCAACTTTTTTATCGAGCCTTATGGTGATGTATACCCTTGTAATGGACTGGAAGACAGGTACTGGAAAGAATCGATGGGTAATATCAGGGATTGTACGTCATTTGAAGATCTATGGTTTAGTGATCAAGCAAAAAAAGTTAGAGGGAAAGTAAAAACATGTCCCAAAAATTGCTGGATGGTTGGTACCGCTGCTCCAGTCATGAAGAAATATATTAAACACCCTGTAAAGTGGGTCGTTAAAAATAAGATAAAATCATTAGTTGGTAGGCCAATATGTACAGATACTGTGCCGGTATGCGATGTTGGTCAAGATTCGCTTCAAGGTGACTTACGAGGAGGAGATATAATACCTGCTAGTGAAAGCTCAATAAGCATAGACTCCATAGGTAAAATGACTGAAAAAGAACGTCATGATATTATTGATGAAATTGAACGGGAAAATGTTTAAAATTATTTAGCCAAAGATATATTGAGTGATTGTGAACAAAATATCTCATAGCAAAGAGTTTTAGCGTAATAATTGATTTAAAAGCTAAGTTGAGAATTTGTTTTCTCCCTTTTATATAGTAGTAGGAGCCAATGTGTCAAAAAAAGCATTAATTACAGGAATAACAGGTCAGGATGGAGCATACCTTGCGGAGTTTCTCCTTGAAAAAGGTTACGAAGTTCACGGAATAAAGCGTCGTGCTTCTTCATTCAATACAGATCGTATTGATCACCTTTATCAGGACCCCCATGTGTCTAATCAAAAGTTTGTTTTACACTATGGGGATCTGAGTGATTCTTTAGCTCTTGTCAGAATTATTCAGCAGATTCAACCGGATGAAATTTACAATCTAGGTGCTCAAAGTCATGTTGCAGTTTCTTTTGAAAGTCCTGAATATACTGCTGATACCGTTGGTATCGGTGCATTGCGTATTCTCGAAGCAATTAGAATATCTGGCCTGGAAAAGAAAACTCGATATTATCAGGCTTCCACATCTGAACTTTATGGACTGGTTCAGGAAATACCACAAAAAGAGACAACTCCCTTTTATCCACGTTCGCCGTATGCAGCGGCAAAACTATACGCCTACTGGATAACTATCAACTATCGTGAAGCTTATGGTATGTATGCCTGTAATGGTATTTTATTCAATCATGAGTCTCCAGTTCGAGGTGAAACTTTTGTAACTCGTAAGATCACTCGTGCAATGGCCCGAATTCACCTTGGGCTTCAGGATACGCTTTATCTGGGTAATATGGATGCTAAACGTGACTGGGGTCATGCTAAAGATTATGTCAGGATGCAGTGGATGATGTTGCAGCAGGATACTCCTGATGATTTTTGTATTGCTACAGGTGTTCAGTATTCAGTACGGGATTTTTGTAATGCGGCTTACGATCATATAGGTAAAAAGATTCGCTGGGAAGGCGAGGGTATTGATGAGAAAGGGTTTGATGGTGAAAGTGGAAAATGCATTGTTGCTGTCGACCCTCGTTATTTCCGTCCAACAGAAGTAGAGACTCTTTTAGGTGATCCTACTAAGGCGAAAGAAAAGCTTGGTTGGACCCCTGAAATTACTTTTGATGAAATGGTGCATGAAATGATGGAGCATGATTTGACATTGGCTAAGCGAGACTCCCTGGTGAAAGAGCATGGGTATCGTGCTTTTGATTATCATGAGTGAGCAAAGTTAGCAGTTAAAAGTCTTGAGTTATCAGTTTTGGATTTTATCGTGATGGATTATTATTTTCTATAAAAAAGCTGTTTAATTAAGTAATGAGTGAGTCTTTTTATAGTGAAAGGTTTGGTAAAAATGTATGGTTAACTAACCATGCTATTGAAGCTATGGCAAAACGAAAAGTTACTTTACCAGAGGTGAAAATCCTTATTGAGCTAGGAAATTATAAATCTGTAGAAAAATCACATGGTTGGATTTATCATGGTTTTTCTGAGCGTGAAGATAATTTGGTATGTTCTGCAATAGTTAATGAAAAGGCTATTATTATAAAGACGATTATGATTCGATGGCAACTAAGGTGAATCTTATGAAAATTATATATTATGAAGAAGATATGTTATTTA
>Ga0233435_1003507_pt1 | contig 11888 bp, 8 predicted proteins | sample SI_122_August201_3_FD_182735 | JGI IMG/M metagenome (GOLD analysis project Ga0233435, IMG submission 182735) | Seawater microbial communities from Saanich Inlet, British Columbia, Canada - SI_122_August2016_135_MG | ecosystem: Environmental > Aquatic > Marine > Inlet | place: Canada: British... | reverse complement strand
CACACCGTGACTCTTTCATGCCTGGTGTTTGCCTTGCCTGTAAAAAAGTCATGGATTTGAACGAACTAGTTTACGGACTGGAGCATCTCCTTTAAAAGAAAAACCTGTCTAAAATTCATTCACCTGCAGTGTTTTTCTGACCACGTGGATGAAGTTCATGGTAGACCTTGAAAAAATCAGGACGGTTTACATGTGCATACTGCAGAGTTGCGTCCAGACTGACATAACCGAATAATTGCTTAATATCCGACAAGTCAATCCCGTTCTGCAGTAGGTGTACCGCAAATGAGTGACGTAATATTCTCGGATTAATACGACTGGTGATGCCTGCACGGAGAGCATGTTTTTTGATCATAGACCAAAATCCTACCCTGCTCATTCTTGTACCGTTACGTCCGGGAAACAAACACGAATCTTCCGGATGTAGTAAACGTCCGGCTCTTGCCTGCTCAAGATAAGGCCGCAGTACCTCAACCGCGGTTGAAGTCATTGGTACCATGCGTTCACGTTTGGAACGTACTTTCAAAAATTCTAAATCCAGAAACAAATCCTCTACATCCAGTCCGAGCAGTTCGTTGACTTTAAGTCCGCTTGAATAAAGCAGTTCCAGCATTGCTCTGTCACGCAAGCCCAGATAATGAGTGAGCGAAGGTGCTTCAAGCAGGGCGACAACCTCTTCTGTTGACAAAATTTCTGGTGCGTCAGGAATGATTTCCGGAAAACGGAGATGATGTGCCGGACTGGTTTTGATCAAACCGCTTAATTCAAGGTGATCGAGGAATAGACGCAGTGAGGAAATGTGTCTCGCTAAAGTTCTTGGTTTGTAGGATTCCCGCAGGAAGGCAAGGTAATTTTCAATGTCATCAGAGCTAAGTTTACGAATCTGGACCAGCAGCTTTTGACTGTCCGAATCCTCCTCATCAAGCTCGAGCCACTTTAAGAATTTACGCAGATCAAGACGGTGACTCTGGATACTGTTTGTAGAATATTTTTTTGTGTGAAGCGAGTCTAAAAACTCTAAAACCAGCGGTTGCATGAGATTCAACTGGTCAAGGGGGAAGATTAAAATTTGTTTTGAAGAATATGTCTGCTGTCGAAAAGCAGAAAACCCGCGATGCCGTGTGTGAAAGATAAGCTTTTGTTTCCTTGGCCACGCAAGGTGGAGTAATGTGGTAGAAGGTTTAGGCGTCCTGCTCATCGGCAGGCTGGCTCACCCCCTCCAGGGACGAACTCCTTTCTGAAAAAATCAGGAAGCAAAAGTTTCACATCACGTACATCGCAGACTCTAATGCTCTGTATTAACAATAACCAGCTCTGTGAGAACAATCAAGGATGATGCAAGAAAAAAGCAAATTATCTTTAAATCAGCAGATATTTTAGCTCTTCAGCAAAAAAACTTGAAGTGCTTGAAATTATGCGAGCTGTGTTTTCCTGTCTTGTTTGCAGAAAATTTTCGATTTATTTTTCTGTTAAAACCTCATCCAGTTTGTAGCATAAATTATCCAGATCTTCTTCAATACCTTCGAACTTTGAGACTCTTTTTTTCAAGCTCAGCAGTTTATCTGCTAAATTTAAGGCAACCAGTAAAGCAACGTTTGTTGGACCAAATGCGTCAGTGTGTTCTGTGACTTCCGCGATCTGCTGGTCCAGAAATTTTTCCACTTCACGGACGTGTTCTTCTCCATAAGGACTAGAAATTGAGAAACGGTTACCGCTGATATTTATCTGGTATTGCCTACTGTCGTTATCCTCCACAATAACCCCTTTTCTGCAAACGATGTTTTTGTAATCCGCAGCATAACGGATCACGGAATTTATTTTTTAATGAGCTACATCCAGAGAAGCTGATGCGAAATACTACAGGATGTGATAAAGTAAACCTTGCGCTAACTTATAGGATAATGCTTTCGTAAAAACCCCTGAACTAATGATCTGTCATCTCGAACGAAGAGAGAGATCTTAAAAGTGTCAGTACTTAACATAAAACAGCTTTCTCGCTTTGTAAGCAAGCTCACGTTTTTATGACTTTTTACTGATTCAGTATAGGATAATTTTCTAACAGTTTTTAGCTGAGAAAGCAATCCGATTTTGGTTTGAGTAATGAAAGTAACACATTTCGTTTAGAAAGTTAATCATGAAATCTCCCCATTTAAGCAAATTAAATACTGAATCACGTCAGGAATATGGGGCATTGCTGTTGTTGGATCAACTTATGCGTTATGAACTGCCCAGGCAGGAAAAAGATAATTTGCAGGAAACAGTCGCTCAACTGGAAGAAGAAGTAGCAGAACTTAAAAAAGGTTTTTTTCATTCAGATGAACAAGATCAGGAACTGAATTTTGAAAAAGATGAACTGAGTGAAGCACGGGAGGCACTCTCAGAGGTTGAAAAAGAAATGGAGGAAAACGAACATTGCCGACTCAACCTCGCGTTGATAGAAACGGATGATGAAGGCCTGGAACCGTTGCTGAAGTTTATGGAGGAACGTGGGACATTGACGGTGAGTGATGAAAACTTTTATCTGCCGACCGCAAAAGGAGAAGAGGTTTATCAACATTTAGTGGAACAGCTCGAAGCGTATGTTGTGCATTTTGACGTCTTTGCTTATGTTGATCTGGAAGAAGGCGCATTCGGTGATCCGAAAACGGATTTGCTGGAAGGCGATCAATGGTCGGATTTACGTGTCGCGGTTGCAGAACATAAAGGTATTGATCCGTACCGTGTAGTTTTTTTGGCATTAATGAGCGCAGATAAATTTTATGAAAATCCGGATTGGAAATTCGATCTAAGCCTCGGAACGCTTTTTGATGAAATGGAGCAGATAGTACTGGATCAACTCTGTGTAGATGATTTAAGTTACAAAGACGAAGAGGAGCAAGTTTCCGGCGATGATGTAATCCGGGATATTATTGAACAAGGTAACTCACTGGCAAAAGAAAGACGCCGTGAGCAACAAGAAACCGAAGACAAAGCACAAACAGAGGCAACACCGGATGAGCAGGTCATCACACAAAGCTATTACTGGTAATACAAAAACACGTATCAAGTACGGAATTATAGAAGCTCCGGAACTGTTGGGCAAAAGCTGGGACACACCTGATATTAACTGGTATCCCGGTCACATGCTCAAGGCCAAAAAGGAACTGGCCCAACAGCTCAAGCGGGTGGATGTGGTGCTGGAAATGCGTGATGCGAGGATTCCTGTTTCTTCAGTAAATCATGATTTTGAGGAAATGCTGCAGCAAAAAAAGCGCATTCTGCTGTTCAATAAAAGCGGATTGGCGGATGAGGAAATAACGAAGAAATGGACTGCAATTTTCAATAAAGCAGACGTTCCTTTCTTGTTTATTGACGCATTAAATCAGCGTGAACTAAACAAAATATTACCGCTTTGTCGTAAAATGATGGAAGAAAAATGGTCGACTTTCCGCAGACGAGGTATCCGTCATCCTACACTAAAACTGCTGATAACCGGAATTCCGAATGTAGGGAAATCCAGTTTGATCAACCGGCTTTCAAAACGAAAAGCTGCAGAAATAGGACCGACACCGGGAGTTACGAAACACCAGGATTGGATCAAATTGGGCAAAGATGTGGAACTGTTGGATACTCCGGGAATTCTCTGGCCGAAAATTGATAACCATGAAGCAGGTATGCGCTTGACGATTACCGGTGCAATCAAAGACTCAATTGTTGGGACATCTCTGCTGTGTGATTATCTGCTGGCTGCTCTGCAACAGAAAGATCCGGAACAACTGCAGAAACTTTACAAACTTGCTCCGGAAGATATTGAATTGCTGCCAGCTGATTTGCTGGAGAAAATCGCGGAAAAACGCGGTTGTCTGAAAAGCGGCGGTATTGATCATCCGCGTGCAGAAAGTTTGCTGCTCCGTGAATTCAGAGCAGGAAAACTGGGTCGCGTAAGTTTTGACATTCCGGAGGAAACTCAGCTAGATTCATAAAACTGGAATCAAGCTGAGGATTTCGACTCCGGATGAGTTTATGCCTTTGGCGCTCGTGAGGTATGACGTCCAGTTGCCGAAAGCATGACTTTCCGTAAACGGATGTTATCCGGAGTTACTTCAACAATCTCACCCTCACGAATGAATTCAATCGCCCTCTCTAAAGTCATCGGAATAATCGGTGTCAGGACGGTGTTTTCATCTTTGCCTGAAGCACGGTGATTTGTCAGTTTCTTCTCTTTGCACGGATTGACGTTCAGGTCTGAATCCCGATTATGCTCTCCTAGTATCATTCCTTCATACACACGTTCACCGGCAGTTATGAACAAAATACCTCTTGGTTCTAAATTGAAAAGCGCATAAGGTATACTTTTGCCTTGACGGTCAGAAACTATTGATCCGGTAAATCGTATCGGAAAATCACCACGGTACGGTTCATATCCGGAAAGATAAGAATTCAGAATTCCAGTACCGCGTGTGTCAGTTAAAAATTCGTTGCGGTAACCGATTAATCCGCGTGATGGAATATTAAATTGGACCTGAACGCGTCCTGCTCCGTGATTTACCAGATTGATCATGCGACCCTTGCGTTGGGATAGTTTTTCCGAAACTATGCCCAGGAAACCTTCCTCACAGTCCACATAAACATGTTCGATCGGTTCTAAACGCTCCCCGTTCTCTTCTTTATAAATTACTTCCGGACGACCAACTGCGAGCTCAAAACCTTCACGCCGCATTGTTTCGATCAGTACTGCCATCTGCAGTTCCCCCCGACCTTTTACCAGGAAACGGTCTGCGTCCAGTGTATCTTCAAACTGCAGAGAAACATTAGACAGTGTTTCTTTGTAGAGACGCTCCTTGATTTTATTCGGCTGAACCAGCTTGCCTTCCTGTCCGGCGAAAGGAGAAGTGTTGGTGTAGAAAAACATCGCGATGGTGGGTTCATCAACCGAGATCCTCTTCAATGCTTTGGGTCGTTCTTTGAGACAGATAGTGTCGCCGATACGGACGTTATCAATTCCTGCCAGAATCATGATTTCACCGGGTTCAATTTGTTCTGCTTCTGTCATGGTAAAACCCTCATAAACCTGGACTTTACTGGCACGCAAAGCAATCTCCTCACCATCTTCATTGATGCAGACCAACTGCTCATTTTTTTTAACAGTACCATTGGCAACACGTCCGATAGCCAGTTTTCCCAAATAGTCAGAAAAATCTAAATCCGCCACCAGCATTTGAAAAGGTTCTTCTTCTGAATGTCTAGGTGCAGGCAGTTCTGTCAAAATTGTGTCAAAGAGCGGAGACAAGTTCTGGGACTCATCTTCCAGTTCATTCTTGGCGATTCCATCTCTGCCGATTGCATAGAGCACCGGAAATTCCAACTGCTCTTCTGTTGCATCAAGGTCGATGAAAAGGTCATAGATTTCATCCAGAACTTCCGCGACTCGGGAATCCTGACGATCAATCTTATTAATCACCACTACCACTTTTTTCTGGCCTTCAAGTGCTTTTTTCAACACAAAGCGTGTTTGAGGCAAAGGGCCTTCAGAAGAATCAACGAGCAAAATTGCACCGTCAACCATCATTAAAGCACGTTCTACTTCTCCACCAAAATCAGCGTGACCTGGAGTATCAAGGATATTAATTTTAGTTTCCTTCCAGGTTACAGAGCAGTTTTTTGCCGCAATCGTAATTCCACGTTCACGCTCCAGATCCATACTGTCCATGATGCGTTCATCTACAGACTGATTATCACGGAAGAGTCCGCTTTGGCGGAACATTTGATCAACGAGAGTTGTTTTTCCATGATCAACATGAGCAATAATGGCGATATTACGGATTCGGTTATTTATTTTTGTGTTTTCCATTTTGAAAATATTTTAATGTTTTTGGTTATTTGATTGATTGGTGTTTGGTTTTCATCTCAACTTAGCCAGCGTTCAACTTCAAACTCCAGCGTTCTATGAATTTGATCTGCGCGCAGCAGCCTTATTTCCAAGCGTTGTCCTGCCTGGAGTGTTCGGTTTTTACGGCGTCCCTGCAGACTGAGACGTATATCATCATAAACGTAATTATCGTCAGGCATCGATTCAAGCGGTAAAAACCATTCGAGACCATGCGGTTCGAGGTTCACTCTAAATCCGTGATTATCAACAGAAGTCACCACTGCCTGAAAAGTTTGTCCGGCATGCGGTGCCAGAAAATCGACTTTCATCAAAGCAATACTTTGACGTTCCGCTTTTTCCGCCCGGCGTTCCTGTTGCGAACACTGCTCCGCCATTTCACTGTTTACAAAAGGCAGCCGCTCGTTTGCTAACTTCACACCCTGATCGAGGTGAAGTTTTGCCTTAAGCGCACGATGCACCACCAAATCCGGATATCTGCGGATCGGTGAAGTGAAATGCGCGTAATATTCTGCGGCTAAACCAAAATGACCTTTGTTCGTTGTCTGGTAAACCGCTAAGGCCATTGAGCGTAAGAGCAAAACCTGAAGTTGTTCAAAATGCGGTAATTCCTGAATTTGCTCGATTACCTCATTAAACTTTTTTGGATTCGCCAGTGTACTCAGTGAAGTCTTAACTCCAAAGCGGAAAAACGTCTGCTGCAGTTTCTGCAATTTTCGCATGTCCGGACGATCATGCACACGGTAAAGTGCAGGCATTCTGTTTTTAACGCAATGCCGCGCCACCGTTTCGTTTGCTTCAAGCATGAACTGTTCAATCAGTTTCATTGCGCTGGACTGATAACTACGCCCAATTCCTGTCAGTTGCTGATCTGAGTCAAACTCAAAAACTTCTTCAGCAAAACTGAACTGTACTGCACCGCGCTGAATTCTTTTACGTTCAAGAATTTTTGCGAGTTTGTGCATTTTACGGATATTCGCCTGCAGTTCCGGAGAACTAATTGAGGAATTCCTGCCGTCCAGTAAATCTGCGACATCTTCATAAATCAAACGAGCACGACTGCGGATTATGCTTTCCGAAAGTGAGTAGCCGATTACTTCTCCGCTGGAATCAATCCGCATTTCACAGGTTAAGGTCAAGCGGTTTACATTCGGACGCAAGCTACATAAATTATTGGAAAGTTCTTCCGGCAGCATCGGCACAGCGTGTGTCGGAAAATAGACACTTGTGCCGCGGATAAGCGCTTCCTGATCCACAGGATCTTCCGGACGTACGTAATGCGCTACATCTGCAATTGCAACAAAAAGTCGGAAACCTCCGGACTTGTCACTGTCCGGAATTACGCAAACCGCGTCATCAAAGTCACGCGCGGTTTTTCCGTCAATTGTGACAAAATCCAAATCGCGTAAATCTCTGCGACCCGAAGAAGAGTCGAAGCGTACCTGCGGTGGAAATTTTTTCACATGTTCGAGAGCCTCTTGCGGATATTCTGTACGGATCAGGTTTTCATTGAGTATCAGTTGAAAACCCAATTCGTGATCGCTGGTATTTTCCAGTGCCCGTAAAACACGTCCGCTTGGCGCAGGAGATGATTTTTTAGCATGTTTGTTTTCTTCCAGCAATTCAACTTCCACCAGCGTGCCGGTTTCCAATTCCGGAAGATCATCTTCTTCCGCAATCCAGAGGAACGGCAAACCGGAATTACGGTGCACAGGCACGGCTACGGTTTCACGCTTTGTTCTTTTTAAACGTGCCAATATTTCACTGGAGGCACGCTCAAGCACATTGACAATTTCACCTTTGCTTTTTCCGCGAAATCCGCGGCTGCGGAAAATTTCAATTTCGACCAGGTCACCTTCCATTGCGTACCCCTGTTCGTTCTCGCCGATAAAAACGTCCGAACGTCCACCGCCGATTGCGACAAAACCGAAACCCTTTTGGTTACGGGTGAAATAACCTTTTTCCTTTTTTCCGGAACCGCTTTTTGACCGGCTTTTAGTACGCGGTTTCCAGATCGATTCGGTTTGGATTTGTGTTCTTTTTTCTGTTTTTGCTTCTTTAGCTTCTTTGCTTTTTTCTTTTGAAACTGCGTGTTTGGGTTTTTCCTGAGCTTTTAAATAACGTGTGCCCTGTTTAGAAATTTTCCCTGCTTTGATCAGTTTCAGCAGTTCTGCCTTCAGTTTTGCGGTTGCAGTTTTATTCAGTCCCAATGCACCGCGTATTTGTTTAGTGGACAATGAATCTCCGTGGTTTTCTAACAAACGGAGAATTTGTTTTTTATGTGTTTTCATTTTATTAGTTCTTCTTCTTTACGCAGCTTGACCAGATGTGCTTCAATATTCTGCAGCGCCAACAAATGCAGGCGCGGATCAAGTCCTTCGTAAAGCTGTTCCAGAATTTCCTGTTTGGATTTTCCGGATTTTGATAATTTTAATATTTGTGATTCGCGTTCGCGACGATGTTTTAGTGTTTCAATCAACCGGTGAGTAGTTCGCATTGGAATTCCATGTGAGGGAATTATTACTTCAGGATTGAGTGCAATTACTTTTTCGAGTGTTTTAAAATAGGTTGCCATGTCTCCTTCCGGTGAAGGGATCACGACTGTGCCGATGCCCTGAATGAGGTCACCTACAATGAACCAGCTCAGCGTGTCCGGAGCCAAACCGAGATGTCCTGCATCATGTCCGGGGATTTCATAAACCCTTACCGCGGAACCGTGCCAGCGTGTAACTTCTTCGTTTTCAACCACGTTACGTAATTCAACCTGCTCAAAATAATCATCACCTTTTTTAAGAGTCAAGCGCTGTTGAGTGTCCTGACTGAGAATGATGGGCAGCTTTAGTTGACGTGCCAGCTGATTCGAAAATTGATGATGATCAGGATGATGATGCGTGAGAAAAATCGAATCAAGTTTCTTGTGCTCAATTGTGTTGAGTAAACGTTGATATTCCTCCTCGGAATTTGGTGAAGGATCAACCAGTAATTTGGGTGCATCCGCATCTCCCAACAGAAAAGCATTGGTCCTGCTGGCAGGTGGAAGTGTCGCGGATCTGACTGCATACTGCGGAACTCCTTCCAGCATTTCCAGACATGGAACGGTTTTATTCTCTGCAAAATTCTGTGACAAATCACCAAATGCACTTGCTTGATGATTTTTTTGCAAACCCTCTAAAACCCAACGTGTAGGCGGTACCATCAAACTTTTTCCTGTATTGAAAGTTTCAAGTAACTCCTTGGGAGTTTTCCAGAAACTATCAGCGAATTCACCTGAGTCGACTTTAAAAGTGATGCGTCTGCTCAAGTCAACGCGGTAAAACCATGTCCTGAAACGTACCGGTGCAAAGGGTGGAGCCAATGCTTCCGCAAGTTCACTTACAGACAGCACCTCTCCTTTTTTAACACCTTCCTCAAGATCGTAGTCTAATTCTTCCATTATTTCACGCTGCAAAGCACGCATACGCAGAGCATTGTGCTCACAGAGAAATTCAGTTTCAAATGCAGCTGAAGATTCATCTGCATCAATTTTACCTCCCGGAAAAGCATGGTATCCTGGAAAAGCAAGCAGATACGGCTGACGCTGAACTGCAAAAATCTGCTGCTCATGTATGAAAATTACTGAGACAGACTCAAGAGGTGGAGGATTATTCATCAGGAAATATTATTGGACATGTTTTTGATCGCGCACTCAATTTTTTGCTGTCCGTGTTTTAAATCTTCTGCAGAAACAGAACAGACACGGATAAGATGTGGAGCATATTTTTCGATAAAGATGAAAAAAAAGTCAGGAACTTTTGTCGTCAGTTGAGTCACCGCGCGTACATACCAGCTTGCTTGCACTGCATAAAAATCCTGAATTGGTTTCTGTACACCGGCTTTAGCAATATTGTTAGTAAATTTCAGATCAACAATTATTGCAGAATCAGCATCAAACCAGTCCAGCCGCGCTTTGCAGTCCAGAGCAAATTCAGAATCTTGCCAAAACAGTGAAACTTCAGCTGAGCCATTTTTCCAGAGTTTTTTAATTTGCGGATGTATTTCAAAAACCTTGCGGATATTTTCCAGTCTTTCCCACTCACCGGTTCTCAGCAATATTTTTCCCGGATGCTGTTCTTCATATTCCGCCCAACGCTTTTTACCTGTTTTTCCACGCTGATTCAAACCCTCCGGAGCACGCACATAGAGTTCCGGAAACATTTCTGGTTCCAGCAGCAGGCAATGTCCTGCACTTCCAAACTGCAGTGCCTGATAATTTTTGTAAGCAGTTGTTTTTTTTGGCGTAGCTGAAAACCACTGCTTGAGGGTAGACTGATTAAGACCGGACTGTTGTCGATACTCCTCAAAAGGGAGGTTTTGAACAATTCCGAATGCTTCGGTTTTGTTCACTCAGCTTCCTCATAATTTTCCAGCGGAGGGCAGGAACAGACCAGATTTCGATCTCCGTAAACATTGTCTACTCGAGCAGTAGGAGGCCAGTATTTGTAGCGGCGGAGAGAAGCAAGCGGGTAAATCGCCGCCTCTCTGGAATATGAATGTGCCCATTCCGGATCGGTGAGATCTTCGGCAGGATGCGGTGCGTTTTTGAGCGGATTGTCTTGTTTGTCCCACTCTCCTCTTTCAACTTGTTCTGCTTCTCTACGTATCGAAATCATTGCTTCACAAAAACGGTCAAGTTCTGCTTTAGGTTCGCTTTCAGTAGGTTCAATCATCAAAGTTCCCGGTACAGGCCATGACATGGTTGGCGCATGGAAACCATAGTCAATTAAACGCTTGGCGATGTCTTCTTCTGTGATGCCGCAGGCTTCTCTCAAAGGCCGGATGTCAACAATGCACTCGTGTGCAATCAAACCATTTTTTCCTGTATAAACAATTGGATAATGTTCTTTTAAACGCTGCGCCAGATAATTAGCGTTTAGGATTGCTGTCTGTGAAGATTTTTTTAATCCGTAGCCGCCCATGAGTTGGATATAAACCAGAGAAATCGGCAGGATGCTTGGGCTACCCCACGGTGCGGCAGAAACGGCTGTGTTTTCCGGAGATAGACCTTCAATCGGTACAACGCTGTGATTTGGTGCAAATGGGGCAAGGTGTGATTTCAAACCAATCGGTCCCATTCCTGGTCCACCACCGCCGTGAGGGATGCTGAAGGTTTTGTGTAAATTCATGTGCAGAACATCCGCACCCAATTTACCGGGTTGTGCAATTCCCATTAATGCGTTCAGGTTTGCTCCATCCATGTAAACCTGTCCACCGTTTTCGTGAATGATTTCGCAAATCCGGATTATACTGTCCTCAAACACACCATGAGTAGAAGGATAGGTAATCATCAAAGCTGCGAGATTTTCAGCGTGTTTTTCCGCTTTTTCACGCAAATCTTCGACATCGATGTTACCGTCTTTATCACATTTCACGATAACAATTTTCATGTTCGCCAGCGTCGCACTCGCAGGATTTGTACCGTGAGCGGAGCTGGGAATCAAGCAGATGTTACGTTGAGAATCGCCCCTTGACTTGTGGTAGTGCCGGATACTGAGTAATCCGGCATATTCGCCTTGTGCACCGGAATTCGGCTGCATTGAAACCGCGTCAAATCCGGTAATACGTATCAGTGAATTTTCCAGTTCACGGATCATCATGCGGTAGCCTTCAGTTTGTTCAGCAGGTGCAAACGGATGTATATTCGAAAATTCAGGCCAACTGACCGGAATCATTTCTGAAGTCGCATTGAGTTTCATTGTGCAGGAACCAAGAGGAATCATTGCGCGGTCAAGAGCAATATCTTTGTCCTGTAAATAACGTAGATAACGCAGCATCGCTGTTTCAGAATGATGTTGATGAAAAACAGGATGTGTTAAAAATTCTGATGAACGTTGTAGATTTTTTGGAATTCCGGAATTACTTTCTTCTGCAGTAAAAAGTGAATCCAACTCTTCGATTGAAGGGAGTTTGTTTTCACCTCCAAACACGCGCCAGAGCGTGGAAATGTCTTCCGCAGAAGTTACTTCATCCAGACTTATTCCCAATT
>Ga0233435_1003506_pt1 | contig 11891 bp, 14 predicted proteins | sample SI_122_August201_3_FD_182735 | JGI IMG/M metagenome (GOLD analysis project Ga0233435, IMG submission 182735) | Seawater microbial communities from Saanich Inlet, British Columbia, Canada - SI_122_August2016_135_MG | ecosystem: Environmental > Aquatic > Marine > Inlet | place: Canada: British... | reverse complement strand
GAGAAGAAGACATCGATTGGATCTTTAGCGAAGGGGCTCACCGCTTTTACCCCGAACAATGGGAAGCCTTTCAAAAAGGGGTCAGAGTCAGTGAACGACATGATTTATTACCCGCTTACTATCAGCAACTCACCGGCAATAATGACATCGCCCAGAGACAAGCGGCTAAAAAATGGGCCAATTGGTTAGATACCCTCTCAGCAGAAGAGCTCAGTAATGACACCGATGTGAGTAGAAGCTCCTTAGGCCAAGCCCGAATTGAAGCCCATTTTTATCATCACCAATGTTTTCTCAAAGGTGACCAGATTATGAATAATGTCCACCGATTAGAAGAAATTCCGGGTATTATTTTGCATGGACGCTATAACATTGTCAGCCCGCTCATTAATGCATGGCGACTTAAACGCCAATGGGGTGATACCGCGATTTCTGTTTTACCGGATGTTGGCCATAACCTATTTGCACCCGCCATGACAGAAGCCATTTTAAATGCAACGTTCTTTTTTGCCGAACAATATGGAGCATAGCGAGTGATCGCGTTGATTCAAAGAGTCTCATTTGCCAAGGTCGTGGTTAATAGCGAGACCATCGGTGCCATTGACCATGGCATACTCGCCCTGGTGTGTGTGGAAAAAGAAGACACCGATGAGCAACCGCAAAAATTACTCAACAAAGTGCTCAATTATCGAATTTTTGCCGATGATCAAGATCGAATGAGTTTAAATGTAGGTAATGTCAACGGCGGTTTATTGCTTGTCCCACAGTTCACTTTGGCTGCCAATACCAGCAAAGGCACAAAACCCAGTTTTTCTAAGGCTGCGCCCCCTGAAATGGGCAAACGCTTATTTGATAACATGGTGACGTTAGCCCGTGGAACCGATGTTCCTATATCCACCGGGCAATTTGGCGCAGACATGCAAGTCCAACTACAAAATGAAGGGCCCGTTACCTTCTGGTTACAAGTGTAACCAGACTATGCAATACACATCCCTGCTTGAGTTAAACAAGCGGCTTGGGCATCTCGCCACTCTTTAACATTGGCTAAAGCATGTTTGAGTTTATCAACGACTTGCGCGACTGCCGACTTTAAGGATGGCAAAGCGGCTTGGCTAGAAAGCTCATTGTTGACCAATGCCTGGCTAAGCAACGACTCGATCTTTTCTTCCGTTGTTTGAATATCACTGGCAATATCAAGTAACCCTGTTAAGCAGTTAAAGGTGCGCTCAGCCCGTTCAATACTATTCACAAAATCAAGTAATTCACGCTGCATATCCATATCAGCATCCATTAAATCATAGCGATTACCTAAAATGGTTAATGCACTGGCGTGGCCCTCGTAAACATCATTTAAATCGTGAACTAAGGCTTTAATCAGGTCACCCTGTTGCTGCTCAGTTCCAATTAAATCTGTAATTTCATGGCGTAAACGCTCTGTTTCTTCTCCAATTTTATCGTATAACGCTTGTTTTTTAGTTTGATGCTCTAAATTGTCCTCATCAAGCTCCGTTTGTAAAATGAGGATAATCTCTTGTTTCTCTTCGGCTGTTGTAAAAAATTCCAAATTATTAAAAACTGAGTCTGCTAATTTTTCTTGAGCATGTTTAATCAACAACAGCTCATTTTTCACCAATCTAAATTCGTTGAGCTTTTGGTACCGGCCATCTGTGTGGTCATTACCAAAATGGATATCAACGTCATTTACAGCGATTGCTAACCCCATCACACCTTCCCCTTATTGAGTGTGTAATCACTTGCGTTAAATACAGTATTGTTTGCTTTAACCACTAATGAAATCCTCAATCGGTAAAACTGAGACTTTGGCCACAAAAAAATCGAAAAAACACCAAAGACATTACAAAATTATTAACTATAAAAACAATGATGGAAAAATTAATTCAATTGAACATCAAATGTTTATCAAACTTCAAATAACCAAATAAACTGTTTCAATGAAAACAATTATATCATTTTATCGGCAATTTTCGTCACCGCTAATCAGGCTAAAACCAACAGCTTATCTAAAGGCAAATAGATTTAAGTAAGAAAACCAGTATGCCAGTAAGCCGGGTATACCAATGGCTTTAGCCTAGCCTGCAAAAAACAGGTCATCGCTGAGGGTTAACTCAAAAAATGCCAGAAAACCCACAATTAGAAAATTTTACAGGGTTATCTGAACAGTTACTTTCACATCATGGTTTTGTTATCCTATGCCGCACAGACACTATATAGATGAGATCAGCATGGCCAGAACAGCCCAGGTAACCCGCAATACCCTCGAAACTCAAATTCAAGTTGAAGTAAACCTCGACGGTACAGGTAAAACTAATTTTGACACCGGCTTACCCTTTTTAGAGCACATGCTAGATCAAGTCGCACGCCATGGCATGATGGACTTAACCATTAAAGCCGTTGGCGATTTACATATAGATGCCCACCACACCGTAGAAGACATTGGCATTACCCTCGGCCAAGCATTCAGCAAAGCGGTTGGCGATAAAAAAGGCATTCAACGCTATGGCCATGCCTATGTGCCTTTAGATGAAGCATTGTCCCGAGTAGTGATCGATTTCTCCGGCCGCCCAGGCTTAGAGATGCATGCTGATTTTAATCGCGGCATGATTGGCAATTTTGATGTGGATTTATTTTTTGAATTTTTCCAGGGATTCATCAACCACGCCAATACCACCTTACACATCGATTGTATTCGTGGTCGTAATGCTCACCACATTGCAGAAACCATCTTTAAAGCTTGGGGCCGAGCATTGCGTATGGCACTAACGGCTGATGAGCGTATGAAAGATGTAATCCCATCGACAAAAGGTTCGCTTTAATGTCCTCAATTGCCATCATTGATTATGGGATGGGTAACTTACACTCCATTAAAAAAGCCATTCAGCACGTCACTGACGATACCGTCCAAGTAACCGCAGACCACGATGTGATTATGTCTGCTGACCGAGTCGTACTGCCAGGTGTTGGTGCCATTAGAGATTGCATGGGTGAAATGCGTAAACAAGGTGTGGCTGATGTAGCAATGGAAGCGGCGAAAAGTAAACCGTTCTTAGGTATTTGCATTGGTATGCAAGCACTGCTGAGCCACTCTGATGAAAATAATGGCGTGGCGTGTTTTGACCTATTCCCAGGTAATATTCACCATTTTCCGAAGAAAATAGATGATCAATCTGGTGAATTGATGAAAATCCCACACATGGGTTGGAATCAAGTGACTCAAAATGGCAGCCATCCTTTATGGGCCAACATCCCCCAAGACAGCCGCTTTTATTTTGTACACAGCTATTACCTACCAACCGACAATTTTGCACACACTGTGGGCAGTTGTCACTATGCCGCCCCCTTTGTGGCCGCATTGGCTAAGGACAATGTTTTTGCCGTACAATTCCACCCGGAAAAAAGCCACACAGTCGGCTTACAACTATTAGAGAATTTCACTCAGTGGAATGGCTAAAACGCATTATTGATAAGGAATAATCCATGATTTTAATCCCAGCCATTGATCTTAAAGATGGCCTTTGTGTTCGTTTGCGCCAAGGCATAATGGAAGATAACACCGTATTTTCAGATACCCCAGTTGAGGTCGCCAAACAGTGGGTCGACCAAGGGGCGGAAAGGCTACACATGGTCGACTTAAATGGTGCGTTTGCCGGTGAGCCTGTCAATGCAGCCGTTGTTCATGAAGTGTGTAAACAGTTCCCTGACCTTATTGTACAAATTGGTGGTGGCATTCGTGATTTTGCCACCATTGAAACGTATCTGAATGCAGGCGTTCAATATTGTATTATTGGCACTAAAGCCGTGAAAGAACCTGAGTTTGTACAGCAAGCCTGTGAAAAATTTCCTGGCCATATCATCGTCGGTTTAGATGCTAAAAATGGTAAAGTAGCCACCGATGGCTGGGCTGAAGTATCTGAACTGGATGTGACGGATTTAGCCAAACAGTTTGAAAACCAAGGAGTTTCTTCCATCGTATACACCGATATTGCCCGCGACGGTATGATGCAAGGGGTTAACATTGAAGCCACAGTGGCACTCGCCAATGCCATCTCCATCCCAGTCGTTGCCTCAGGTGGTATTACCAATATGGATGATATTCAAGGCCTAGGAGATACCGGCTGTAAAGGCATTACCGCTGCCATTACAGGTCGTGCTATTTACGAAGGTACCTTAGATTTTAAAACCGGTGCTGCACTCGCCAAGTCTTTTGATGAGCCTAACTCATGAGCCTTGCTAAACGCATTATCCCCTGCCTTGATGTACGTGATGGCCGAGTGGTTAAGGGCGTTCAATTTGTCGATATTCGAGATGCAGGCGATCCTGTTGAAGTGGCTCGCCGCTACGACCGAGAAGGCGCGGATGAAATCACCTTTCTCGACATTACAGCCAGTTCCGATAATCGAGACACCATTGTTCATGTGGTTGAACAAGTTGCCGGTGAAGTCTTTATCCCTTTAACCGTGGGTGGTGGCATTCGCTGCACAGATGATATTAGACGAATGCTCAATGCAGGTGCTGACAAAGTCGGTATCAATACCGCTGCGGTGTTTAACCCTGAATTTGTCAAAGAAGCAGCAGACAAATTTGGCTCCCAATGTATTGTCGTCGCCATTGATGCGAAGTGTGTGTCAGCTGAAAGCGAACCTAAAAAATGGGAAATTTTTACCCATGGTGGCCGCAAAGGTACCGGCCTTGATGCCATTGAGTGGGCACAAAAAATGACTGACTATGGCGCAGGTGAAATTTTGCTTACCAGCATGGACCAAGATGGCACCAAAGTGGGGTTTGATTTAGAGCTTACTGCCGCTGTTAGCCATGCGGTGAGTATTCCGGTTATCGCCTCTGGAGGGGTGGGTAATCTAGACCACCTTGTTGAAGGCATCACCAAAGGCCATGCAGATGCCGTACTTGCGGCCAGTATTTTTCACTTCGCAGAGTACAGCGTTGAAGAAGCCAAATTACACATGCAAAAACACGGAATAGAAGTAAGATTATGAACCAAGACGTATTAGCTGAACTTGATAAAATTTTACAATCCCGTAAGCAAGCAGAACCAGATAGCTCTTATGTTGCAAAGCTATACGACAAAGGTTTAGACACCATTTTGAAAAAGGTGGGAGAAGAAGCCACAGAAACAGTGATCGCGGGTAAAGGGGGCAACAAAGACGAAATTATTTATGAAACAGCGGACTTATGGTTTCATTCTATGATTTTACTCGCGCAGTATGACCTTTCTTCGGATGACATTTTAAAAGAACTAGGCCGTCGATTTGGCCTCTCTGGCTTAGAAGAAAAAGCCAATAGAACTAAATAACTAACCTAGATCAACCCTTTGCTTAGATTATCGCGTATAATACTTACTAATATTATAAACATTATCACTTATACAAAAACAGGTAACACATTATGGGCGGCATTAGCATCTGGCAACTTCTGATTATTTTGGTAATAGTCCTGGTACTTTTTGGCACCAAAAGAATTCGTAATTTAGGCGGAGACTTAGGTAGTGCCATCAAAAATTTCAAATCTTCCGTGAAAGATGAGGAAGACAAACCAAAATCCAACATCGAAAATAAAGACAAAAGCGATAACGCATAAAGGCAACCCATGTTTGATGTTGGCTTCTTTGAGTTATTGCTAATTGCTATCGTGGCGCTACTTGTCATCGGCCCTGAGCGAATGCCTGCCTTTGCTCGTACTGCAGGCAAGTGGGTTGGACGCGCCAAACGTGCCGTGAACGATGTCAAAACCGAAATCAGCAAAGAAATAAAAGCCGATGAGCTTAAAGAGATCATCAAAAAACAAGCTCAAGTGCCCAATATCGAAGACATCATTGAATTTGATGACATTATTAAACCTCAACCTAAACTAGATAAAACCGATGAGCCAGACCAACCCAAACAGTGATGCATTACCTGAACAACCGATAATGTCTCACTTGCTCGAGTTGCGTAATCGAGTATTAAAAAGTGTTTTAGCCATCAGTTTAATTTTTTTACCATTACTGCCCTTCTCCCAAGAGATTTTTACCTTTTTCGCCAAACCCATCATTGACTTGTTGCCAGAAGGCACCTCCATGGTGGCGATTGATGTGACCTCACCCTTCTTCACCCCGTTTAAACTGGTCATGGTTTTGGCTTTTTTTGTCTCAATTCCTTTTATATTGCACCAGATGTGGGGGTTTGTTGTACCCGCGTTGTATGCCCATGAAAAACGCTTAATCATGCCGCTGTTGGTCAGCAGCACGTTGCTTTTTTACTTAGGGGCACTGTTCGCATATTGGGTTGTTTTGCCCATTATATTAACCTTCATGCAAGCCTTTACGCCTGATGGCGTGGCTATGGCACCGGATATTGCCCGTTATCTGGATTTTGTCCTCACCCTGTTTTTTGCTTTTGGCATTGCCTTTGAAGTCCCCATCGCCACAATCGTTGCGGTATGGAGTGGCATGACAACACCTACCGCGCTTAGAGAAAAACGCCCATTTGTGATTGTCGGTGCCTTCATCATTGGCATGTTGTTAACCCCACCAGATGTTGTTTCACAAACGTTACTCGCTGTACCGATGTGGCTGTTGTATGAACTGGGCATTATCTTTTCTCGTTTTTACATGAAAAAACCAGGTGAAGATGATGAACAAAATGACTACACCCCACCCACAGAAGATGAAGTGGATGCTGAGTTAAACGAAGGCAAAACCTTTGAGACGACCGCTCAAACATCGGCTGAGAAAATTGAATTAGCCAAACAGTTCATTCAGCAAGAAGATTATGACAGTGCCAGAGTAATGCTTAATGAGGTACTAGAAGAAGGTACTGAGAGTGAGAAAGTATTGGCTAAGGCTTTGTTAGAGGTTATGTAATACGCAAACCCTGTCTATACTCTTTATATGAATAAAATAATACTATTGGGCTTGCTGAGCCTCTTCATACTGGGCTGTGGAGATAAACCTTTCAACGAAACTGAATCTATCAGTCGAGGTATTACGCTTGAAATGGTCAAATTAGCCCTCAATGATCGCAGTCACCGATACAGTAAAAAGGTCACTGAAAGTGACGATGGCCTAGTACTCTCTGTTGAGTTTCATATTCCCGCCAAAAAACCCTATTCCTCTAAAAAAAATACAGAAAAAATTCTAGGCATTAGCTTTAATAAGAAATCTGATGCGATTGATCTCTTGGTCGATGGTTATGCCACGCAAAAATTGCGTTATATGAAACACGTTAAATTTACAGACATGATTTCTGTTCCTGAATTAGGCGATAATGCGTATGCAAGTATCGTGTTTTTTCACCCTAACAAACCCCTCGCCAGCGTTATTTTTACACAAGGAGATATGCTGGTCATCATTGACCTTAGTAGCTTTAAAGACCATACCCGAACCATTAAAGACCGAGACCGCGTGATAGAACTTGCTAAGCAAATTAATAACACATTTAATCTTGAGAGCTACTAGGCTGACACCACTTTCAGCTTTTTAAGGTGCACCAATAACAAAGAGATTGCCGCAGGTGTCACCCCGGCAATTCTCCCCGCTTGGCCAATCGTTTGAGGCTTAATACGGATTAATTTTTCTTCTACCTCTATCGACAAACCTTTCACTGCCGCATAATCAATCGCCTCAGGGATCTCAGTCGATTCATTTCTCAAAGACTTATCAATTTCCGCTTGTTGCCGTTCTATGTATCCTGCATATTTGGCTTGAATCGCAATTTGTTCTGCAACTTGTTCATCTGTCACTCCTGGCCCTGCCTGTGGTAGTGACATCAAGGCGAAGTAATCCACATTTGGTCGGCGCAGTAAATCCAAACAATTGAACTCATGTGTTAATGGCCCCTCTAGCACCCGAGTCGATTGCTCTTCTGATAGTGTATCTGCTTGCAACCATGTGGTTTTTAAACGTGCTTGCTCTTGCTCAATGGCATTCAATTTTTGCTCAAATTGCTGCCAGCGCACATCATCCACCAAACCCATTTCACGACCTTTTGGCGTTAACCGCAAATCGGCATTGTCTTCGCGTAATAATAAGCGGTACTCAGCACGGCTTGTGAACATTCGGTAAGGCTCTTTCGTCCCTTGCGTGACTAAGTCATCAATTAACACACCAATATAAGCTTCATCCCTTCTTGGCACCCAGGCGTCTTCACCTTGGACTTGTCTTGCCGCATTTAAACCCGCCATCAGACCTTGTGCACCCGCTTCTTCATATCCTGTGGTGCCATTGATTTGGCCGGCAAAAAATAGCCCTTGAATGGCTTTGGTCTCTAACGATTTTTTAAGCCCTCTCGGGTCAAAAAAATCATACTCAATGGCATAACCCGGCCGTAAAATATGGGCGTTTTCAAAACCTTTAATACTACGAATAAAAGCCAATTGCACATCAAATGGTAAGCTTGTTGAAATGCCATTGGGGTACACTTCGTGCGTGGTTAAACCTTCAGGCTCAATGAAAATTTGATGAGAATTGCGATCACTAAAGCGATGAATTTTATCTTCTATTGAAGGGCAATAGCGTGGACCTACACCATCAATCACGCCGGTATACATCGGTGAGCGATCTAAACCTTCTCTGATAATGTCATGGGTTTGTTCATTGGTATGGGTAATGTAACAACTGATTTGCTTGGGGTGATCAGTACGCTTGCCTAGAAAAGAAAAAACAGGGGTTGGTGTATCCCCTGGCTGTTCTTGTAGCCCGGTGAAATCAATGGTTCGGCCATCTATTCTCGCAGGTGTGCCCGTTTTTAACCGGCCTACGGGTAAACTTAACTCCCGCAACCTAGCAGAAAGTGAATTCGCAGGAGGATCACCTGCACGACCACCAGAGTAGTTATTCAACCCAATGTGTATCAAACCACCTAAAAAGGTCCCTGCCGTTAACACAACAGTTTTGGCCATAAAGGACAGACCCATTTGGGTGGTCACGCCAGTGACCCGCTCCCCCTCCAGCAAAATGTCATCAACACCTTGTTGGAATAAGTCTAAATTGTCTTGATTCTCTAAACGCAGACGAACAGCCGCTTTGTATAAAACCCGATCGGCTTGGGCGCGGGTTGCTCTAACCGCAGGCCCTTTTCGACTATTTAAGGTTCTAAATTGAATGCCCGCTTCATCGGCTGCTTGAGCCATAACACCACCAAGGGCATCAATCTCTTTAACAAGGTGGCCTTTACCAATACCACCAATGGCAGGGTTACAACTCATTTGCCCTAATGTTTCGATATTATGCGATAGCAATAATGTTTTTTGTCCCAACCGAGCAGCTGCTAGCGCCGCTTCTGTGCCTGCATGGCCGCCGCCGACAACAATCACATCATACATTGTGGGAAACTTCATATTATTATGCTCTTTAATTTTCTTAAACTAAGTCAAGATCTTACTGTCTTATCTCGGGATTAAGGTGGCAAAAAGCCGCGATAAGAACTAAATTTGTAAGTACGGGGCAACCTATTAACGGCATATTATAAAGTTTTCTAGTGCTGATTAAACCTAAAACCGGTAATTGAACCTTAATTCCTGTTTAACCCAGCCCATTCAATCAACCATTTATAGGTCTTGCCACTTCTATGAACGAACCCATTGAGAACATCCTCAAGCAAGTCAGCCAAATCATTCTTGGTAAAGATGAAATCATCAAACTGGCACTGACAGCCCTTTTAGCCAAAGGCCATATTTTATTAGAAGACGTGCCTGGCGTTGGTAAAACGACATTTGCGTTAACCCTTGCCAAGGTCTTAGGGCTTGACTATCAACGGGTTCAATTCACCAGTGATATGTTACCTGCAGATATTTTAGGTGTGTCCATTTTTAACCAAAATGCCCACAAATTTGAGTTCCACCCTGGGCCGATTTTCTCCAATATTGTGTTAGCCGACGAAGTTAACCGAGCAACGCCTAAAGCACAGAGTGCGCTATTAGAAGCAATGGAAGAAGGACAAGTCACACTCGATGGTGAAACCCGTGCACTACCTGATCCATTTTTTGTGATTGCCACCCAAAACCCGACAGATCAAATCGGCACCTTCCCGTTACCAGAGTCGCAGTTAGAGCGATTCTTAATGTGCTTGTACATGGGCTACCCAGACAGTAATGCCGAGCGAGCATTACTCAAAGGCGAAGATCGCAGGCATTTGTTAAAAAGCGTAGAGCCTGCAGTCACACATGATGAGTTATTACAGCTACAAGCACAGGTAGGGCAAATTCATGCCTCTGATGCATTACTAGATTATGTACAAAACCTCATACACTTTACCCGTAACCAACCCGAATTTTTATTTGGCCTGTCCCCCAGAAGTGGCTTAGCACTCTTAAGAGCCGCAAAATCGTGGGCATTCATTCATGGCCGAAAAGAAGTGCTACCAGAAGATGTGCAATCGGTATTACCCGCCGTGACTCGGCACCGCTTATTTGCCTCTTCAGCAGGACACGCGTCTAATATTGAAAATTTACCCCAATTTTTATTGTCTGAAGTCGCTGTTCCTTAAATGGCTGAACACGGCACCACCCTCTCTCACCGAAAAATCTACATCTTGCCAACCAAGCAAGGGTACGCATTTGTCTTGTTACTCTTGTTTATGCTCTTTGGCAGTATTAACTACAACAACAATTTAGCTTACTTGCTCACCTTCATGCTCGTTAGCCTCAGCTTACTCAGCATTATTTATGTGTATCGAAATTTATATGCGTTAGAGATTACCGGTGGTAAATGCGCGCCTGTTTTTGCCGGTGAACAAGCCCGGTTTGTACTCACACTTTACAACCCCAAACCGTTAGATCGCTTTGAAGTTATGTTCACCCCGAAACAGCGACCTGTATCAAATATTATCCATATTCAAGGATTTCAAACACTGACAATGACATTGCCAGTGCAGACCCATCAGCGAGGCCATTTAACCTTACCTGCACTCAAAATCACGAGTAGCTACCCATTAGGGTTATTTGGCGCATGGACTTGGATTAGCTTGGACATTGACTGCCTCGTGTACCCAAGACCCAGTACTGAGGCGCCACCCCTTCCAACCCACCAAGCCGAAGGCAAAGGCATGGCAACGCAACCCGGATGTGATGATTTTTTAGGCTTTCGCAAAGCCACACCAAGTGACCCGCCTCGCCATTTAGACTGGAAATCGTTCGCTAAAGGACAGCCGTTAATGGCTAAGCAATTTGGCCAGCAACTCAACCCACATTTGTGGTTTGACTGGTCCCAAATGGACGATGTTAACCCTGAAGACAAACTGGCTAAAATAACCTACTGGGTGTTAGAGGCCGAGCGGCAGCAAGTCAGTTATGGTTTGCAATTACCACAAATGAAAATTCAGACAGGGCACGGCTCATATCATAAACATCAGTGCTTAAAAGCACTCGCTCTATTCAACGTTCACCGCACAGGTGATTCTCGTGAATGACCCATTAATCAAACGAAAAACACTGATATTTATCTGCTTATCGATGAGTATGGTGATTCTACCCCACCTGACCCATGTTCCTATATGGTCTACAGGCGTTTTTGTTGGCTTATCATTATGGCGCATTTATGGCCACCAAAAGCCTGATTTATTACCGGGCCGATTGTTATTAATTTTGGTCACGCTGGGCTTAGTTGGCCTACATATTGTTTTTTTTGGCACCTTATTTGGCCAAGATGTGGGCGTGTCACTACTGATTGTGATGTCTGGCCTGAAGATCATGGAAAGTCGCAGTAAACGCGACAGTTACATGGTCATATTTCTAGGCTTATTTATCGTCATCACCAATTTTCTGTATAACCAAGAAATCATCCTCGCCATTTATTTGTTTGCCGCCTTATTGGCCTTGCTCGCCTGTATGATAGAACTTTCAGCGCAAGCGCAATCTCCAACCGTTAAACAACAACTGAAGCT
>Ga0233435_1003504_pt1 | contig 11892 bp, 8 predicted proteins | sample SI_122_August201_3_FD_182735 | JGI IMG/M metagenome (GOLD analysis project Ga0233435, IMG submission 182735) | Seawater microbial communities from Saanich Inlet, British Columbia, Canada - SI_122_August2016_135_MG | ecosystem: Environmental > Aquatic > Marine > Inlet | place: Canada: British... | reverse complement strand
GGTTGCAAAAAGACAATCTCACTGATTTAAATTAAAAGATATGTATATTAGAAAATTAACTGCTAAATTTTGTCATAAAAATCTTCAAATTTATACTTAATTTTTCCCCATACATGAAAAAGAGCCTTTTATTATAGATTCTAGTCCTATATCTTTGTGAATTTTAATTAGTTTTCATAATGTTACTCATCAATATTTTTCAGTAAAATATTTAATATAATTTACATTATATTTAAATTCAAATATAAGTTTTAATAAATAAATATTATTTTTATTGATTTCATAGTCATCATTTTCTTTTTTTCTAAAAAAAAGTTTTTTAACATCAGAACCATATAAATTATTAAAAAAAAGTAAGTATTCATCTCTGTTATTGTATTGATAAAAATCTATATTATGTATATCATATCTTTGTTTTCAAAGTATATCTAACATATTTATATTAGTTAAATCATCTGGCTTGAAGTTTTTGAAAAAATCAAATGTATTATTATCTGAAAATAAAAATAGAAAATTTGTAATACTGTAATTTTCTCAATATTTTTTTTGGAATTCTTTTTCTAATTTTCTTATCTTTGATATAGTTATTTCTTCGTTATTATTTCCAATAAAATAATCAAAAAATCATTTTATATCTTTATATATTATATTTTCAAATGATGATATATATAAAAGTATTTTATCATCAAAGTAATAAATATCATTAATTTGTTCATCAAAAAAGTTATTACTAAAAACTGAATCATTAGTTAAAGTTAGATTTGTAAATATTTTTTCTACAGAAGATAGAAATTCCTGATCTATATTATTAATAGATAAATCAAATAAATTATATTTTTTGATTATTTTTATAATATTTACAGTATTATATCTTTGTTTTCAATTACAATTTTCAAGAAAATATTTAATGTTATTATTAATTAATATATCACCGATATTCTCAAATTCATTTTCAAATAATAAAATAAAATCTATAAAATATGTTGATACACCTACTATGTTTTTTAATTTATTTAATTCATTTATAGTTTTTATTTCAGAATGATTTATAAGTTCTATAAAATTAGTAAAGTCGCTTTCTATAAGTTTTTTTGATTTATCCTTTATTTCTTGAATTAACTCTATATCTACAATATTAAATCGAGAAAAATCAACGATAGACAATAGCTCTTTCCTAATTTGCTTAGGAAGAGTTGATAAATTTGTTTCTCTATAAACTTCTCTTATTGATAATTGCATTATTACTTATTAGTAAATAGACTAACTACATTATCTTTTTTATCTATTAATTTTTCTACTTATAGTTTCAATATACTTCAGGAAAATGATTTTTAAATTTCGATATTAATAAATTAAAAAAATCATTTGGATTATGTTCATTTTCTACTGTAATTAATTCATTTACTCCATCAAAAAATCATTTTACTCTATTGCTAGAAAGATTGTTAGATTCATTTTTTAATAAGATAAAAAGTTCTTTTAATTTTTGATTTCAATCTATATTATGATGTTTTTCAATTGCTTTTATTTTTACAAGAAATCTATTTATATCACTTATAATTAATTCAGAATTATTATTTTTTTCTCTTATAATCCATTTTTCTTTTAAGTATTTTCTGAAGAATAACTCTAAGATATCTACATGTTTATAGTTTAACGTATTATTATTGAAATATTGTCTCATTGATAATAATGTACCTGATCATTTTATCTGTTTGTGTTTTTCTTGAAGTAATTTGTTATTATAGTAATATTCATTTAAAAGTGTTGAAAATATAGTTAGAGTTGAATATAAGTTGTCACTATTATATGAGTTATTAGTATCAAAAATTAATTTATTTTTGAAAATATCTTTTAATATTTTTGTTATTCATCATTTTTTAGTTACAAGTTTTCTTAAGAAAACACCTTTTTCTTTATATTTATTTAAATATGCAGCAAAGATAAAATCCAATTGTTGCATTAATTCTTTATTGTTTATTGGTGCGTCTTTTGATAAATAATATTTATCTATATTACTTATTTCAGGTGTATTCATTATTTAATTATTTAAAATACTATTTAATTTCTGCATATTATTTCATCAATTTCTTTTCAAGTTAATTGAATTAAGTGTTCTAGTTCAAATAAAGATTCTTCTCATTTACTAGAGTGATTTAATTTTTCTAATCATTTTAATATTTTCTTCTGATTTTCTAATTGTTCCGATATATAATCAAATTCAGATAATCATTTAGATATTCATTTAAGTTTTTCTAGATCAAATTTTGATTTTATATATTCTTCCAGGCTAGAATTAGATTTTATAAACAGATATATATTAAATTGAACTGAAATGTAATCATTAAAATAATCTTTTTCAAATACACTTCATAATATAGTTAAGCATTCATTGTGTAATTGGTCTAATGGTATATTGATATTTGATCATAAATTTTTGTTTTCTTGTTCTTTTTGTTTAAAAAATTTCTTTAAATTTTTTTCTGCATTTCTGATTTTTTTCGTTGAAGAATTATTGTTTTGAATTATTTCTATTTTTTGATTTATGAAATATAATTCTGAATCATTAAAAATATTTTGTGTAATAAATTGATCTAATAAGTCTAAATTAATTCATTGTTGACTTTCTGTATATAATTTACTACATATTTTTTCTCAATTAAAATAAGCTTCTTTTTTCTTTAATGATATTTTGAAATCTGAATCTAGTTCTGCCTTCATAATTGTTATATCCGCATCTATGTCAGCTATAACTTTAAATATCAAATTTTCTAAATCTTCTTCTATCAAGTCAGATTCATCTAATGATTTATTATGAAAGTTATTAATATACTCATCGCACTTATTTGTTATCAGTTTATTACTACATAAATTATTGAAAACTTTTTTTATTTTATTAGCAAAAATCTTAGATTCTGATTCATCTTTACCTGTTTCATTTAAATAACTATATAATAGATTATAATTGTATATAATATCATCAAAAACATTATTAATTAAAATAGTTTTTTGACTTTTTAATCTTGATATTTTAGTTTTTAATACCCTATTTCTAGTTAATTTTTTATTAATTGTATCAATTATAACTTTCTTTTGCCAACTAACTGCATTTGATATATTACGAACAATTTTATTTATACCATCAATTCAATGAGAATTAAGTGTACCTGGAAGATATGATTTAATATAATCTGTTCTTTGTTTTTCTATATCAGTTCATTTTTTATTTAATTCACGAATACGTTTTTCATTTTTATGCTTTATTTTTTCTTCATCTATAGATGATTTTCTTCTATCTTCAAGGATATATTCATCATTTTTATTGTCTTTTATCTTTATTAAAAATTCTGGTACTACTGGTTTATTTTTCTTTTTAACTTCTCTAATTATACAACTCTCTCATTGTAATTTTTTAATTGAATTAGTTTTTATACAATATTCTGTATACATTTCTGGAATTATTACTTTTACATCAGTTCTATCAAATCACTTTAATATCTCAAATATATCTTTTTGTAATGATTCTTGTCAATCTATATTTCAATGAGTTAAGGCTATTGTTGCTCATTTTTTAATTTTTCATTCTTTTATTGTTTCTGTAATATATTGTAATATTTCATCATGTCATATATGAGATGAAAATCCATCAATAAACTTTGTATTACATGATTTTTGTATTTTTTCTCAGTTAATTGTTACAGTACAACTTTCTCAAAAGACAATTTCTTTTCAAAGAGTTCATTCTGATAAGTATCCAGGAGCTAGTATTGTTGCATTAGGATTTTCTAATATAAATGGTAGGTGGTTCATTATTGCTCATCAATCCATCATACCTGATGATGCTAATATTATACGTTTTTTGTTTTCTTGATGTTCATGAGTTATTTTTATTTTATCTTTTTCCCAAGATTTTATTTTCTCTTCAGTTTGATAAAGATTTTCCCATTCTTCAAAATCTAAAAATCTAAATATCTTTTTTCAAAATACTTCTTTTTGTACTTCTTCATCTAATAAATTAAAAGTGTCTCACATATAGTTTTTATATATATCTGATATTTCCTTTGCTAATGGTGCATCTACAAGTATTTCATAATCTAAAAAATCAACTCATTTTTTTATTTTTTCTTCCAGTATCGTTAACAATATTTCTTGGCATCTTTGTTGAGAAAATACTGAAATTAAAACATCTCATTTTGACTTTTGTATTGAGTTAGTTAAATTTTCTACTGCTTCTATTCTATTAACATGATTTTTTCATCAATATGTACTTTCTATTTGTAAGTAATCAACAGGCAATGGAGTTATTTCTGGTCTATTCAATCTATTATATTCAATTCTTCATAGATCTCATGAAAAACATACTGTTGTAGCACTTCAATTTATATCTAATAAATTATTTACTTTTTCTCTGACTATTCATGAAGTTATTACTATACCAGCAGATCAAACAATATGAGCAGCATCAAAAAGACTAATACCTATTATATTTCTTTCGATATTAGAATTATTTGTAACTTCCAGTTTTAAACTTGCAAGTTTAATATCCTCACTATTAAAAGGAATATCTATTTTTAATACATCAACTAATAATTCATCATCATCTATTACATGTTCTATATGTTTTCTGGTTTGTATTCAGTACTGATTTAATAATCTCTGGTTTTTCCTAAGTTCTTTCTTTATTTCTCTATATTCATTTCTATTTTTATACTCATCATTTTCTAAGTAATTATATCTTTCACAATACGTAAAAGCTGCCTCAAGTTCTTTTTTAAATTCTTCTCTTTTAATATCAAGTTTTTCTGCTGAGTTTTCAATTACATTATTAATAGTTATTTTTAAATTTTCTTCCCATTTTTGTTTTAATTTTCTTTTTTCACTTTTTGTATCAACGGCTATATATTCATCAAATCATTCAACTATTTTTAAAGGCAAAGCATCTAATATGTCTTGATTATCTTTATTTTTATTCTTTGCACTTATTTTTGTAGAGTTTATAATTTTTTCTTCTGAATAATCTATACTTTGAACCAATTCCATAGTTGAATCAAGATTTTCTAAACTAAATAAAGATTCTTTCATTCTTTCTATTACTCATTTTATATCATTTTCATCTTTAACTTGATAATAATCATGGTATTCTTGTATTTGATTTAAAATAGTTTGTTTATCATAATTAGCAGGTAAAACTTTTTCTATAAATCATTTTTGAGTATTTGATAAATTAGTTTTTTGAAGTAATATTTTTTTAATTTTCAATGATTCTTTTATTCTAAATCATAATTTTTTATTTCTATTTAAATTTTCAATTACTTCTCATTCTTGAATTTTTAGACTATCTAAAAGCATTTTTATAGTTATGCTTTTTGTTGCCGGAGTCATATATATTGCTCATTTAAAACCCATTTTAGCTAATAATGGTAATCTTCATATATGATCTATATGAGCATGACTAATAACTACCCCATCAATTCATTTTAAAAAATCAATATTTTCTTTATTAAATAAATCTGATCATTCTCATCATTGAAACAATCAAAGATCTACTAATATCTTTTTTCATCAAATTTGGAGTACCGTAGCTGAACCAGTTAGACTAATTATTTCTTTTTCTCATATAGTTTGAGGTACAGCTCAATATAGTGAAACACTTGCATTCATAAGTAATTAATTAGAAATTATTTTAATATTTGTTGTGATATTTGTCTTTCATTGAAAAATACAGTAAAATGTTCCCATAGTTCTCAATATTTTTGCCTTTTTTCTTTTCTAGAAATATGTTCATTAGTAACTAATTTAGGAATAATAAATTGAAAATTTCATGTTATTTTACTTTTAGCTTCTCTTATTTCTTTTGGAATTATTAGATCAGTTTGTAATGTTTTTTCTACTAATGTTTTACAATTATTAATAATATTAATAACTGCTCATAATTCTTGTAAAGATTTACTTAAATGATATGTTAAAGTTCATGTCGTTGAAAACACTATTCTTTCATTAATATCATTATGAATATAATCATGCCATAAATGAGCTTCAAGCATCAAATAATCATCTTTTCATAAAATTCTTAATAATTCTTCTGGTTTCCTGTAGACTAAATCATTTACTTTTATTCATTTTTCATGAAGTTTTAATTTTTCTATAAGATGTTCAGAAATTTCATGATTAATTTTACATAATATATCATTTCTAAAATTTATAAGTTCTTCATATTATCATCTTCTAGCTAATTTTCAAGCTATAAGTTCGTTTTCAATAGTAGATGGTCATGTTATAATTATATTTTGCATTTTGTGATAATGTGTTATAATAATTAAAATCAAATTCATTTTAACTACATATTCTATATTGTCAATAAAATTAGACTTTTTTAATATTTATTGTATAAATCTATTTTATTAAATTTTAAATTTTCAGTTATAGTATCTTCTAAACCATCATTTGTATTTATAAGTAATTTTTTTTGGACTTTTAACTTCTATATCATGCATCTCTTCTCTCCATTTTATTTTATTTATATCTAATGATTTTAAAAAACCATAATTTCTTCTATTATAACAAAATAAAACATCTTTTTTTAATTCAATATATGAATCAGTCTTAAAATCTACAATATTAAAAGATTTAAAAGAACATTCACCTAATAAGTTTTCTCAATATTCATAAGGTTTTGATTTAAAATTTCAGTCCAAATCAATATAGTACAGTTCTTTACTATATATATCTATAACAGCATTATTTGCATTTATAATTATATTAACAATTATTGTATCATTAAATTTTCTTATATTCGAAATATTCTTAAATGGTCAAATTTTATTTCAATCAGCGTATACATAATAATTTTTATCTTCTTTTATTTCAAAATATATTTTTCAATCAAATTCTACTCATCCCAAAAGTATAATATTTCTCTTTCAAGCCTGAATATCATCTGTTTTTAATGATATGTATCTTCATGAAATATTAAGTGTTGTTATTTTATTGAAAATATTATTTTTTTCATTTTCAGTTTTTTTCTCTTCAAGCAAAGTACAAACTCTTTTTAAAGTTGTTTCATTTTTTAGTTTATCTATTATAATTTCTACACTAAAGCTATTTATAAATTTTTGTATTTCTTCTTTTGTAATAGTAAATCTTAATTTATTATCATAATCTGTAGCTATTTTTTTAAATTTTTCTGAATCTAATAATTCTAAAAAGTCTTCTTTCTCTTTTTCAGTAAGAATATTTTTGTCTCTAAATAGTATTTTATCAAAAATAGTAATATAATATCCTATATTTAATATCTCCAACTCTTTTGAGTTAAGAATATATAAAAATACTCTTCTAAGTTTTCAAGAATTTATTAATTGTAAACTTGTTTTACAAACTTTATCCACAGTTAAATTAACATCATTTTCAGAAGTTTCTATATTTAATTCTTTTTGTAATTTAATACTTTGATTCATATTTATTTATAAAACAATATTATATATCAATTTGATTTTTATCTTTAGCTTAAATCTCATAATTCCCTTTTCTATTTATAAACCAATAATTTCTAATAGAAATTAGGTAATTGTAACTTATAGTCTTATTATTAATTATTTTAATATTTTCCATTGAAAATTTCCATTTTTTAGGTTTATCATTAAGTGATTTTAAAAATGTATTATATCATTGGAAATATAATAACAAAATAGGTTTTATATTATTTGTTCAATCTATATCCAATAATTCTATATTATAAGAGTTAAAATAAGACTCTTTTAATAAACTATCTTTAAATTCAAATATTTTTTTAGCTAAAACTCATTCTTTTGTTATATAATATATTTCTTCTGACTTTAAATCTATTATTGTTTTATTTCTAGAAATTTCTATATTTGCGATTATTCTTCAATCAAATTCTCTTATATTTGATATATTCGGGTAAGGTCATAATTTTTCTCAATCAGCATATACATAATATTTTGAATTATCTTGAATTTCATAATATAATTTTCAATCAACATCTAATCATCATGACACTAAATCATATGATCCTCATTTTTTTTCTAATGTTTCTTTATTAAAATAACACATTTTTCATCATGATTCTGCTGCTAAATATTTATTTCATGTTTTTTCAATAATCTTAAGTATTGGATTTCTTTCTCATGGTTTGTAGAATGAATTAAATATTAAATATTCTACTCAATCTACTCTAGTAGATATTGTTTTATTTATTTTTCAATTTTCATCTCATTTTGATTTTTTTAATTCAATGATTGATAATACTCTTTTAATAACACTTTCATTGATAAGTTTCCTTTTAATGCTATATACTGATATTTTATTTTTTTCAAGATTATTAGTATATTTATATATATCATAATATTTAATAGCTTTTTCAAGTAAATTTTTGTGGTTTATAATGTGTAAAAAATCTAATCTTTCTTTTTCAGTTAATTGAGATTTATTTTTAAATAAGATTTTTTCTATTATATCTAATATATATTCCTGATTTATATCCGGAATTTCAGCCTGAAATAATATTTGTTCAAAGACTTTTATAAAACTAGGACTATTTATAAGTTCTAGTTCATTTTTACAAAAAGTTGAATCTAATAATAATGTATCATTAGCTATTTTCTTTTGTTCTATTGATTTATTTTTTGTATCATTTATCATTATTATAGATTTGAATTTTATATATATTATAAAAAAACAAGAACTTGACTTATTGAATATTGTCCATATAGTATATAAATTAATAGTTATGTCAATAAAAAAATGGAAAAATTAAGTAATAATTTTGAAAATACTCTAATTGTAGATAAAAAAGAAAACTTTGAAGAGTGGCAAGATAGAATAGTAGATCAAATTCACTCAATAATATTAAAATCTAATTCATTACAAGATTATTCAGCTCATTACAATAATTTAACTAGCTGAAAAAACATTACTACAAATGAAGATATTAATAATATATTAATACCAAGTATAGAAAATCATAAAGTCAATAAAAAAGAGCAAAATCGTTTAGATTTATACAATAATACTCTTTATAATATACCATTATTAATGGCTTTTTTATATCAGGAAATGTGAGATAAGGTAAAACCATTAATACTTGTATTAGCTGAATATTTTTCCAAGCTATCAAATTCGAATTTTTTAGAAATAGAATGGTGAAAATTAAATAATAAGTTTCCAAATGAATTCATAGAGTTTGCTAATGAAAAAAAGTTGGATTGATACGAAAAATTTGCTTTATGATATACTTACTCACATAGATTTTATGAATTTTGATGAAGATCATGGAATAGAAAAATAAAAAATAGTTTTAGTGAAATATTTCAAAAAAGTAGCCTTTTTAGAAAATGATTAGAAGAAAAATTTAATTATATATCATGAGCTGAAGAAATTGAGTATATACAAGATTTAATATCAATAAGCTTAGAAAAAATTCCGAATATTAAAGAAATATGATATAAAAAGTGGAATGAGTACTTGATTAATTGAGCACAAAGTAGATTAGATCTTGTTAAAAATAAAATAGATGCTATAGATAAAAATATTTATGATATAAAGATTTGGATATTAAGAATATCGTCCACAATTATGTATTTGGAAAGGTATATAGCCTGAATGGAGTTAGATTTCAAAGATGTGATAAGCGATATATATAATAAAGAAAAGATTTTAAATAAAAATATTAATAATGTTACTAAAGAAAAAGTTGATAAGCTTTTTGAAGTAATGTCGATGTTGTTTACTGAAGATAAAGAAAAATTAAATTACTTTTTTAGTAATTTTGATAATGAAAGCCTAAGTTCCCTACTAGATACTCAAACTACTTTGAAAACTTTACTTAATGATTGGAACTCTTTTATAGATAGAAAAACCAGATTGGAAAAAGAAGAAAACCACCTAGAAAAAGATTTTTTACTAATAGTTAATGAACAACAACAAAAAGTATCAACTATAATTCCTAAATCACTCAAAAAAGCAATAAAAGCAGATGAATATAGAAAAGAAATGTATGAAAAGATTGAAAATAAAGATTATAATGGATTAGATTTTTTGGAAGAAGAAGCTGTAACAAGGATGATGTCGGTAGTACAAAAATTTAATAAAGAAACATCTGATAATGCCTTAAATGATAATATAGTAAAGAATTTTTTAAGAAATAAAAGTTTTACATGTTTTTCTTGAGCTTGGTTATTAGCCTCATTGTTACTTGAACTTTGATTTGAAGAAAAAAGAATATTATTCTCTTTTTGATATGAATCAAAAGATAAAGAATTATCATGACCAGAAGTTTTCTATAAACATTGATTTTTAATATTACAAAAATCAAGTGGAAGTTTTTTGAGGATCGATTATGGTTTTTCATTAATTGAAAGATCAACAAGATTAAATATAGTAAATAATTTTCTTAATAACAATATTATAAAAAATTTCAATACATGACATAATTATTGATTAGCCAAAGTTAATAATCTTAAGTGTATACAAGTTATTGATAAAAATAGTAAAATTTTTAGATTAAAGGATTGATTAACTGTATGATATTTATCAAGCTATGCATGAATTCTATTTAAAAAATGAGATTATGAAAATTGTAAAAAAATAATTAATTTAGTATTTGCATTGGATGAGCAAAATTATGAATCTTTTGAAATACTTATGTTTATTGCTGATAAGGAAAATAATAAAGATTTAGCAATTAAATATGCTAATATAATTATATGAAAAATAATACCAGATTCAGCAAGAGCATATTATATACTTTGAAAGTATGCTTTTATGGATAAAGATTATGCTAAAGCTAAAATGAATTTTGTTAAGTTTACAATATATAAAGAAAAAACACGGGAGTTAGAATGATATATGAGTTTGGATGTTGAAGAAAAACTTAATATTATAAAAAAGAAAGAAGAATATCAAAAAAAGAATTATAGTGAAGATATAATGATTGATTATCTTTCAGATATGACTATTGATATAATTCATAATAAAGTTCCTGATTTATTATCAAAACCTTATAAAGATCTAAATGTAGATGATAGAACTTATGTAATAAAACAATTTATAGATTATTATAAAGATAAAAGTTTATGATTAGAGGAAAAAAATAATGTAGTATTTACTTATTCATTATTATGTAATTTGGAATTTAAAAGAAATACTATTGTTTGAGAAAAAATGAAAAATTGAGAGTATAGTATTGACTTTTTATAAAATAATATTAAAATAAAAATAATTTAACTTATAATATATATAATATGTGAATAGATGATGGATGATTAGGTTTAGGGAATATTTGAGAGGTGCCTGAACTAACAGATAAAGAAGAACAATGTTTGGTTGATACTAAATGATATTCAAGTCTTGTAATGAGAACCATAGAAGAAGAAAAAACTATAACAGAAGATTCTTTAATATTAATTAATTCTTATAGAACTCATGTAAGTAAAATAATAAATAGAGGTTGACATGAAGAATACTTAAAATTACTTCAAAAAGATTTAAATGAAGTTAATCAATTAGCTGAAAAATATAAACCTAAAAAGGAAGTAAAAAAAGTACATAAACCTAGTTGAGTGTGAGCAAGTTCAAAATTTACTCTAGGAACTATAATAAATCAAGATTTAACAGAAAATGAATGAAGAATGTTTTAAAAAAAGTTATAAGTAATTTTACTTATAACTTTTTTTAGTCTTTAAAATAATTTTAATTGACATTAATAAAATTATATATATAATACAATATATATTACTTATGTCAATAATAAATATGGTAATCCCTCACTATACCTGCAAAAAAAGACCATTTTTGGTCTTTTTTTTACTATTCAGGATCAATTCATAACAAACTAGCATCTCTGATAATTTTATAATTTGAGAAGAATTCATAATG
>Ga0233435_1003498_pt1 | contig 11901 bp, 8 predicted proteins | sample SI_122_August201_3_FD_182735 | JGI IMG/M metagenome (GOLD analysis project Ga0233435, IMG submission 182735) | Seawater microbial communities from Saanich Inlet, British Columbia, Canada - SI_122_August2016_135_MG | ecosystem: Environmental > Aquatic > Marine > Inlet | place: Canada: British... | reverse complement strand
GAGCTTTGTTTTGGCAAAATTCAGCAAACGACTAAAACCAGACATCGCCATGTTAGCAGGGTTAATCCATGAAATAGGCGCAGTTGCAATTTTGCAGCATGCTGAAAAATATGCAGACCTGATAGAAAATAGCCAACATCTTAATGCCACCATTTTATCCCTACAGTCCACGATCGGCACGATGACATTACAAAGCTGGAATTTTGACGAGCAGCTCATTACCGTAGCATCTGAGGCCAACCATTGGACCCGCAAACACCACCACAAAGCCGACTACGCAGACTTAGTGCAGGTGGCTAAATTACATTGCTATATTGGCCATAAAAATCAAGGTGACTACCCTATTATGGCTGACGTGCCTGCTTTCCAACGGCTCACCAAAGGAAAACTAACCCCTAAAAAAAGCTTAGCCATCATTCAGCAGGCAAGATCTCAAATACAAGCACTTGAAGCTTTATTTTAATAATACAGGGAGAATGTCAGGGTATGACTTTTTGAGTGCCTTACGAATGGCTTTTTCGCCGCCAGAGTACACATCAATATGAGCCGAGCGGGATGAATAATGACCTGAGTACACCACCACGCCAGTTTCTGTCGAAATCAACGTTAACCCTATTTGTGCCGCTCTTGGCCGCATCTGACCATTCATTATTCGCGGCCCAGAAGAAACCGTGACATTCCCTTTAAGAATCCATTCTGTGTCACTTTTCAAGTCAATGGCTACAGCAGCATCTATGTCACCAGATAACACCAACTGAGTTTCTTTTCGCGCTTTTATTCGCGTCACTTGAGCTTGATCAAGCACTTTCAAGCCTTGTTGAGTAAGCCAGCGGCTCAGTACTCGATCAGCGACTGGATGTGCATTAACAACAGAATCATATTCCTCAGTAAAGGTGACCAAAACACGGTTATCACTTGCAAGCACTTGAACAGATAAACCACTCAATAAAAAACCAAAAAAACACTTTATAATTGTAATTTTAATTTCTCCTGTTGGCGTATTTTTAATTTGATTCTTCGTAGCGCCTCAGACACAGTGTCATTTGGCTTTGCTAACTTTTGATCAGCTTGATTATAATAGCCTAGTGCACGCATGTAATCGGACTGAGTTTCAGCACACACGCCCAAGTTGTAGAGCAAAGACAAGGTTGCTCGGCCATTCAGTTGAACAGCTTCATTCCAAAGTTGACAAGCCCGCCCCATTCTCTGCTCCTGGGCAAACGACAAACCAGACTTTAACCGAGTCACTGCCGCCTGATTCAACCCATCTACAGCGTTCATCATCGTTAACTCTTGATCAACATACGTTGGCGCAACATCTTTAATAAACCCTTTAAAAGCGGCTGTTCTAGCTTGCTGTATCAAGCCTCTATTGGGTGAAATCGCTGTAGCGCTGTCATCACACTGTGAATCTTCTGCAACCTTTCGAATGTTTTTGGCGTACACAACATGCCCCGACTCAACCACGATAATTTTAGGGGACAGATGGAACGTGGCTATTTTTTTAGTACATTCAATACTATTTTCTTGCCACCTCAAACACTCAGAATAAGCCTTATCAGGATTTTTCCGTTGAACACATTCCTTTCTCGTTTCAGTGTAATACTCCTGATCGACACGAGCACTGATAATGGAACCTGTATATATAGCCTCGGCGCCAATCATATTCCCCACCTCAACCACGGACTGAGCATCAATCAAACCGGTTTGACCCAGCTCCAGCTCATTTAATGCATGCTGCATCCTCACCCTTTCTACGACAGTAAAAAAGGGCTGGTTATTAAAATATAAACTGACTAACTCAGACTCAAGCTCATTGGCAACCCGCTCTCCATTCCTACCTTGAAAAGGTAACACTGAAATGGTTCTAAACTCCGTCACTTCATGGTGCTCGGCAGGCACTAACATTCGTACTGAGGTTGTAGGTGCTGCACACCCTGCAATCAATAACACCCCAATCAAAACTTGCCATTTAATCATCTTTCTCTCCAACCCAGCTAAAATATGTCACATATCATACAGCATCACAGCACAAGCCACCCAAAACGATGAGTTGTTTGGCATTATTTGCTAGAATAAGCGCGCTCGAATCAGAAGTATCATAACAAAGACCTGACAATACCATGCTACCACTGCTCACCTGCCCACTAGACCAACAGCCTTTAACCCAGGATGGAAAACAACTCCGCTGCCCTGAAGGGCACAGCTTTGATATTGCCAAACAAGGTTATGTTAATTTATTGCCCGTACAGCATAAAAAATCTAAAAACCCCGGCGACGATAAAGCCATGGTGCTCGCCCGCCACCAGTTTTTAAACCAAGGTCACTATCAAGTGATCGTTGATACACTGCTCTCAGCGCTGCGCCCTCTATTATCAGAACACAGCCTCATTATTGATGCCGGTTGTGGAGAAGGCTACTACTTAAACGCACTAGCCCAACAGCTCAATTTTGAGGCCATTGGTTACGACATTTCCAAACAAGCCGTCTTGGAAGCAGCCAAGCATAATAAAGACATCACCTGGCTGGTCTGCAGTAACAAGCAACCCCCAATTCAGGCACAGCAATGTGATATTTTACTCAGCATGTTTGGCTTCCCAGACTTCTCTACCTTCCAAAAATTACTCAAACCAACCGGTTTTTTAGTGATGGTAGAACCGGGTGAAAACCACCTCATTGAAATTCGAGAAATGATTTACCCCAGCATCACTCAAAAAGAGAAAAAAAACCGTTATTCAGATTGCTTTAAAGACGTCGAAACGCGTTCTGCTCAAACCCAACTCACATTATCCCAACAAGCACTACAACCTTTATTATTAATGACACCACACCTTCACCGAGCCACTACAGAGGGAAAAGCCGCACTCGCCGCCACCCCTTCCCTTACCGTCACCGTGGATGTTACCTGCCAAGTCTTACAACCCATCTCTTAACACCAACCAGTTATCAGCAAAACGGCACCATTTAGGCCATAACTAGATGCGTCGATCATGATATTCACGTAACAATGCATCTAAGATAACAAAAAAGTAAGACCACAAGGGAGAGGCTTGATGACATTTTGGACCCGTTGCTTAACAGCGATCATACTAAGCTGGAGCATGAGTATACATGCTGCATTAGACCCACAAACAGAGACTGATTTCCAATCTGCTGCGGACTTATATAATGTACCTGCTGAGCTGTTAAAAGCGATAAGTTACCTCAACACGCGCTTAGAAAATCGCCAAGGTATTTCACCTAAAAATGTCAGCTTGTCCTTATTTAACCAAATGGTCGATACCCATGAAATTGAAGGCTCCCCTGACTATTTTGGCATCATGGGCTTAACTGAAGCACAAATTGATCAAGCCAGCCAACTCATGAATGTTGACTCCCAGGCCATAAAAGATGACATTGCCTTAAACATACAAGCGGCAGCCAGTGTATTATCGGCCATTAGCAACAGCCAATTCTCAGACCAAACCCTCAGCATAGGTGACTATCCACCCATTCTCGCAGAATTCAGCGGTTTTGGACCTGTCATGGCCATTGATTTTGCCAAAGAAATTATGGTCATTCTACGCCAGGGAGTCGTTGATGCTGAAACCAATGAAACCGTGCTTACCGCTGTCAATGCCGCCGCATTAGAACCACTTGCCATTGCAGATAACGCCAATGCCACTTACCAACCTCAGTTTTTAGCACCATTGGCTAGAGATAGCCGCTTAGACTCTCCCGTTGCAGACAAATATCTATCCTCTAAAAATTTCAGCAGCCGAAGTGGAACACGTATTAAGCGCATTGTTCTTCACACTTGCGAAGGCAGCGGCCCAGGCTGTGCCAACTATTTATCTAACAATGACAAATCCGTTTCAGCACATTATGTGGTGATGGAGTCAGGTAGCGTTACCCAACTCGTTCAAGAGAAAAACAAAGCACACCATGTTCGCTGCTGTAATAGCGATAGTGTTGGTATTGAACATGGTGGTTTTGCACAGAAAAACACATGGACCAGCTCACAACTACAATCCTCTTTCGATCTTATTTGTGACATTTTAAAACGCAACAAATTACCCGCAAACAAAACCACCGTTCAATCTCATGCAGAGCTAGACCCTTCTCGCCGAACAGACCCTGGCCCTCATTACCCTTGGGATAAAATGTTCAGCAATGTCAATTCTTGCCTATCAGGCACCCCCTCAGCCAAGCCAGACTTAAACATTCAGTCATTCAGCTGGGCGCCAGAGAATCCTTTGCAAGGTGATCAAGTGACATTTAAAGCAACCATTCGAAGTGCTGCGGCAAATTCGGGTGCGAACGTTGGTGTTGCATTCCTCATCAATGGCCAACAAGTCGGCTTTGATGCAACCACACCAATGGCAGCTAATAGCAACCATATTTTTGTTATCCGAGAACCTTGGACGGCAGATACAAGTGGCCAATTTACAGCAAAAATTTTGGTGGACGACTTAAACATTGTTGCCGAAAGCAATGAAAACAATAATGGATTTAGCAAAACCATTACTGTAGAAAGCGACGAACCCAGCTTACCAGACTTAACCGTCACCGCTTTAAGCTGGAGCCCACTTAACCCACAAGTAGGTCAAAACGTCACTTTTAAAGCCACCATTAAAAACCTGGGCGACAGCAACAGTGACGCTTGCCTTTCAAGCTTTTACATAGAGCAGTCTTTAATTGGTAGCAGCCTTGTTGGGTCATTAAGTACCAACCAAAGCACCACCGTTACCCTATCGGGCCAATGGAAGCCACTGTCTGAAGGACAAGTGAGAGTCACGGCATTTGCGGACGCTTTAACCAAAGTAGCCGAGTCAAACGAAGGCAATAATAAGCGAGTTCAAACACTCAGCACAGGCACGACACCAGAGCCTCAACCTCAGCCGACTCCAGACCCACAGCCAACACCGGACCCAGTGCCAACACCAGACCCTACTCCGGACCCAAAACCGCTACCGGAACCAGGTGACTTTATTTCACAATTGATCAAGTTAATATTGGATTTCTTCAACAGCTTTTTCAAATAAAATCATCATTAGCAACACTACAAAGGGGTGCATTAAGCACCCCTTTTTTTATTCACAATTCTCCGCCAACCTCTCTGAGGTTAATACTCACTACAAACTTTCAGAAAGCGCTTTAAAATACAGCTGCCCCATCTTATCTTCATCAAATTGTCGCATTATTTTAGTTGCGCTCAAAGCGTCCCAAATTAACCAAGGTATCTCATAAAGGTATTTGCCAGAGACGTCTACAGGTTTCCCCTTGTCCAGAAAAATAGCGATATTAACCTTATCATCCAAGGAGTACGTTGTTTTTGGCGTTAAAATAGACGGAAGGTGATCACTCGTGACATAAATAATGGCCGTCGGGTCAAGGGCGGTGAGTTTGTTCAAGTAATCGGCTAGTGCCTTTGTGCGATAATAAAATTGATTCGAGATTCTTCTTAGCCTGTCATCTTTATGCTCAACCGACACAATATCAGGCCGTTTTTGCTCATCACGCGTGAAAGGCAGATGGCCATACATGCCTAACACATAATTCACCAATGGCCGGTCATTGTCAGCTAACGCCTGCTCGACCTGCTGCAAATTTTGCTCAAATAAATCGCCATCAAACAATGGCCCCAGATCAGGCAGCCCCTTTTCTTCTCGAATATCCTCCAAGAAAGCCACATCATTCAACCCCAAACTGAGATAGGCTTGTTGTGAGTTAAAAAAACCTGCACTCGATGCGACAGTCGACAACTGCCGATAATTATTTTCCATCAACTTGAGTATAAAGCTATTAATCGCGCCACCTTTCATCACATTAAATTCAATTTGATTCACTTTCGATAAAGCTTTCACCCCAGTAAGTAATTCAAATTCTGCTTGCGCGGTTCCCCCACCATAAACAGGAGAGATAATACGAGAAAAATCTTTATCGGTATTTAAAAACGGGATCAATTCCTCGGCCAATATTGAGCGATCAAATTTCAACTCAGTAATTAATCGTGGATCAATAAAGCTTTCCATCACAATAATATGAATATTCCTGGGGACAACAACACCAGGATACAATGCCTGATGAAGATCAACCCCCGAATTATTCTGCGAAAAATCCGCCAGTTTTTTCCTATTTTTTCGCTCTTCGTTGGCATAATACATAAAGCTCGAAAAACGACCATTCTCCCGAATGGTCCACTCTGGTGACCACACGGTGTAGCGAAATTTGGCCTCATGGTATTCCGTAAAAGCATCTGACATTAATGTCGAGATCGCCACAACAACCAACCCCGCTCTAACCAATAAGGACACTTTAAAATGCTGAGGGCGGTATGCTTTGCGCGCATAATAAATAGACACACCAATAGAGGTAGGAACCAATAGCCCAATAGAGATTAGACCCAGGGCAATACCCGGTGAGAACTCAAATATATTACTCGCATTTTGGAAATCACTCGGCCGAGGAGAACGTCCTAAATAATTGTAGAAACCATCAAATAAAATATACAAAACAATGATGGGCAAAATGGGCACTAAAACCCGAATACTGTGCTGTGAAATCCGCGGGAAAAATGACAAGCTAGCCAGCAATACCACCAGAGGGATTTCAAACTGGTAAATGAGTTCATTTAACAGGTTATAGCCTTTACCAAATTTAACCCACAGATAAGCTAAGTCAATGTAGACATACACACAGGCATAAGCCATCAGGAAAAAAACCAGCGTTCTGAGTAACGATTTGAAATTCATTTGATAGATATCTGATAAGTTAATTAAGCAACTGAAATAATGAAGGAAATATCATTTCAAGAAACAACGACCTACGACAAAAGTAGAAACAAGCACAGGCTAGCGATTGAATAGTGTACAGTGATGAAGGCCAGAGACCAAAATGCGGTTTTTAATTTATCAGTCATCCTTAATATTTGCTATAATTCCTACACTTTATTGAATGGTTTCCTTAACTTATTATGCACCGAAAAAGTAGTTACCTCATTGCCTTGCTCATCGCAGGCATTAGCATCATGTTATGGGCCACCCTAAACAACCCTGTCGAAGAGGCTCCATGGCCAGACATGGTTGATGGGTTTTCATTCTCTCCTTACCAAATCGATCAATCCCCCATTGATGGCAAGCTACCCACCAGCCAACAAATTCAGGACGATTTGCGAATTTTATCTGAGCGCACCCACTCAGTAAGGTCTTACTCTGTAGACGGAACACTTGCTGAAATCCCTGCCCTCGCAGAACCTTTTGGCATGAAGGTCACACTCGGCGCATGGATCGGGAAAAACACTGCAGACAACGACGCACAAATTACCAAAGCACTAGAAATCACCGCATACGCATCAAATGTAAACAGGCTAATCGTCGGCAATGAATCATTGTTACGCAATGACATCAGCATACCAAACATGATCGTGCTACTTGATCGGGTGAGAAAACAAACCCACGTCCCCGTGAGCACCGCCGAACCTTGGCATATCTGGCAAGAGAACCCCGAACTGGTCAAGCATGTCGATTATATTGCGGTTCACATGCTCCCTTACTGGGAAGGGCAAGCAGCTGAAAATGCCGTTAATTTTGTCATTAACAAAATGAACGACTTGCAATTAGCTTACCCCAACAAACCCATTGTGATTACAGAAGTTGGCTGGCCAAGTAATGGTTTAAATAAAAACCAAGCTTGGGCATCCACTGCCAACCAAGGTTTATTTTTACGCCAATTTTTGAGTACTGCGGCTGAACGTAACTACCAATATTTCATCATGGAAGCATTCGACCAACCCTGGAAGCATGTACTCGAAGGGGATGTTGGCAATTACTGGGGCGTCTTTGATGCCAACAGACAACCTAAATTCCAATTTGTCGCGCCCATTGTCTCTATTCCTGACTGGCCAATCCTAGCGGCAATGTCAGTCATAATCGCCATTATTGCTTACGGCCTATTATTGATTGATAGCCATTCTCTGCATTACCGTGGCCGAGGTTTTTTAGCGGTCATTAGTTATCTGTGCGCCACATTTTTTGTCTACATTATTTATGATTACAGCAACCAGTATTTGAGTATTGGCGGTATCATTGTTGGCGTATTTTTAATGATTGGCCTAATCGGCGTTATCACGGTATTGCTTGCAGAAGCACATGAATGGGCGGAAGCGATATGGACGCACGAACCTAGGCGCTTATTTAAAGTCAAATCTGTCGACGATAAAGACCTACCCAAAGTTTCGATTCATGTCCCCTGCTATAACGAGCCACCCGACATGATGATTGAAACCATCGATGCACTTGCGAATCTGGACTATCCCGATTTTGAAGTCATCATCATGGATAACAACACCAAAGACCCTGCCGTTTGGCAGCCAGTCCAAGCGTATTGTGACACCTTAGGCCCTAATTTCCGCTTCTTTCATGAAGACCCACTAGCAGGCTATAAATCAGGTGCTTTGAACTTTGCCTTAAAACAAACCGCTGAAGATGCAGAAGTAGTCGCAGTCATTGATGCAGACTATCAAGTCCACCCTCGCTGGCTCAGAGATTTAACCCCTCAGTTTGAAAATGAGAACATGGGGATTGTCCAAGCACCACAAGATTACAGTGATGCTCATGAAAGTGCTTTCAAGGCCATGTGTTACGCTGAATACCGCGGCTTCTTTTATATTGGCATGGTCACTCGCAACGAACGTAACGCCATTATCCAGCACGGCACCATGACCATGATTCGCAAATCTAGCCTAGAAACGGCCGAAGGCTGGGCTGAGTGGTGCATCACAGAAGATGCCGAACTGGGTTTACGAGTATTTGAAAGCGGACAAGAAGCCAGTTATGTGGCCAAAAGTTACGGTAAAGGGGTGATGCCAGACACCTTTATTGATTACAAAAAACAACGTTTCCGCTGGGCATTTGGCTCAATGCAGATTTTACGTAAACACCTTTGTGGATTTATTAAACCTGGGTGCAAAAATTTAACTTCAGGTCAACGCTACCACTTTTTGGCGGGTTGGTTGCCGTGGATCGCCGACGGGTTTAACTTGTTATTTAATCTAGGCGCGATTGCGTGGACGGTTGCATTGGCTTTTTACCCTGAACATGTGCCACAACCATTGGTCATTCTAACCATCATTCCCATTGCGTTGTTTTTCTTTAAAATTGGCAAAATTTTATATTTGTACCGAGTACGCGTTCATGCCACTTATGTACAAACCTTCACCGCAGCCATCGCCGGGTTATCTCTCACACATACGATTGGTCTTGCAATGATCACAGGGTTATTTGTGAAAGGAATGCCTTTTTTCCGAACGCCTAAAAAAGCCGAAAACCATGCCATCAAGCAAGCTTTAGCTGCTGCTAGAGAAGAGACGATGCTGATGCTCGCTTTGTGGTTAGCGGCAACTGCCACATTAGTGACCCAAGATACCAACATTCTCAACCCTTGGATTTGGAGCATCATGTTGATCACCCAGTCCATTCCTTATGCTGCGGCACTCATTTTCTCCCTAATCAGCGCCATGCCAAACCTGTCAGGAAAGTGGATTGGTGAACTAGACAGCATGAACAAAGCCTCTAAGCAGCTTTATGGTGATGACGTTTTCATTACGGATGCATCCCTATCGCAGACAGATAAAACAACAAAACCGACAGAGTCGCCCTGATAAAGTCACTTTTCAGGTAAACATTAGAACTTCATTGATTACACGACACCTTATAAAAACACGGCAAACATAGCCGTGTAAGCCTCCGCCTATAAAAAATAATTTAATTATTTTTCAATAGGTTAAAATCAATTACCGTTAACTAATACAACCTCCTATCAGATAAAAGTAGCCACTCGCTCAAATTACATATCGGTGTAATATTCAAAAATAAAAAAACGGCGTAGTATGGCCTGCATTGAGATCAACGGCAAAATTACCTTTTTAAGGAATCACCACTATGATGCGCTTACTTAAACACCTTAATGTATCAGGCAATGCCAGCTATTGGTGGGGTCACTTAGCGCTTCTTGCTGTGTTTCTTGGCTTTCAAGGAAATATACAATCAGCAGATGCCATTGCAGACACATTGATCGCCAGTATTGGTATCGCCATTATTTGGGATCTATCCTACTTTGTGCTCTGGTCTCGCAAGCAGAAGCAACAACGCGATTAAGCCCAACACAATATAAATCCAGCCGGATCCGTAGTGCACATAGCGTAACGCTAGTCATTACGGTTTTTTTTTGCCTTCGATTTAATCCAGCCGTATTTTTCCCCCATTGCAACCGCAGCACGATCCATTTTTAAAGAAAAAAGCTCAAATGGCGTGACTGCATTTCTCAGCGCCACCCAAAATGCAAGAGCAAAGGTGGCAACCCCAATTGCGCTATTAATGGGTGAATGTAACATCCACTGCCCTGACCAAGTTAGCTCATAGCTTGGATCAAATGGGTTAAGGTAGTAGATTGGCCACTGATAGCCATCTGGCCCCTTTGAACCTGCCACATCACACAAAATATGTAAGTGCACTGCAAACAAGCTCAGAAGGAATACGGCTTTTTTATGGGCAACTGAAAACATCGCCATGATGCTTGCACAAAGCAGAGCAAACACAATATTGTGACCCAATATGTGATGATATTCTATGTAATAAAAGGTGCTTTCTCGGCCGAGCAAACCATTCAATTTATCAACAATAATGCCTAACCCATCAAAATCGGGCAGAACACCAGCTGCGGTAACCATCACCCTATCGCGGCGCGCCATTGAAACACTGTTTGAGGTAATCCAGGATAAGATACAATGCTCAACGGGGCTCATAAGCGTTTTTATCGACGTGAAATATAGTTAGGAAAAGCGTCTTTATCGATCACCAGTTCAACCAAATTTGATTGCTGGTTAAAATCTGCCTCTGTAAACAATGACGATAAACTCTTTTCATCCGTCACATGAAAGTATTGCAAGCCAAATGATTGTGCCAATAGCGCATAATCAGGGTTAACAAAATCACAATCAATAAACCGCTCGTCGTATTGTTGATGTTGGTTTTTTCGAATAAGCCCCATTGTCGCATTACTGAACATAATCACGGTAATGGGAATATTGTAGTTAGCAGCCGTCATCAACTCCATACAACACATCTGGAAGCCGCCATCACCTAAAATCGCAAAGACCGGCTTATCCTGTGAAAAACGCGCACCAATGGCAGCAGGAATCGCATGACCTAAAGAGGATATTCCAGAGTTGGGGTAATACCGGTTCCCTCTAGACACTTGATAAAAATTTTGTGCAAAAATAATATTGTCATCAAAAATCAAAATGTCTTCTGTCACTTTTTGCTCTAACTGGTGATAAAACTGCTCTACCAATGAAAATTGATCCGGTTTAAAAATAGAGGCTGCATCTTGCTCTGAGCGCCAATCATTTAAAGCCAGTTCTTTACCAACCAAGGCGCGGTCATCGACGAGCTCAACCACCCCTGTTAAGACTGTTTTAATATCCCCATGAATCGCGACATCGGCTTTAAACACTTTCTCTAGCTGTTCAGGGTCTTGATCAATTTGGATGATTTTTTTGTTGCGAAGCAAATTTTCATTCCAAACATAGCTGGTTCGCTCGTTAAACCCTGCCCCTAAAAAAATAATTAAATCGGCTTGTTCCACAATATATTGGTATGCAAAACCACTCGATGTAACGCCTAAGCTACCAAGAGACCGGCCTGATTGCTCACTGATCACCCCTTTTGCTTTTAAACTCGTGGTCACCGGAATACTAAGCTGCTCACTTAAGCCATCGACTAAGGTTTGTGCATCGGCCATCACACAACCATACCCTGCAACTATAACGGGTGCCTTTGCATGAGCAATTAAATCAACAATTTCATGAATTTGAAACGAGGTTTCTCGTACCGCCGAAAAATGCTTTCTGGTCTTTACAAC
>Ga0233435_1003496_pt1 | contig 11907 bp, 10 predicted proteins | sample SI_122_August201_3_FD_182735 | JGI IMG/M metagenome (GOLD analysis project Ga0233435, IMG submission 182735) | Seawater microbial communities from Saanich Inlet, British Columbia, Canada - SI_122_August2016_135_MG | ecosystem: Environmental > Aquatic > Marine > Inlet | place: Canada: British... | reverse complement strand
AGAAGCACGTCTAGCAAGGCATGCTGATCATCCAAGCTACACACATATTAGAATGAATCTTGAAGATCGTGAAGCAATGGCTGAGCTGTTTAAAGATCAACAATTTGACGCAGTCGTAAACTTAGCAGCGCAAGCAGGTGTTAGATATTCTATTGAGAATCCATTGGCCTACATTGATACCAACCTAGTGGGCTTTGCCCACATACTAGAAGGTTGCAGGCATAACAAGGTGGGACACCTTGTGTATGCATCATCAAGCTCTACTTATGGCCTTAACACCAAGCAGCCATTCTCAACCCATGACGCAGTTAATCATCCAGTAAGTTTATACGCAGCCACTAAGAAAGCTAATGAGCTAATGGCGCATACTTATTCTCATCTTTATGATCTGCCCACGACAGGCCTAAGGTTCTTTACAGTGTATGGCCCATACGATAGACCAGATATGGCACTACAAAAGTTCACTAGAGCGATTATGGATGATGAGCCTATTAAGGTGTTTAACTACGGTAAACACCGTAGAGACTTTACTTATATTGATGACATTGTAGAAGGTATTATTAGAATACTAGACAGACCTGTAACAGCTAACCCAGATTGGGATAGTAATAGCCCAGATCCTGCCACCTCTAGTGCCCCGTACAGGGTTTATAATATTGGTAACAACAATCCAGTAGAGCTTATGGATTACATTGAAGCACTGGAAACCTCGTTAGGTAAGAAAGCAGAGAAAGAGCTACTACCACTCCAACCTGGAGATGTTCCAGATACTTATGCAGATGTAGATGATCTTGTTGAACAGTTTGGCTACAAGCCGAGTATGAGTGTAAAACAGGGTGTTGAGAATTTTGCGGTTTGGTATAAGGAATATAACAAACTTTAGTTCAATATGAGTTTTCTTGTAAAAAAATCAGTATTTCTCTCTATATTATTAATTCTAGCTATTGCATTTAATTACATGCTCACACTAATAGGTGCAGATGAAAATTTAAAGCTATTGACATTATCCCTTACCCCTTATTTATTTTATATTGTTAGCAGGAAAAAATATATTTTACTACTTTCAACTTTGATGCTATTCAAATTTTTATTAATTGGATCGGGTTTATTACACTTTGATTATTTTTATGTAGATGGAGAAGCATTTCATAGTGCATACATGATTATAAAAAATGTGTTTATAGAGGGGTGAGGTTCCACATAATCAGCAGCATATTCTTAACTCCTCAATATGGCTTGCTGTAGGTTTTTACTACTATTTGTTGGGATTAATAATGTCTAGCTCCGATTTTAACGTGCTGCTAGCGTTTAATTATTTATTTATATATTTTTCAGCTTTGGTTTGGATCAAGATTAATAAGTATTCACAAATTTCAATAGTTACATCAGTATTGCTATTGATTTCACCAGAATCATATATTTTCGGCATGTATATTGGCAAAGAGGTTATTTTATTATTTCTTGCTATGATTGCAATCTATATAGCTCAAAATATATATCTTGAGCGCTGCAATCAAAAAAAACAATATTTATTATTGATTGCAGTTATTCTTGTTGGGACACTTATTAGGCCATACTTTATTACTATTGTAATTGCGTATTTAATCTTTTTAAATCCTAAAAGGAAAAGGATAGTTGCTTATTTGTTCATGAGTTACATATTTGCTTATGCTCTTATAACTATGCATTATGAACTTTATAATTTAACTATACATCTTAGAAATTTTGCCGCAAATTATTTAGGAATATTTTTATCGCCAAATTTATCTAGACTTCAAAATTGGGATAATTTTTTCTTTCTAACAACATTTCAAATGATCGGATTATCATTTATATTTTTATCGATTATTTTAACGTTTAAAGTTAAGTCGCATATAAAGAGTGGCTTAGTGGCTGTATTCTTTTATGCCATTCCAATGGCGTTAGTGGTGAATACTTACTCACACCATATCGATTCTTCTGTTTATGCTTTTTATATTCCCAGGTCAAGATTTCCAATTATATTTATAATATATACTGTATTTTCTATTTCAATATCACACGTCATCCAACTTCAAAGTATCAGAAGAGGTAATTCTATGTTTTTAACGGTAAGTAATTATTGCAATAAATTAACAAGAGGATAAAATGGATTTAAAAAATAAACGTATATTAGTTACGGGTGCAGATGGTTTTATTGGGTCGCATTTGGTTGAAATGTTAGTGTCTGAAGGGTGTAAAGTTGTAGCTTTAGTTCAATACAATTCATTTAATAATTGGGGTTGGCTTGAAGAGGTGGGCTGCTTGTCTCAAATTGAAATTGTTGCAGGAGATATACGAGACCCTTTTTTTTGTAAGACAATTACGAAAAATATAGACATTATATTTCACCTTGCTGCTTTAATTGCTATTCCATATTCGTATGCTGCACCCGATAGCTATATAGAGACAAATATTAAGGGAACTCTTAATATTTGTGAAGCTGCATTAGCAAGCAAAGTGGAAAAAATTATACACACTTCAACAAGTGAAGTTTACGGTACAGCCAAGTATGTACCAATAGATGAAGAGCATCCTTTGCAAGCTCAATCCCCATATAGCGCTACAAAAATTTCAGCAGATGCTTTAGCTATGAGTTTCCATAATTCATATAATTTACCACTAGTAATCGCTAGACCTTTTAATACTTACGGCCCCAGACAGTCTGCTAGGGCTGTAATACCAACAATTATTACACAAATATCAAATGGAATGGAGGAGATAGTTCTTGGTGATTTGACGCCTACTAGAGATTTTAATTATATCGAAGACACATGTCGTGGATTTATAGCAATTGCAAAATGCGATGAAGCAATAGGCCATATCATTAATATCGGCTCCAATTATGAGATATCTATTAAAGATACACTTAATATTATTAAAGATTTGATGCATAGCAATGTTACTTTTGTTACTGATAAAGAACGTTTGAGGCCAAAAAACTCAGAAGTGTTAAGGCTATGGTGTGATAATTCAAAAATACACAAAATGACAGGATTTACTCCAAAAATTAATATAAGTGAAGGTTTACAGAAAACAGTTGACTGGTTCACTAATCCAGGTAATTTAAAAAAATATAAGACAGATATATATAATGTTTAATCTAATTTTAACCATTAAAAATAAATCATATTAAGGAGAGGTAAAATGAATAAAAGAGCTGTAATACTTGCAGGAGGGAAGGGTACAAGGCTGCGTCCATATACGGTTGTACTACCTAAACCATTAATGCCAATTGGCGAATATCCTATTCTAGAAGTTATTGTACGTCAATTAGTTGAACGTGGATTTGAGCACATTACTATGGCGGTCAATCATCAGTCTGACCTTATTAAGGCTTTTTTTCAGAATGGAGAAAAATGGGGTGTTAAGATCGATTACTCAATGGAAGATAGACCTCTAGGAACCATCGCTCCATTGCATTTTATCTCAGATTTACCTGAGTCTTTTTTGGTTATGAATGGCGATATTTTGACTGATATTGATTATGCGAATTTTTTCAATGAGCATATAGATGGTTCGGCAATATACAGTATTTCTGCAGTTGAAAGAAAACATATAGTTGACTATGGTGTTTTAGAGTCCTCAAAAGAAGGTGCACTTAGCTCTTTCAAAGAGAAGCCAGAAATTAAATACACTGTAAGTATGGGTATATATATGATGGACCGGTCAGTTTTAAAGCTAGTGCCAAAAAACACAGCGTTTGGTTTTGATCAATTAATGCATATTATGCTAAAAAGAGAGTGTAAAGTTAACGTTAAATTGTTTAAAGGGTATTGGCTAGATATTGGTAGGCCTGATGATTATATGATAGCAATTGATGAATTTGAAGAAAAAAAAGGTTTGTTTGTAAAATAATGGACAAGGTAATAGTAACTGGAAGTGATGGATTTATTGGAAAAATTCTAGTTGCCTCATTGCGTGAATTGAAATTTGAAGTAATTGAAATTACAAGAAAATCAGGAGATATTACAGATGAATTATTATGGAAGGGATTGCCAAAATCGGATGTAGTTATTCACTTGGCAGGTGCTAGCAACATACCGGAAAGCTGGTTAAAACCATCCAAATTTGTCAATGTAAATGTTGGAGGAACTATTAAGGCATTAGAGTATTGCGCCAGTCATAATGCACGAATCATATTTGCCGGCACGTATATTTATGGAATTCCTAAAGAACTTCCCGTAAAAGAATCGCATCAGAAAAATCCAAACAATCCTTATGCATTATCAAAATATTTGGCTGAAGAATCTTGTAAATTTTATTCTGATCATATGGATGTTAAAGCAACCATTCTAAGATTTTTCAATATATATGGAGCTGGACAGGATGAAAATTTTTTAATACCTAGTATTGTTGGCCAAATAAAGAAAGATAATGGAATTATATTAAATGATCTAGATCCAAAGAGGGATTATTTATATGTGCATGATGCAGTAAGTGCCATTGTTAAATCGATACCATTAAGGAGAGGGTTTAGTGTTATTAATATTGGTAGTGGCGTATCATATTCAGTGAAACAAGTAGTCGATGTAATTCAAAAAAAGATGAATACAAGTTTAAGTATTGCCGAAAAGAGAGTTAAAAGAAAAAATGAAATTGAGAATGTAATAGCAGATATTTCATATGCCAAAATAGTTTTAGACTGGGAGCCAAAATACAAATTTGATGAGGGCGTAGGTGAAATGCTACTGCATATGCGTGATTAGAAATCGTCAAAATTATTTTATTATCAAACAAAAAAGTTTAATTATTAGGATTGAAATACAATGAATATTCCATACGGCCGCCAGGATATAAATAAGGATGATATAAACGCAGTAATAAATGTACTGACATCAGATAATCTGACTCAAGGGAGTATGGTTCCAGAGTTTGAATCGGCAGTATCTGAATACTGTGGTGTGAATTTTGCAATAGCTACAAATAGTGCAACTAGTGCACTTCACTTGGCATGTTTAGCTTTAGGTGTTGGTGATTCGGACCATGTTTGGACCACTCCAATTTCATTTGTTGCTAGTGCTAATTGTGCCTTATATTGTGGAGCAAATGTAGATTTTGTAGATATTGATCCTTGTACTTATAATATCAGTGTGGATGCATTAACTTCAAAGCTTAAATATGCCAAAAGTAATAATAGCCTGCCAAAAGTTTTAATACCAGTTCATATGACTGGGCAGTGCTGTGACATGAAAGCTATCCATAGCCTATCAATAGAGTATGGATTTAAGATAATTGAAGATGCATCGCACGCCATAGGAGCTAAATATTTAGAAATGCCTGTTGGCAATTGCCATTATAGCGATATTACTATCTTTAGTTTTCACCCTGTGAAAATAATTACCACTGGCGAGGGTGGCATGGCGTTAACAAATGATGTTGAGTTATCGGGAGCTATTCGCAGACTCAGGAGTCATGGAATTACTCGTGACTCATTGGAAATGGATGCACCCGCTGATGGGCCCTGGTACTATCAACAGATTGATTTAGGATTTAATTACCGTATGACTGATTTCCAGGCAGCTATGGGGCTAAGTCAACTAAATAGATTAGATTGTTTTATAAACAAAAGGCATAAGATAGCATCTATTTATGATAAGCTTTTGGAAGATCTTCCTATTATAAGGCCGTGGAAAGATCCAAATTGTTACTCTTCGAATCATTTATATATAATAAGAGTGCCAGAAGGGTCTCAATTATTTAATCGTAAACAAATCTTTGAAAGGTTGCGCTCTAATGGTATTGGGGTAAATGTACACTATATCCCGATATATCGTCAGCCATACTATAGAAAATTTGGCTATCGGTATGAAGATTTTCCAGAATCAGAGGCTTATTATTCTGAAGCAATTAGCTTGCCCATCTTCCCGTTGCTTACCAGTAAGCAACAATCTTTCGTAGTTGAAGTTTTATCGAGTCCGATAGGACATCAATCGTTATTTTAACAATATGTTGAATAGTCGAATATCTATTGGGGTGGATCAATTTTCCCTTAATTATGAAATTGTAAATAAAGACGTGTAAGTAGATTCGAGTGAAAACAATACTTGGATAACGACCTCAGGATTATGATAAAAGATCAACTAATTAAAGTTATTCAAAATGTAGTTCCAGATTCGAATATTGATAGTAACTCTTGGCAATCAGTTATAGAACAGCATAAGACTATACCTTCTATTTTTCATTTATTTAATACTGTGGAATATTATGTTGCTTATTATTCAAAGAAGAGCTCTATAAACTTATCATTAGTAGTTTATAACAATATGCAGCCAGTTGGTGTTATGCCATTAATGATTCATAAAAATGAACACAATGAATGGATTTTAAGTAGCAATGGTGTTGAGATTGTTGAGCCTATTTTTATACAAACTTTAGCACGCAAAGTTAAGAAAAGGCTTGAGTTACAATTGACTGAGTTGATTTACACTTTATCCAGTAATCTGGGTATAAAGTATTGCCAATTTGCTAATATGGAATATGCACAGTTAAGTGATTGGTATTTATTATTAACTGAAAAAGCGAGTGAAATTTTTACTACACATCACTTATTGGTGGACTTATCCTTGTCACTCGATGAAATTCGATTGAAGTTTAGAAAAAGCTTTAAACCCCTTGTAAATAAAGGTCTACGAGAATGGGAAATAAAGGTTCATGAGCAAGTATCAGAAGAAATTTTTGACCGATTCAGGTCGTTACATAAAGAGGTGTCAGGAAGGTCTACTCGACCAATTGAAAGCTGGGACAAGCAAAGAAAGCAAATAGACTCCCTAGAATCTTTTTTGATAATAGTTTCAGACACCCAAGATCAAATGGTTGGCGCTGGTTTGTTTACTTATTCGAGTTATCAAGGTTTTTATTGTGTGGGTGCATACAAAAGAGAGTTATTTGATAAGCCAATAGGACATGCAGTTCAAATGAAGGCGATAGAAACTTTAAAGAAAAATGGTGTATTGTGGTATGAAATTGGACAAAAACATTTAAAGATTGACAAGGTACCTGCAACCGATAAAGAATTGTCAATATCACATTTTAAAGAAGGGTTCTGTACTCATGTAATTGCCAGACAACATTTAATTGTAAAAATGCTTTGATATGTCTAAGATAGCTTTAGGAACAGTTCAATTTGGTATTGATTACGGTGTCAGCTCAATAAGTGGCAAAGTAAAGCCTAAAGAGGTTGGTAGTATATTAAATTATGCACATTCTCAGAATATTGATCTACTCGATACCGCCTCTGCCTATGGAAATAGTGAACAGGTTTTAGGTGAGTCAAATATTCAACAGTTTAGGGTTGTTACCAAAACGAGATATTTTGATAAAGCTAAAATAGGTATTAAAGAAGTAGCCTTATTGAAAAAAGATTTTTATCGTTCATTAGAGGATTTAAAAATAGACAATGTCTATGGAGTGTTGATTCATAATGCTGATGACTTATTAAAACCTGGAGCTGAAAAATTATTTGATCAGCTGAAAGAATTAAAACAAGCAGAAAAAATAATTAAAATAGGTGTGTCTGTGTATGACTATAGTCAGCTACAATCTATTCTTGAAATTTTTGATATAGATTTAGTGCAACTACCTTTTAATATACTCGATAGAAGGTTAATTGATAGCGACATGTTTAATGTACTTAAAAATAGAGGTGTTGAGGTGCATGCACGATCGGTTTTTCTGCAGGGATTGCTGCTAATGGATATGCAGAATAGGGTTAGTAAATTTAATCGCTGGAAAGACTTATGGAAAATATGGCATGAATGGCTAAATGACAACCAGATAACAGCATTAGAGGCCGCAATTAGGTACGCTATATCTATACCAGAAATATCTAAAGTGATAGTAGGTGTTGATACCAAAGACCAGTTAAAGGAAATTATAACTGCATCTGATGGTATTCTGCCAAATATACCAACTGAACTATATACAAATGATGTCAACTTATTAAACCCATCAAACTGGAATAAATTATGAAAGTGGTAGCATTGGTGCAAGCAAGAATGGGATCGACTAGGTTGCCAGGCAAGGTATTAAAGTCTATTGTCGGAAAACCGATGATTGAACTTCTACTAGCTCGATTGTCTCAATCTAGTGAATTGGATGAAATTGTAGTTGCGACATCTGAAGAAAAGCAAAACGATCATCTACAAGCAGTTGTAGAGTCGTTAGGCTTTAGATTTACAAGAGGTAGTGAAAAAGACGTTTTAAGTAGATTTTACGAGTCAGCCAAATTTGTTGGTGCAGATGTTATTGTACGTATTACGGGCGACTGTCCTTTGGTTGACCCGGCGTTGGTCGATCACTGTATTAAGGGTTATAAAAACTCTAATGTAGATTATTTTTCAAATATCAATCCAGCAACCTATCCAGATGGATTGGATATTGAAGTGATGTCATTTGAATCAATTGAGCGTGCAAATGATGAAACGAACTCCAAGTCTGATAGAGAGCATGTGACGCCTTACATTCGTAATTCAGACAGCTTCTTAAAATCGTCAATACAGCATGCTGAGGACTTATCTAATCTAAGATGGTCGGTTGATGAGCCAGAAGATCTGATTGTAGTGACTAATGTATTTGAACACTTTTCACCTAATATATTTTTTGATTGGAAGCAAGTGTTGGAATTAAGGCGATCACATCCAAAGTTGTTTCAAGCAAATCAGAAAATTAAAAATAACGAAGGGGTGTCCATGGGGACGGGTCAGAAGCTTTATAAGAGAGCAAAAAAAGTTATTCCTGGTGGCAACATGCTACTTTCTAAAAGACCTGAAATGTTTTTGCCTGAAAAATGGCCTGCTTATTTTAGTAAGTCTAAAGGTTGTAAAGTTTGGGATCTAGATGGAAATGAATATATTGATATGTCGATTATGGGTATTGGTACCAATATACTAGGTTATGGGCACCCAGAGGTTGATGAGGCAGTAATTAAGACTGTGAAAGATGGCAACATGGCAACCCTTAATTGTCCAGAAGAGGTTTATTTGGCGGAAAAATTAGTTGAGCTGCATCCTTGGGCGGATATGGTGAGATTTGCAAGAGCAGGTGGAGAAATCAATTCCATAGCGGTCCGTATTGCTAGAGCATCTACTGGAAGGGATAAAATTGCTATTTGTGGTTATCATGGCTGGCATGATTGGTATCTGTCTACCAATCTTAATAGTGACAAAAATCTTGATGGTCACCTGCTACCAGGTTTGCAGCCCAATGGTGTTCCTAGAGGTTTAACAGGTACGACCCTACCTTTTAACTACAATGATATTGAGCAATTAGAGCAATTAATTAAAGATAATAAAGGCGAAATTGCGGCTATTAAGATGGAGGTTTCTAGGAACGAAGGCCCAAAAGATAATTACTTGCAAAAGGTTAGAGATCTTGCCACTGAAAATAATATCATATTAATCTTTGATGAATGCACTTCAGGCTTTAGAGAGACGTTTGGCGGCTTGCATAAAAAGTATGATGTAGAGCCTGATCTGGCTATTTTTGCTAAAGCATTAGGCAATGGCTACGCAATTTCCGCTTGTATTGGCAGGCAAGAATTTATGCAGGCTGCACAACAAACCTTTATTAGCTCAACTTTCTGGACTGAGCGTATTGGACCGACCGCAGCATTAAAGACACTCGAAGTCATGGAACGAGAGAAGTCTTGGCAAACCATTACTAAAATTGGTAATAACATCTCTAGCCAATGGAAAAACCTGGCTGATAAGCATGAATTAGATATCAGCACCTGGGGGCTACCAGCACTGAGTGGATTTACATTTAACTTGCCCAACGCGCTATCTTATAAAACCTTGATTACACAAGAGATGCTAAAGAAGGGCTATCTTGCTGCTAACAGCGTCTATGCTTGTACGGAGCATACACAGGAGTTGGTAGATGGGTATTTTGCAGAGCTCGACCCAATATTTGCAATTATTAAGGAATGCGAAGAAGGATTAGATGTGAACACTCTGCTAAAGAGTCCATTATGTCATAGTGGGTTTAAGCGCCTAAACTAATGAAAGTAATAATTCGTGTAGATGCTTCTCTAAAGATGGGTACAGGTCACGTTATGCGTTGCCTGACCTTGGCGCAAGTGCTAAAAGAAAATGGTGGAGATGTGGAGTTTATTTGTCGAAAACACGAGGGAAACTTAATAGATAAGATTCACTCAAGTGAGTTTGCTGTTCATGAGCTAAGACTGTGTGAAGAGATTGAGTTTGATAATAAATTAGCACATTCTCATTGGCTAGGGGCGACTCAACAACAAGATGCTGATGATTGTATTGATATACTCAAAGTAGAAAAGACTAATTGGCTTATTGTTGATCATTACGCCTTAGATGAGCAATGGCAAAAGAAACTTAAACCTTATTATAAAAAAATAATGGTGATTGACGATTTAGCAGATCGAAAACATCAGTGTGATATTTTACTTGATCAAAATTTTGGGAGAAGTTCCAAAGATTATGAAATTCTTACCTTGAAATCTACCAAGTTGTTGATGGGGCCGAAATATGCCTTATTAAGGCCTGAGTTTGAAAAATTGAGGCAATATAGTCTGGATCGTAGAAAAAAAGCAAATTTTAAGAGTTTATTGATTAACATGGGTGGCACTGATCCGGATAATATAACTGAAAAAGTAATAGAAAAATTACAAGCGGCCAATCTGCCAAAAAATGTAATAATCACTATAGTGATGGGAAAAACTGCACCACACCTACAAAGTGTTAAGCGTTGTGCGAGTGAGCTGCCTTATTACTCAGAAGTTAAGGTTGATATCGATAATATGGCTGAAATTATGGCAAATGCTGATATTGCAATTGGCGCATCAGGATCAACAACTTGGGAGCGTTGTTGCCTAGGTGTTCCAACACTCCAACTGATTACAGCTTATAATCAAGAATTCATCGCTCAAAAATTAGATAAAATCAACGCTATTAAATTGGTTAATATTGATGAACTGGTTAAAAATTTAGAGAATTTTCAATATTGGATGAAAGCTATCGGGGAGAATGCCAGTAAAGTGACAAATGGTAGTGGCAGCAGGGCTGTTTTGACCTATTTGTTATGAAAATAGCTATTTTAACCACCAAAATTCAATGGTTTGAGCCTTATGCAGAGGAGTTGTCAAGAAAATTAGGAAATATCCCAATTTTTAATAATCATGTTGATTTTGACGGTAATTATGATATTATTTTTATCATAAGCTATCATAAGATTATTCCGCAAGAAGTTCTTAAAAAGAATGGCCACAATATTATTTTTCATGAAAGTCTATTGCCAAAAGGCAAGGGTTGGGCGCCACTTTTTTGGCAGATTTTAGAGGGAAAGAGTAATATCTCATTTACAATGATTGAGGCTAGTGATGGTGTTGATAGTGGCGATATTTATATGCAAAAGATGCTTGAATTAGCTGGGAATGAACTTAATGAGGAGCTAAGGGATAAACAAGCTAAATTAACTATTCAGATGTGTTTAGAGTTTGTAAATAATTATGAGCAATACAAGACCCCAGTAGAGCAATGTGGTGATGAGAGCTTCTATGCAAAGCGAAGTAAAGAGGATAGCAGGTTAGATATAGATAAAACCATCAGGGAGCAGTTTAATCTTCTAAGGGTTGTTAATAATGATGACTATCCCGCATATTTCGAGTTAGAGGGTAATCGATATATTCTCAAAATTGAACTGGATAACTCGGGGAGGGGGGTAGAGTTGATTGATTTTGTTGATTTGACCTTAAAAGAGAGGTTAATGGTTCTTAATTGGAGAAATAGTGATAATATTAGAAAGTGGATGCATTCCCAAGATGTAATTTCTATAGAAGGCCATGTTAATTTTATAGGTAATTTATTATTTTCCAAAGATAGACAATATTTACTTGTGAAAAAAGAAAATAACTACCTA
>Ga0233435_1003470_pt1 | contig 11997 bp, 11 predicted proteins | sample SI_122_August201_3_FD_182735 | JGI IMG/M metagenome (GOLD analysis project Ga0233435, IMG submission 182735) | Seawater microbial communities from Saanich Inlet, British Columbia, Canada - SI_122_August2016_135_MG | ecosystem: Environmental > Aquatic > Marine > Inlet | place: Canada: British... | reverse complement strand
TCTGTAATGTGTTTGGTAGCTTATTACTTTACACCTGAGTCTTACTTTACTCTATAGGTGTTTTTATTTAGCTACGACCAGAGGTCATGCACTTATCATACGAATTCAGGCCTTTATACAACAGCACACTGATACAATTAAATAGCTATGCTGTTACAAAGCTTGCAGCTAACGTGCCAATCACCACAGCCCAACCATCAATCAAAACAAATAACATGAGCTTAAAGGGCAAGGATACAATTAGGGGGGACAACATCATCATTCCCATCGACATCAGCACACTGGCCACAATCAAATCAATAATCAAGAATGGGATAAAAATCAAAAAACCAATCTGAAAAGCTGTTTTCAACTCACTAATGGCAAATGCAGGAATAAGCAGCGTCATCGGAATATCCTCAACACTTTCCAGTTCATCATTACCTGAAATTTCAACAAACAACTTTAAATCATCCTCTCGTGTTTGCGTCAACATAAAGTCTTTTAAGGGTTCTTTTGCCGTATTAACCGCTTCAATAAAATTAATTTTATCTTCATTATAAGGCACAAAAGCGTTGTCATAAATTTTATCAATCACCGGTGACATGATAAAAAAGGTCAGAAATAACGCCAACCCCACAATAATTTGCGTATTAGGAGAGGACTGAGTACCAATCGCCTGACGCAATAACGCCAATACAATCACAATCCGAGTAAACGATGTCATTAAAATCAAAATAGAAGGCAAGAAGGTGATCGAGGTCATGATCATCAGCACTTGCAAGGTCACCGAATAGGTTTCGCCGCCTTTACCATCGGGTGAAATTTGAATGGCATCAAAGCCTGCAGCCGCTAAAGCGGTTTGACTACTTAACCCCCAGGCCATAAAAATGAATAACACAGACCACCAACGAGACAGCATTTTCATGTCGATGCCTTTGGTTTCTGTATTGATTTTAATGTTTGAAAAAAGCTTGAAGAAGGCGTTAACTCATCGCCCTCACCAGAACTAAGTGGTACGGATAACGTGTGTATTTTCTGAATACCGCTGTTAGATACGCCAACAACAAACTGCTCACTCCCAACTTGCACCAACACCAATCGATCTTTAGCACCAATTGCCGTTGCTGAAATAATTTGTATATCATTGCCTTTCTGAGTTTGGATATTACCCACTTTCTTAATCAACCAAACCACACTAAAAAACAGCCCCAACACCACCGCGAGCGCCAAGAGCATTTTAACCAGCTCCATTGACGTAGACATCTCTGGCCGCTCAGCCAAAGTTGAGTCCACAACAGATGAGGCAGCAACAGCTGATGTATATCCCATCACTGCTACAACTGCTAAGACCTGCGCTGTTATTTTAATTTTTTCACCCGCTCTGTCGGACTGATAATATCCGTTAAACGAATACCAAATTTCTCATTGACTACCACAACCTCACCGTGGGCAATCAATGTACCATTAACCAATACATCCATCGGCTCACCAGCAAGTCGATCTAACTCCACTACAGAGCCTTGATTAAGTTGTAGTAAATTTCTAATGCTGATTTTAGTCCGACCAATTTCCATCGAAATATTCACCGGAACATCCAGCAATACTTCTAAGTTAATATCCGGGTTAATGCCGGCGGAATCTTGTTCTACTTCAAAATTTTCAAATTCTGCCGCATCACCACCTTGCTCAGACAATGCCTCATCCCAGCTAGGTTCTTCTCCACCATCCCCCCCTTCTGCAGCCGCTTGTTCAGCTAACGCATCACCCCAGTCAGCATCGCCACCGCCGCCTTCTGATTCAGCTTGTTCCGCTAACGCGTCTGCCCAATCATCATCATCACTCATTAACTGAATTATCCTTTTTTAGCATTATTATTAGTAATTTCATCTTGCACTTCTTGCGCTCGCCTTTTTGCTAATTCAGCAGGATCGTCAGGGCGAGTTAACCACGCATCTACTTTAAGTGCACTATTCCCTCTTGAAACACCAATTTTCCCTTTGAAAATTGGAATTTCTTCGCACTCAACCATAACGGTATCAGGTAATTCAATAGGAATAATATCCCCAACCTTCAACTCATTTAACTGCCTAACAGATAACCCGACATCGGGCAAAGATGACTTAATTTCAACTTCAGCACTCTCAATTTCATCTCGTAATGAAATAACCCAACGGTCATCTTGATCCCCTCGGTCACTTTGTACACCTGCATCCAATAAATCTCTGATTGGCTCAAGCATAGAATATGGGAAGGTGACATGAACATCCCCTCCACCGCCTTCTAACTCAATATTAAAGGTAGATACAACAACCACTTCGGTTGGGCTTACGATGTTAGCGAACTGAGGGTTGACCTCTGTACCAACCTGCTCAAATTCAACTTGCAATACCGGCCTCCAAGCTTCCTTCATATCAGCAAAGGCATTGGACAATATTTTTGTAACAACACTTAACTCAGTGGGTGTAAATTCACGGCCTTCAATCTTGGTATGGTAGCGACCATCTCCACCAAAAAAATTTTCCACCACGGTAAAAACCAAATTAGGATCAACAACAAAAAGCCCTGTCCCGGTCATCGGGTGGACTTTAACAAGGTTTAAACTCGTCGGTACAAATAGACTGTGCACATACTCATTAAATTTGAGCATCTGCACACCCGAGACTGAAATTTCAGCTGTTCGGCGCAACATATTAAATAGGCTCACTCGAAAATACCGAGCAAACCGGTCATTAATCATTTCCAGGGTTGGCAGACGACCACGAACAATTCGGTCTTGACTGGTAAAATCATAGGAGGAGGCAGTTCCATCCTCCGGAGCTTCATCAGACTCCGTTTCTACATCATCACCTTCAACGCCATGTAATAACGCATCAATTTCGTTCTGTGATAATAAATCGCTAACCGACATCCTGTGAACCTATTCCTATGAACTTTTACTGCATGATAAAACTGGTGTAATAGACATTATCAATGCCTTCCAGTTCTGAATTTTCTTTTACAACACGCTGTATTTCTGCGAGCAACGCCGCTCTAAGGGCATTTTTGCCTTTGGTCGTTTTTAACGCAGAGAACTTCTGCATTCCAATCAATAAGGACACATCATTACTAATGACCGGCATATGGAAATTAACCGCATCAATGACTTTCTGTTTCCTCGACACCACCGACAAACTCACTTGCAGGTAACGCACTTTTCTTTTAGAAGTGAAAGCAACAACAAAAGAAGGCTGTATCTCAGCAAAAATTGGCACCTCAGAAATAGGCCCTTCATCAACCGCTTCTTCAGTAGATTCTTCTGCCGCATCAGGGTCGGTAGATGTATCTTCCCCGCCCATCAAAAAAAATGCAGCGGCACCACCAATGAGAATAACAGCAGCCACAATGATAATGATGAGCTTCTTTTTGCCACCACTCTCTTCATCACCTTCACTTAAATCTAAGTCTAAATCTTCATCTGCCATTGTTTTCTCCTGAGTGGTTTCAAGCAATCACCATGCCAAGGATAGTGACGTAGGTAATTTACGGACAAAACAATACCCTGCATCCCACTTTTTTAGTTTCCCTCTTATATATATAGTTGGGTATTGGCAATAGTGCCAAAGACTTGACACAATAGTTATCACATTAGACACATAAAAATGGCACTAAGCCATTGGCACACCTTCACTTCAAGACACTAACAAGGATTTTTACATGAACAGATGGTTAATACTTTTATTTACCTGCGTCAGTCAAATTGCTGTCGCAGACTGGTCTTTGGACAACAACAATTCGCGCCTTAATTTCGTCACCACCAAAAAAGGCAGCGTGTCAGAGATACAAACCTTTAAATCCCTGTCTGGCAACATTGATGCGAAAGGCCACATCAACTTCAGCATTGATTTAAATTCGGTGGATACCGCCATCCCTATTCGTGACGAACGCATGCAAGAGCACCTGTTTAATACGGCCAAATTCCCAGCGATGACGCTAACGGCAACCATCGCCTCAGACACTCTTTCAGCCATGACCAGCGGCACCTCTAAAGTGATCGACATTAAAGCTGATATCAATTTACACGGCATAAAAGCCACAATGCCTGCTAGCGTATTGGTGAGCAAATTAAGCAAGGGCACAATATTAGTCACCAGCTATAAGCCTGTGATAATCAAAGCCGACACTTTTAAGTTAACTGCCGGCATTGATAAACTAAAAGCGTTAGCCAAACTCCCCAGCATTGACTATACCGTGCCTGTTAGCTTCTCTCTGACCTTTAACCAATAAACATTGGCTAACCCACCCCAAAACACAGAGACAACCATCCCTTCGCCCTGCATTCGCAATTGTTGCCTGGATGAAGAGGATGTGTGCCTCGGCTGCTTTCGCAGCGTAGATGAAATTACTCAGTGGGGGGCAGCGACTGCCACGCAAAGATTAGAGATACTCAAACAAGCCAAAATAAGACAAAAGAACAAACCACCCTATGCGTGGTAAGACCTAGCTAACGCTTCAGCAGAAGATCTTATGAATACCGAAGATTCTATTTCATCCAATCTAAGCGTCCTTAATGCATCGAGACCATGATAAGCCCCCCAAACAGCCCCAGACATCGCAGCAATGGTATCGGTGTCACCGCCGCATCGCTTAATAAAGTCCAACAGCGTTAAATAAGGCTCATTTAGAAAACGTACCGCCAAATAGATGGCTGTCACGCAAGACTCACTCGCAGCAATACCGTTACCAAGCTGTGCTACTACGATTTTAGGCGATACCCGTTCCCCTGCAACCAACCATTGCTGAGCAATCTTTAATTTAGCTTGATACTGTGGCAACTGAGATACAACCTGCAATCTATCCAACCATTTGTCAGGGTTCACACTCTCTAAGGCTGCCGTGGTCACAGTAGCAACCAGCAAAGCACCTTCTATGGCTAAAGGGTGAGCATGGGTAATTTCCACAATAGGCGCCCGCATGGCTGCACCATTACCAAATGAACCTTGAGGAAAAACAGAGCAATTAACACTTTGCCACGCAGCACCACGGCGAATTTTCTTCAGCATTTTTGCAGCCCCAGGACCATAGCCACGAGACCATCGATAATGCTGTGCAAACACATTCGCTAGATGGGATTGGTCAACTTGACCGCATTCAAGATAGGATTCTGCAACATCCAAACTCATTTGGGTGTCATCAGTAAAACGGCGTTTGCCTTTTAGCGTGGTGCCTATGAGCCGCCACACCAGTCGCTCTAGCACCCCTCCTTCATAAGGGGCACACAGTGCATCACCAAAACTTAGGCCAAAAAAGCAGCCTAAGAATGAAGCCTCAAGATCCTTGCAACCTTGCTCAGCCACATTTAGAGTCACCACAGTTTAAGCAGGTCATACAATTGTCTAAAATGACGACGGCTTTATTATGGCACTTTGCACAAAGCTGAGCATTCTCAGGAAAGCCCCCTTTGTCTTCGGTTTCTTCTTTTTTACCACTTTGCTTATTCTCAAACTCTTCGCGCTTTTCTTGCAAAATCGCTTTGGTATGATCATCCATTTCAGGATCTTGCAACATACCAATAAACTTAAGATGAGACTCAATAGCACAGCCAATTTCAGCCACTAAAGAAGGCATAAACACACCGCCCTTCTTAAAGTAACCCCCTTTTGGATCAAACACGCCTTTCAGCTCTTCTACCAAAAAGACGACATCGCCCCCTTTCCGGAATACAGCAGAAATAACCCGAGTCAGTGCAACGACCCATTGAAAATGATCCATGTTTTTAGAATTAATAAACACTTCATAAGGGCGCCGCTCTTCATTCTCGGTGCCCATATTTAAGATCATATCGTTGACGGTTACGTATAACGCGTGCTCAGATTGTGGCGTTTTAATCTTATACGTTGATCCAAACAACATTTCAGGTCGAGTCACATTTTCATGCATACTCTCCACATCGGGCTGTTTAGCAACTTCAGGCTCTGCTGCCTGCTCTGATTCTGGCTTAACGACTTTATAGCCGACAATTTTTTTGCCAATTTTAAGTGTCATTGGACTCACCATTAAAATTTCCCGTAATAACCTTCTTTCAAGGCATCAAATAGGTTGGCGGCTGTATGCATTTCACCATCATATTCAATTTCCTCATTGCCCTTAACCTCCACAACACTGCCATCATCTAAGGTGAACTGGTACGTGGTATTCTCAAGGTCTTCTTCTTTAACTAACACACCTTGGAACACTTCAGGGTTAAACCGGAAAGTTGTACAACCCTTGAGGCCTTGAGCATAAGCATACGCATATATATCCTTAAAGTCTTCATAAGGATAGTCCGTTGGTACGTTCGCCGTCTTTGAAATAGAGGAATCAATCCATTTTTGCGCGGCAGCTTGCACATCCACATGCTGCTTTGGCGAAATGTCATCCGCTGAAATAAAGTAGTCTGGTAATGCATTTTTTTCATCATCAGAAAAAGGCATTGCCTGATCATTCACCATCTCTCGGTAGGCTAAAAGCTCAAAAGAAAAAACGTCGACTTTCTCTTTACTCTTTTTACCCTCTCGAATGATGTTGCGAGAATAGTGATGCGCGAAACTTGGCTCAATACCATTACTGGCATTGTTGGCTAAAGACAATGAAATGGTACCTGTTGGTGCAATCGAGCTGTGGTGCGTAAAACGGGCGCCGACTGAGGCCAGCTCTTCAACTAACTCAGGCTCATGTTCTGCAAGCTGCTGCATATAACGGCTGTATTTTGCATGTAGCACTTTACCTTGAACCTCGTCACCGAGCTTAAAGCCATCAGCAACCATTTCAGGTCTTTTATGTAACATTTCACCGGTGACAGTAAATGTTTTAGACATAATTGGCGCGGGGCCTTTTTCTTTCGCTAAATCAACACCTGCCTTCCAACCTTCAACCGCTAACACTTTAGAAACCTTTTCCGTAAAACTAAGAGAGCTTGGCTCACCATATCTTTGACCCAACATGGTTAAAGTAGAACCTAAGCCTAAAAAGCCCATACCATGGCGGCGCTTACTGGTGATCTCTTCTTGCTGTTGCGGCAACGGTAAACCGTTGATTTCAACTACGTTATCTAACATTCGGGTAAAGACACGAATGGTTTTACTATATTCTTTCCAATCGAAAGAAGCATCATTGGTAAAAGGTTTATCAACAAACCGAGTTAAATTAATAGAACCTAATAAACAGCTGCCATAAGCCGGCAACGGTTGTTCGCCACAAGGATTCGTGGCACGAATATTTTCACAGAACCAGTTATTGTTCATCTCATTGACTTTATCAATCAGAATGAAGCCAGGTTCAGCATAATCGTATGTTGAAGCCATAATAATATCCCACAAACGTTTTGCAGGAATCGTCTTCGACACGCGGCAAGCGACAAGACCGGCATCATTCGTGACGTAAGTCTCTTTATTTGGCAAGTCACGCCAGATAATTTGCTCGGGGTTTTGCAAGCTTAACTCATCCCGATCTAACTCTTTTTGCGTGATCGGAAATGATAATTTCCAAGGCTTATCACCCTGAACTGCTTCAATAAATTCTGTTGTAATCAATAACGACAAATTGAACTGACGCAACCGACCATCTTCTCGTTTTGCCCGTACAAACTCCACAACGTCAGGGTGACCTACATCAAACGTCGCCATTTGTGCGCCACGGCGGCCACCAGCAGAAGAGACGGTAAAGCACATTTTGTCGTAGATATCCATAAACGACAACGGGCCTGATGTGTATGCGCCTGCACCAGAAACATACGCATCTTTAGGTCGCAAAGTAGAAAATTCATAACCAATGCCACAACCGGCTTTTAAGGTCAGACCTGCTTCATGAACTTTCTCTAAAATATCATCCATTGAGTCTGCAATAGAGCCAGATACTGTGCAGTTAATGGTTGATGTCGCAGGCTTATGCTTCTGCGCGCCAGCATTAGAGATTATGCGGCCAGCAGGAATCACACCTTGGCGTAATGCCCATAAAAATTCATTGTAATATTTTTTTTGATCTTCTTTTGCTTCTACAGCAGCGAGCGCTTTTGCAACTCGCTGATAGGTCTCATCGATCGTTTTATCAATCGGGTCACCCAGTTTTGTTTTCAAACGATATTTGGTGTCCCAAATATCATAAGAAGCATCTTGAAGAGGAATTTCGGTCACACTATTAGGAACGGCATGGAGGCGTACTGTCATATTATTTTAACTCGTCACTGAATTGAGGATTATCCATAAAAATCAGCCGGATATGGCTTATATAGTATTATTATTAGCCGGAGACACAATATGTGGTGCCTCGACACGAGCTATCCTAATTTCATACGCGTTTCGCTTCAAGCGTTTTTTGTTATTGACAAATGCGGATCGCATCTAATTTATTGTGATCATTAAAGAAAAAAATTTTGCTTATATTTGAGGCAAAAAAACACACAATAGAATCAGTATATACTTACAGATAAAGAATCAGTCACTTAGGATTAAGATGTCACAGACGAGGTAAAAAACTGGTCAATGGGTTGAGGCGTCGATAAACAGTAGCCTTGAGCATAATCTACCCCAATGGCCTTTAAGATAGATAAGCAAGCATCGTCTTCTGCATATTCGGCAATGGTCTTCATCCCCATAACATGACCAATTTGGTTCACAGAATTCACCAATGCCCGATCAACAGGATCATCATTAATATCACGGACGTAACTACCATCAATTTTGAGGTAATCCACATCCAAATTCTTAAGGTAAGAAAAAGAAGACATACCACTGCCAAAATCATCTAACGCAAATTCACAGCCCAACGCTTTAAGCTCTTCAATGAAGTGTCTTGCCCCCGCTAGATTAGTGATCGCTGAGGTTTCAGTAATTTCAAAACACAAGGTACTTGCAGGAATGTTGAAGCGCTCAATCGAGTCGACCAAAAACTGCCGAAACTCAAGGTTATCGATGCTCTTACCCGACAAATTAATCCCATAGGTATCATGGCATTCAGGATTGGCATCGTATTTTTCCCGCATTAAGCGACCAAAACGCTCAAACAAGTGCTGCACAACCCACTGATCTACCGAGCGAATCAAATCATATCGCTCTGCTGAAGGTAAAAAGGCGCCGGGTAAAATAAACACCCCTTCACTACCCACCATCCGTAATAACACTTCAATATGAGCCCCCGATGGCGCAGACGTTTGCAGTGGTTCAATTGTTTGATAGTGCAAACAAAAGGCATTGTCATCCACCGCTTTTTGCAAACGATTCACCCACTGCATTTCACCTCGGCGCTTCTGTAGCTCCAAGTCTCCCTGCTGATAAACATGGATTCGGTTTCTGCCCGCATCTTTCGCCGAGTAGCAAGCAACATCGGCAGCACTCAGCACATCCGTTAAATCCTTACTGTACTGATTCACCCCGACCAAACCGATACTGACGCCAATTTCAAATATCTTATCTTGCCAAACAAATCGAAACTCACTCACCGTCATCCTGAGCGTATTGGCAATACGCTCGGCATCTTCAAGGTTACAATTCAGTAATAACACCCCGAACTCATCACCCCCTAAGCGAGCCAACATATCTCCATCACGAATTTTCGCTTGTAAAATATCGGACAAGGCTCGTAATAAATCATCACCAGCACCATGGCCACAGGTATCATTCACAATTTTAAATTGATCTAAATCCAAGTAACACAGGGCATGCTCTACCGCTTTATCTTGTACATCTGAGATTGCTGACTGCAGCCGCTTTTCAAACTCATGGCGATTAAACAACCCCGTTAAAGAGTCATGGCATGCTTGAAAAGACAGCTTTTGTGCCAACTCTCTGGCATTTCCCACATCCTGAAAAGCCATGACCGCACCAACAATCGCACCAGCATCATCCCGCATGGGGGCGGCTGAATCTTCAATGGCAACACGAACCCCATCAGAGCGCAGTAATACACTATCACTTGGGAGTTTTTCAACATGGCCACTATGCAAGCAACGCACCACAGGATTTTCAACGGGCAAACCGTCACGCTCATTCACTAGCTGTACAACGTCAGTAATCAAGCGGCCTTTACATTCACTCAAACCGATACCCAGCAAGCGCTCTGCAATGGGGTTTAAATAGGACACACACATGGATTGATCCGTTGTAATGACCCCCTCTGCAATCGATTGAAGTGTGACTTTGATTCGCTCTTTTTCTTCAAGTAGCGCTTGCTCAGACAAGTGTTGCCGCTGTAATGAGGCCTTCAATTCCCCTTGTTGAGTCAACAAATGATCCAGTGATTGGTTAATAAACCTGGCCAAATCACCAAACTCATCGGAGCGTTTTTCATTAAAGCGCACCTGTTGGTCGGCTGAAAACTGCTGAGCGGTATCCACCATCTGCAAAAAAGGTTGTGTTAACACCCGCTCTAAAACCCACTTTAAAAGATAACCAAAGAGAAACAACAGCGCGCCCATCGACATCAAAAATGTTTTGCGATATTGATCCACAACCGGCTCAATATCAACCTGGTAGACAGCAACCATCACATTACTTAATTTGCCATCAGCCCCGATAATATGAAGCGTCTGAAAGTGTGGAACCAAGCGAGGGTCAATGGCGCCAACCACAACCTCATGTTGCTCAAAGCTCAGTTTGGCAGCAGGGATTTTCAACAGCTTAGTCAACCCTAGTAAACGCTGCTTTAAACGCTCAGGATCTAACCCTGGCTCTTGATTTAAAGTCGCTTGAATTTCCTCGGAGAACTGTGCCTCAGACTGAGCATAAACTTGCTCAAGCTCATATTCATAACGCTCAAGGATGACAAAAGACACCAGCAGGCCAACAATGACCAATCCCCAGAAAACAATACCGGTAATTTTGACAGACAAACTCGATAAAGCATTGGATGATGGCATAAGAGCTATTCTTAAAGGTTCACCATAATTTTAGACAACTTAACGAAACCCTGCCCATTTAAATAGCATCAGCATCGGACAAACCCCACTCGCCCCTGCACCAAACACAGCAAACCCTAAAAACCAGGAAATCGCCCAATACGTTGTATAAAACTCAAACGACAAAAATAAACCCAGTGCAAATAATATTCGCCAAGCCCGCTCAGCTGAGAACTCATAACGAACTTCCGTACCACTCCAGTCCGCCATGCCTCTGCCCTGTTGCATCAAATAGGGCAACAAACTCACCAGACGAAAATTAAAGACCCCTTCCATCAACAACACCAAAACGACCGCATAGATTAACTCAGCAAGCGTAAAATATAAGCCAGCCAAAATAACACTACCCAAGACTAAGCGGTAATCGCGTTCAGACATCATCAAACCTTTTTTCCGAGAGACCTCTAAAATATAGCAGTTTGAAATAAAATAACGGCAAAACATTTCAGGCTTGAACCCTAGCAGCGCCATGTTATGATGCCTTTCTTGAGAAAATGATTTAACTCCAGCATGTTGCATAAGGACATGCTTAAGATGAATTTTTCAGACAACAAAAAAAGGGTTACAAATGAAACAATGGTTTGCCTCACTATTTATTTTAATGTTTGCAGCACTTCCTGTTGCAGCCGATAACAACAGCTCAAAAACAACCGTATTGGTCAACACCAACCAAGGCCAAATCAAAGTTGCGCTAGACAGCGAAAAAGCCCCAAGAACCGTTAAGAATTTCCTACAGTACGTTGAAGAAAAATTTTACGATGCCACCATTTTTCACCGAGTCATTGAGAACTTTATGATTCAAGGGGGCGGTTTTACCAAACGTTACCGTCGTAAGCCAACTCACCCACCCATCCGTAATGAAGCTAACAATGGTTTAAAGAACGTTCGTGGATCCATCTCAATGGCCAGAACCAGTGACCCTGACTCGGCAACCGCGCAATTTTTTATCAATGTAAAAGACAATAAATCACTTGATCACAAAGATACCAGCACCAATGGCTGGGGTTACACTGTATTTGGTCATGTCATTGAAGGTATGGATATTGTCGACAAAATTAGAAACACAACCACCGGTGCTGGTGGCCCATTTGTTGGAGACGTACCTTTAG
>Ga0233435_1003468_pt1 | contig 11997 bp, 12 predicted proteins | sample SI_122_August201_3_FD_182735 | JGI IMG/M metagenome (GOLD analysis project Ga0233435, IMG submission 182735) | Seawater microbial communities from Saanich Inlet, British Columbia, Canada - SI_122_August2016_135_MG | ecosystem: Environmental > Aquatic > Marine > Inlet | place: Canada: British... | reverse complement strand
TATTGGAGGTGAAATAAAACTATTGAATCCATCTAACGCCGACTGTATTGCAGACAAGAAAGGCGAAAGATGAAACTGGTGCAGGTGCTAGAGTTATCTCTCTAGCCGTACGTATTGATCCGTACGTTTACCCGCGTAACTGGTTATGCAGACTCTTGTATGCGAATATTTCAGGAAGTAAATCTGATCGCTTCATTTCACCATTAGATCGCTTCTCTAAATCAATAGCAGCATTAGGGTTAATCGGATACAAGCCAGTAAGACGACCTGAAACCATGCCTTGAGATAGACCTAGCTTTTTAGCCGCCTTCTCTTGGCCTCCATGCTTATTGATAAATTCTTGTAAGTTCATAATTAGTTATCCGTCTATGTTGGGGTTAATATTAGCACTGCTATTAAAAGTAGTCAAATATATTAGCAAAGGTATTTGTATATTTTATTAGTGAAGCTAATAATATGAGTATGAAAACAAGAAGAGAACTTTCCGAATCAGAGTTACAGGACGCAATCAGGTTAAAAGAAATATGGAACAGGCGAAAAATCGAGTTAAAAACTGCTGGCGTTAAACTTACACAGGAATACGCATCAGAAGAACTTGGGTTTGGAACTCAAGGTGCTGTAAGCCAGTATTTAAATGCAAATATACCGCTTAACATTAGCGTTATATTGAAATTTGCAAAGCTACTTGACTGCGAAGCATCAGACATACGCCCTCAATTAAAAACTCTAATAGCGACAGAGGTTATTGGCAATACTCAAGAAATAAATCCAAACAATAGTGACAATAAGGGAGTGCCATTAATTAGCTTTGTTAGCGCAGGTCATTTTTGCGAGGCAATAGATAGCTTTGATATAGGCCATGCAGATGAATGGTATCCATGCCCTTCAAGGCACAGCAAGCATACATACGCATTAAGAGTTGATGGTGATAGCATGACCTCAACGCACGCTAGGAGCTATCCACATGGCACTATAATTTATGTCGATCCAGAAGTTCAGCCAACAAATGGATGTAATGTTATTGCAAAGCGAACAAGCGTTAATGAAGCCACTTTTAAGCAATATAAGGTTGATAGTGGCTCTTATTACTTAATCCCCTTAAATCCACAGTATCCCACCGTAGAGATTGATTCAACTACACGTATTTGCGGTGTGATAATTGGCTCATATTTTCCAGAGTAAGCAGCTCTTGCGCCACTAATTAAAATAATTTAACCTCTCTCCCCTTTATAAATGAGTAAAGACCGCTTAATTGCGGTTTTTTTATGTCTAAAATAAAAAATATAAGCAATGCTATTGATTTAGATATTAGTTGTGCTAATATATCTACCAACAAAAAGAAACAAAACGAAAACAAAAGGGGAACAAGATGACTTATAGCGAAGCAAAAGATCTTATAGAATTATCCGACCTGCCTGACGACGTGATTTCTCAGTGCATGGAGGTTGTCACTGATTTTAAAAATGAATTTGAAAGTGAATCATTAGAGTGTCATACCTGTAACGGCCAAGGGGAAGCGCTATGGACAGATAGTGTCTGCCCTATATGTAGAGGCACTGGCGAAATTAAAAAAGCTGATTATCGCGACGATTACGGCGAGATAGACCCAATATTTGCCCAGTTAATCAAGCCATTCACACCGTCTAAAGGAGCATACAATGAAAAATTATAACGAATTATTGACTGAGGCTAATCGCCGATTGGAGCAAAAGCGGAGAAACGAGGTGCATTTCAAAACTTGGGCTAAACGCTGGTATCAGTTGAAAAATGAATTGCCTATTAACCAGGCATCGAAAATCGAGGAGTTAAATGGCAGATTAGATTGCGCGAATAACAGACCCTGCACGGGCGTTAGTCAGTCCTATCTTGATGGTTATGCTGCTCAATACGCAGAAAATGAACAAATAACAGCGATACAGGAGGCTTTCTAATGTTTAACAAAGCAGAAAAGAAAAAATCACGCCTAAGACTAGCGTTAGATGGAGCAAGTGGCTCAGGTAAAACCTACAGCTCATTAGTGATTGGCGCTGAATTAAGTAACAAAATTGCGGTCATTGATACGGAACACGGCAGCGCATCACTTTACAGCGATAAGTTTGACTTTGATGTGATGGAGCTTAAACCGCCTTACTCTCCTGAAGCGTACATTGCAGGAATTAAAGGTGCTGAAGCATCAGGTTATGAGGTATTGATAATAGATAGCTTATCTCATGAGTGGGATGGATCAGGTGGTTGCCTTGATATTCAAAACAAATTAGGGGGTCGTTATACTGATTGGGGCAAAGTCACGCCTCGTCATGATTCGTTAATTATGGCTATCTTATCAAGCCCTATGCACATTATTTGCACCATGAGAACTAAAGCTGAATATGTTGTTGAGGTTAACAATAGAGGAAAAGCTATTCCAACAAAGGTAGGCACAGCCCCCAAGCAGAGGGATGGTATGGAGTATGAATTTACCACAGTATTTCACATCAATCAGCAGCACATGGCTCATGTATCGAAAGACAGAACAGGGTTATTTGATGGTCGTGATTTTGTTATTGATTCAACGATAGGCGAGACAATGATAGAGTGGCTCGAAAATGGAAAGTCTGAAGCAGATGTAATATTAGAACATGAAGCGCTACTAAGAGCGGCTGAAAGTATGGAGGGCCTCGTTACTGCCTGGGGGAAAATACCCAAAAACCTTAAAGACATACTAAATCCAGTTAAAGACGAGATGAAGGTTCATTTTGCCAGCCAACCAGAGAAGGTGGCCGCATGACTGCGCTTTATGAAATCGCGAGAGATCACCAGATAGCTCTTGATGAGATGCTTCAAATTGAGGATTTGCCCGCTGATGTATTGCATGACACCATGGAAGCATTGACTGGAGAGTTTGAAGCCAAGGGATTGTCAGTGGCAGCATGTTGTAAGAATTTAGACGCTGATATAGACGCACTGAAAGGGGTTGAGCATATAATGGCCGCCAAGCGCAAGGTGCTTGAGAATCGCGTAGCATGGATGAAAAACTATCTGCTGGGAAATATGATAGAAACGGGTATACATGTAATCTCATGCCCAGAATTCAAAATTAGCGTTAAGAATAATCCACCGGCAGTAGTGATCATTGATGAAGCACTCATCCCAGAGGATTTTAAAGAACACGTTGAAAAAATAAAAATAGATAAAATTGCGATCAAACGCGCAGGGGGATGTCCTGGCATCGAATTGGTTTCAGGTAAATCTCTGAGTATTAAATGAGGCAGGATTATGACAAATCAAAAAGTAGAAGATAAAAAGCAAAAAAAATACATGACAAGCCGCGAAGTGGCTGCGCGGTTTGACGTGTCTCTAAGAACCCTCGTCAGATGGAGAGGCAATCCTTCTAACGGTATGCCGGAGCCTGTCATCCTTGCAAGCGGTAGCCATAATAGGTATTTAACGTCAGAAATTGATGCGTGGGAAGATGCAGCTAAAAACAATCTTGTAGCTGCTCAAATTGATGCGTGGGAAGATGCAGCTAAAAACAATTAAAGTTCAAGACGGAATTCTATTCGCTATCGCTGCGGACGGCAAAAGTGGGCTATTAGCTGACTACAATGACCAGCCTGAGTTGAATTGGCATGATGCCACTGAAGGTCTTGAGAATGGCTGGAGGCTCCCCACTAGAAGTGAATTGAAATTGCTGCATGACCAGAGAGAGGATGTGGGGGGGTTTGCTAATGTTAACTACTGGAGTTCGTCGGAGGACGATAGCGGCAATGCGTGGCTCCAGTCCTTCAACTATAGCGTCCAGTGCAGCACCAGTAAATTCAATACCTGTAAAGTTAGGGCTGTGAAGGACGTTAAGTTAAACATCGAGGTAATAAAATGAGCTATTTAACCATTCCATTAGACAATAATGGAGACTATGATATAGATAAATTCACGCCAGACCAACTCTCTGATTTCTATTGGGACCATCCAGAGTCCATCCCAGATAACATAGGGTTGACGTGCTAATAATCACTTAAAAAAGTATCATCGGTTATTTCCTGCAATCTATCTATCCACGCGTCAAGGCAAGCACCCTGCTCATCCAGGTAACTATGCTGGTCATATACCATAATTTCACCGTAGAGCTTGTGGCCCAACAAGATTTCCGCAATATGTGGAGTGGTCAGCGTTGAGAAATTAGTTCTAGCGGTTCTTCTCAAGTCGTGCATCGACCAATGCTTCATCTCATAGCCATCATGCTTTCGGAGCCACTGCATAATGTTATACGGTAGTGATACAACAGAACTAGCGGACATTTGCTTACTGTCAGTAGTATTGGTGAAAGTATCTGTGTCGTTATTGCTCAGCTCGAATGCCTCATTAATAATCGCCTGCACTCTATCGGGTATCGGTCTAATCAATGGCCGGCCAGTAGATTTACCCATTTTGTGGTTTTCAGGCGGGATAGTCCATACTCCATCTTTAAAATCAGATCGCTGGCTTTGTCGCATCTCACCATTTCTGCATCCATAAATCATCACTAGCTTAATAAATAATTTATTCTTTGCAGCAGTGCGTGAGCTGTTGATCGCCAGGACCGCCTTTCCTATCTCTTCATCAGATAGAGTTCTAATGGTAGGTGTACTACTAATGTTTAAATCATTTTTAGCAGATATGTTCGCTAGATAGTTTGATTCAAGCAAATCACGCCTAACCGCCCAATTGAATAGCTGCTTCGTATTAACTAAAATCCTTTTAGCGATTGAAGGTGACTTTACCGCAATAGACTCAAGTAACTTCATCCATTTTATTGCACTAATTTTTTCGTAGGGCAACTTGCCGAATTCAGGAAACACATATAGCTGAAAACTTCTTAGAATTAATTGGTGCTGTGATTTCTTAATTAAGCAATAAGACTGATACCAATCCGTAAATAACTCTTCAAAACTCTGACTATTTACATTGTCAGAAATTTCTAGTTTTTTTGATATGCGCGGATCATGTCCTAATTCCACTTCACCTTTAAATCGTAAGGTTTCTTCGCGGGCCTTTTTAAGTGAGATAAGTGGATATGAACCCAGGTCCACCCGATGTTGTTTTTTGTTATATCTAAACCGTAATTGAAATACAATTTTTCCTTTTTTAGATACTCGGACACTCATGCCGTCCCTGTCAGTTTTTTCTAAAACTTCTGATTTATTCTTTCTGTAAACAGACTTCAACCACGCGTCAGTAATAGCCACTGCAATGACTCCTGAAAAATATGTCAGAAACTTTATTTAACTGGCTTGTTATGTCAAATACTAGGTGGTTATTTGACATAACAAGCCAGTTAAATATGTACTCAATTAATTAATATGTACACGATGTATAAAAATATGTACTCATCGATGTACACAAAAGAAGTGTCACGCCATGACGCGATATATTTTTTCTTATCCTTAGTTGTCGTGGGTGATTTTCTGGATGCTAAGGATATAAGGCACTCTTCCGTCCATTTCTTTAGTTTTTTCTCATCAAATGACGCACCATGTCAATGAGGGTGCGATGAGGGTGTGAGATAATGGCAAAGGTCCTTCGCCTCTTTATTTCCGTGGCGTGTGGAGTATCTATAGTGTTTATCATGAAATTATGTACTCATAAATGTACTCATAAAGAAATACACCTATTTTTTTAGTTAATCAAAGTTGATTGATTATACCCTGATTCGATGCCGTCATTAATCCATGATTATTGATTGTTTCTAATTGTACCTATATTGAATTATTTGTTGCTTTATGTCACAATCTCAAAATAATGAATTCAGATGTACAAAATATAAGAGAAAAAAATGAACAGCTTATCAACCAGCGACTGTATATCAGCGCTAATTTTTTCCGGCTTCATCGGGGCCATAGGGTTTATGGTCGCATATATCCCGACTGTATACCAGACACCCGATGGGGTGTGTAGCAGAGTCGAGCAAGCGTTTGGCAGAGAGGATTACTCATGCAGTCGCCTTCCTCCCAGGTTTGATGTGGTAATTGTGAAATGGTAACGCAAGCAAGACTCAAAGAAACAATTCATTACGATCCATCAACAGGGTTTTTTACCTGGTTAAAACGCCCTGGTGATACACGTGGCGATAAAATATTCAATGGTCAGTATGCGGGCAAAACTGCTGGAGGCCTGAATAAATCAAAAGGCTATTGGGCAATTAAGGTGGACGGTAAAGACTACTACGCACACAGATTGGTTTGGCTATATAGCTATGGAAAACTACCCGCTAGTGAAATTGACCATATCAACCATAATAGACAGGATAATAGTATAGATAACCTCCGAACAGTTAATCGCCTCGAAAATCAAAGGAATATGTCGAAACGTAAAGTCAGTACATCTGGAGTGACTGGGATTGCATGGGATAAATCGCGCGGAAAATGGCAAGGCCAGATAGAGGTAAATAACAAAAACATTTTTCTAGGACGTTTCGACTCGCTGTTAGATGCGACATGTGCAAGGATGAGAGCTAACAAGCAATATAATTTCCACAAAAATCATGGTGCTTGACAGAAGCTGATTGTAAGCTAAACTGTTAGTGTAGTTACAACAACTAGGAGCGCAATAATGAAAAGAATAATAAGTCTAATCATTGTACTGGCTATCTCTATCCCACCCGTATTTGCTGACAAATATCTAGGCAAGTTAGGGGGATCAAAGTATGACAGAGAAAGCACTAGCAATGAATATGGTAAGTACGGTAGTAAATATTCACCCGACAGTATAAATAACCCGTATGGTAAATACGGTAGTGAATATTCGAATACTAGCCCCAATAATCCCTACGCGACAAACGCACCCAAAGTAATTGAGCGGGATGGCCAGGTATATTTGTACGGGAAGGATTGAAAGAAAGCCCTGACTCTAAAGGTACGATTTGAAATCACACCTATCAGGATCGAATGATCGACCTTAGTAGGTGGGCAAATTTGACCTTCTACTTAGAATTAGCTCGGCTGAGTTTTAAGCCGAGCTAATCCAAGCCTTCTAATAAAAACTTTTCTTTTATTTATTTCTCGAATAATTTCTAACCTTTCTTTCCCATTAACTGAGGAAGCCGAAGCCCTGTTCATTGCTGATCTTATAAATTGACTGCTCATTGTCCATTTAGGGGTATAGCCTCGCATTATTGACGCAATATCTCTCATGGTCATTCCGGCTCCTTTCATTGATTTAATAACATCTCTTCTGCTTATCCCAAAATTAAGCATACTTTTTGATATTTTTATCATTTCTTTATAGGCGGCATCCCTTGCTTTCATTGACCTATTAAAAGCACCCTTTAAATCACTATCACTAATAGCCTCTCTTGTTCCTGCGGCGCTACTTAATATTCTCTGTGCATCTCTCTTACTATCAAGAAACGTATATCCCTTATAAATCATGGATTGGCTCATATTGGCCGTAGACATTCTAAAGCCTATAAATGCCATTGACTCATCAGATACAGTGTATTCTTTTCCTGATCTTGATTTTGACCCCATGACAGCTTTTGCCATTCTCTCTACGTTTGACACAACTCCTGGCTGTAAACCTTTTCTAAGGTGGTTAAGAATATTACCCATCTTAACGTCATCAGCATCTTGCTCGTTATAAACGCTGCCGCCACTTTCCTTTTTATTCGATATAACTTCAAAAATCTTTCCCGCCGCTATGTCTACCCCTAAAAATGGGTCTAACATTTCTTTAGCTGCATCTTTCAGTTTATCTGTCATGCCTTCATTATTGCCGCTCAGTATCGCGGATAAAGGTTTTTTAAGATAAGTGTAAGGGTCTAATGATGATAAATCCAAATACTTTGGAAGTCCGTTTTCATCGTAACCAACATAAAAAAATTGAGAGTTTCTTGACCAAGGTGCGCCTATCAACTTAATAGCCTCATCATCTTCATCATCTAGTCCCATAAGGGCCATAGACAACTTGGAGGCGGCGTAGGCAGCACTTGAAGCTATCGACATACCTACAATGCGTTTAGCAGCGCTGGCCTTGTCGGTCTTCATGTCCTCCTTGATGAACTCAATATTATTAATAGTGGTTCTTACTATTTCATAAGGAAATGATACGAACGTCCCCGTCAAAGGAAATCTTCTTAACCAACGCATCCCTTTAGGAACCATTGAATAAGTTGGGTATCCATTTCTTATGCGATATGCCGCCTTCTCCTCGGCAGCACCCTGGGAAACTCCGTTATCTAATTGCGCCTGAAGCTCATTTTCATAACCTATTATTTTCCAGAAGTCATCGCCTGCTTGATATGATTTTTGAGCAAACTCTAAAGCCCTCTTAGCTACCGCCTTGACTCCTTTTTTTGTTCCACTTGTATGGTCTTGCTGCTCATAGAAATCATTAAGTGCATCCCTTAACTCTCCTGCAAAGGGGTTGTCATGCAGCACACCCTTTGCGATAAGGTCCTTAATGTATTTATGATACTCTCCTTCGTGAGTAAAAATATCACTACGCATCACCCTAGCTGCTTGCTTTCCATGTGACCAATTAAAATGGCCAGACATGATTGAAAACATACCGGCTGACATGAAGTTTCTGAATTGAGTGGTAGGCGATAATATGGTTTTTCCGTACTTTACGGCAGAGTTCCATTTTATATATTGATTAACCAAGTCACTGCTATTGTTGCTAGGTATTGCATCTTCTAGCGCGTTATTAAAATCAATAGAGGTAAATAGCCCGCTCAAGGGATTAAGTGACTGGTTCGATTTACTTGCCACTGGTTGTATGTAATCCACACCGTTTATAGTGTCTCGCTGTTTAAGTAAAAACACACCAGCGCCATCTTTCCTAACATTTGTTAAGAAGTAATGATTAGCTACATACCACTGCATTTTAGTTGTAGATTTTGTGAAATTTACTAAAGGGTCTTTATGCTCTCCCAATAACTCTCTGATAATAGGGTCTACGTTTTTACGCTTCTTCATTATCGACATATCTTTGCTGCCCTGCTTGCGTCCGCGAGATATTACAGCAGTCATATCTCCTTTATCTTTAGCAGTTTGCAGGATGCCTTTTACTTCCGCTGAAACCTGGCTTTCTGTAAGCTTAGGGCGTTGCTCGGCAATAAAAGCTTCAGCTCTGGTAATTAAATCAGTGTTCTTGAGAGCCTTATCCATCCAGTCAGCGTCGTCAAAAGCCTGGTATGACCTATGAACATAATTACCTTTATTGCTTTCTATTGTTTGCAGCATCATCGTGGCGCTTATTATGTCCTCTGGCGCACCCCCTTGTTCGCCATCGCTCTCCAGCCATAGATCATAATTAGCTACTTGCTTATCGCTCATTGTTTCTTTTCTAAGCTCTATATTATCAATGATTGATTGCTGTAATTCACCAGACAGTGAATCCATCATCGATCTCATTGCCACGACAGCTTCTTTAACTTTCGGTGGAAGTGTTGATTTTTCCCCGTTTAATTCTTTGTTTATTTCTTCTGTGACGCGCACTGGAAGGTCCGCGTAATGCTTAATATTGAACGCCTCTAACGCCGCATTCCTTAGTTGGTGAGATAAAAATTGGACCTCCTCCTCCCCTACGTTCTTCATAAAATCTGATTTAAGCTTAGTGTCAAAAACTTTATCAGGCATTAATCCTTTTGGAGTGAAGTTCCTTTGCATGAATTTCTTAACCGTTGCCTTTGCATCGGTCAGTTTTTCTTTTTGCGAATCAGGTATGGTAAAGCTTGCTGCCGCATCACTTGAGCGTGAGAACAATATAGCCTTCGCAGGTTTTTCTTTGGCTCCCTTCGCAAGTAATAGACTACCGACCTGTATTACCCTATCAGCACTTTCAACAGGCATCATTGTTGCTCTGTCATAGAAGTGGCCATGTCGCTCTGGGTCCATTCCTACTTGAATCCAGTCAGGATCATTTATGGCTGCATCAGCCTCGGCTTTCGCTTCTGCCGCAGTGACTCCCTCCCATTCTCCGTTAACTGTCGCTAGTGGGTATTTGTTACGCTCGCCAGTGGCTATCTTTAATGCGCCTGACGCTTGAACTTCAAACGTGGCGTTATTAACAATACCTACGCTCTCATAACCAATAACCTCCATGTCTGACGCATGAACAGTCACTACCCAGACATTTTTGCGTTTGTACGCGGGTATATCCAGCCTCAAGAGTACAGGCGCTCCATCATCAATCGCTTCAAATGGCTTGCCTATGAGCAATGGTTTTTTACCGCTCAGTGAGTCCACCATCTCAGGTTTAGTTGCTGGATTAGGTACGTTAGCATACGGCTCTACAGGTTTATACTTGTCAACCAGCTTGCCGTATTCTGCTCTCGTTATCTCACCGTTAGCTAGTTTTTCTGCACCTTCAGTCAACTCAGGAATGCGCTTAAGCACATCCTTGTGGTGCATATTAATCCTGGAGTTTTCTCTCTTACTTGCTGTTTTACTAAATAAAGGCATACCCTCATTCAGCACCTTGGATCTCATTTCAGGTGTAATGATTAGCGCAGGCTGTGTTCCTGTGTCAAGTACAACACTAGAAATAGTGCCGCCTAATTTCTTAGTAATCTCTCTTGCGGCTTGCGTCATTAGAGCAGGCTTCCCTTGCGAGTTCATGCCCGATTCATCACCGTACATAGCTTGAGTCCATGCGCCGCCAACCCTTAAATCATTTCCTGCCAGCATTCGCCCGTCAGTATATGTTGATTTCTCGCTGCTTCCCTCGTTACTTTCAATCTTATCTGCTATCTCTTTTCCGAGGAGATTAGTTATCTCTGGGATAGTTAAATCATTATCATCAATGTCAATTTCTTCGCCGTTATTATCTAATATCTTAACAAAATAATGCTTGCCTGTTTTTGATGAAAACTGCGTATCTTCATTTTCTACGTAATGAATTTCTTTTATCTTCTTACTCAAGCCATACCGATCAGCCTGTTGATCGCCAGTTGTCCAGCTTATAGAGGTCTGCCCGTTATCTATTGCATGGCTAATAGCTTTCTTTAGTAGCAGTGTGATATACGCGTTAGTGGCTTTGTTGTTTTTATCGGTTACGAATGGTGCTGGTGGTACATTGACCTCGCCATTAGTCGCCTCTTGAAACTCACGCTCTCGGCTTAAAGTTGTGAGCCATCTGGCAAAATACTCCCTGGCATCCTTCTCATTGCCTACAACACTCTTGCCCACCTTTCGAGTTACACCGTCTTGATCTGTTGTTATCCAACTTGTATCATTCTCTGATATTTCAAATTCATCAGGAGAATACTTATGGACAACATACTTTTCTTTTGGCGGATTGAATCCATGAGTCCTACCTTCCTGCCCTCTCTGGCTCTGTACTTCCTCTAAAAATAAAGTGTCATTACCTTGGTCATCAGTGCGAGTATTATGACGAATCCACGCGATCTGCTTGCCTTCACCTACATCACCGAAGTGAGTCTCGTCTGATTCGTTAAACTTCTCAGTCGTAGGGATGGTCAATACTAGCTCTTGGTAGTCTTTGCCGCCTGGGAGGGTTAGTGATGCTGTGTTGTGTTTTACGTTGCCTTCGTCATATTCTCTTCCATCGTCTATTTCCTCGCCCGATACATCCATGAGGGATTCTAGCTGCTCGTCAATTGTTTCCCCGCCTTCATCTGAATAGTCCTCCGAACTATCACGCCATTCTTCCATCGTAGCTACATCACCCGTCACTGGGTGCATATAACTATCCTCTGGATAATAAGCCTTTTTTATTCCTTCACTATCCAGGGTAACGCTCTCAACCTGTACACCATTCTCGCCCAGAAAGCCGACCATATCTGACTTAGATACCTTGCCGTCTTGAATATCTAGCCACTCGTTAACACCCGACCAGTAAATCTCATCCGCTTTAATACCCAGCTTAGGCGCGTTGCTTTTTAGCCATGCTTTAATTTGACCCCCGCTTTTATCGAAAAATCTATCAGGCGAGCGCTGTATCTCTCTTTTTAGTTGCGAGTAGAATCTCTCGTACGTGTCCTTACTCGCCATCAAGTCACTGCTGTCTGAGTTAGCC
>Ga0233435_1003462_pt1 | contig 12006 bp, 9 predicted proteins | sample SI_122_August201_3_FD_182735 | JGI IMG/M metagenome (GOLD analysis project Ga0233435, IMG submission 182735) | Seawater microbial communities from Saanich Inlet, British Columbia, Canada - SI_122_August2016_135_MG | ecosystem: Environmental > Aquatic > Marine > Inlet | place: Canada: British... | reverse complement strand
TTTGTACGCCCTCTGCCATTTCTACAAAACTGGTGGTCAGGCGACCCAGTTCGTCAACTTCGTCGTCCTTCAGGTCCAGAGTGTAGTCATTCTCCTTGATCTGGCCGACGGCCTGGTCAAGCCGGTCAATGCGAGACAAGACGACCCGGTTAATGACCATGGCGCTGAAGACCAGGGTCAACAACATGCCAATGACCATCAAGGCGGCGAGGGGCACGAAGTTTTGCCCCAGGGCCCATACTTTGGGGGTCATGACAGTCAGGTTGAACCAATCAATTTCCTTCAGATAGCCAACGCCCACCAAGGTTTTGTTGCCACCTATGTTCAGGGAAACGGTTTCTATTTTTTCGGGTGTAGACTTAAGTTGCCCCATCAGATCTTTCAGGCGAATTTTACTCTTTTGATCATCAAGCAATTGAAAGGCAGTGTTCTTGTCTCCGGCGCTTTTTGTCAGCGTATGGTAGTCGATTTTCTTGACATCCGGGTGGGCCTGAATAGCGCCAGTGGCATCAATAAACATATTCCAGACGCCCTCTTGATCGACGTCCAGGACAGCCCGGATAAATTTGGTTAGTTCAATGCCTGTGCCGATGACGCCGACGACCTGGCCGTCTTTCATGACCAAACAGTTGATCCAGATTTTGGTTACCCCAAGTTCACTGTCGTTATTGACGTTCAATTGGCATTCAACGGGGTTCTTGATGGTTACGTAAAACCAGGCATCTTTTTCCGCATCGGGGGACAGGGTGTAGCGCAATTGATTGCCGGCATAACCATTATTTGCGTCATTAAAAAAATAATGGCCTGACTTGCGAATAGCAAAAAAGTAACTGCCATCCTGGAAAACCTGGCGAAAGCTTTCAAGTTCAACCAGGCCTCTCTCTGCCTTGAGGCGATTTTCTTCGTCCGAGGCCCAGGAAATAACCGCAGGTGATCGCGCCAGTTTACGGGCCAGAACGATTTCTTGTAGCAAAGGTTGCAGGGTGCGACCGCGATCATAATGGACTTGTTGGGCGGCAAAACGCACACTCAGATTGTCGACAACATCGGTTATTAATCGATCCAGGACCAAAAAAGAGCCTATGACGAGAACAGCCATAACAGGGATTGTTGCGGCCAGAAAACGCAGGCGAATGCTTTTTTTTATCGAAAACACGAATTCTCACCATTTGCTAGAAAAACGGCAACTCAGAAGATGTATTGTATTTTAGGAATAATTCGAGGTTTAACCAGCCTTGAGCACCAATAATCAGAAACCCAAATATTATATAACAAGGTAATGTTCGGGCATCTTGAATCAAGTTGTTTTCGACCCTCAATTCTGGTGTCCGGACCGGTGTATTCTGCACCTGCGAATGCTTGCCCAAAAACACAAAACCTTGTATATTTCAGGGATCCTGAAGCGCTATATGTCGCGATTCAGGTGTTTTTGTAGCCATGCTGGATATTGCGGTGCAAACAAGAGGGGAATTCGCCCCGTTTTGCACCAAAATACGCCTGAAACACATATGAAAAACCGGCCGGAATAACGGCCCTTATTTTGATCGACACATTGTTTTGACCGATATCGAAGCTCCGCCACCACCACCGCCTGTTAATCCGCAGGGCGTTCAGCCCATTTCCATCGAAGAGGAAATGCGGACATCCTATCTCGATTACGCCATGAGTGTGATTGTCAGCCGGGCTTTGCCTGACGTTCGGGATGGCCTGAAACCTGTGCACCGGCGCGTGCTGTGGTCCATGCACGAAAGCGGCTACACCCACGACAAGTCCTATCGCAAGTCGGCGCGTATTGTCGGTGATGTCATGGGTAAGTATCACCCCCACGGCGATCAATCGATTTACGATACGATGGTGCGTATGGCCCAAAGCTTTGCCATGCGCCTGCCCCTGCTGGATGGCCAGGGCAATTTTGGGTCCATGGACGGCGACCGGGCTGCTGCCATGCGTTACACCGAAATCCGCATGGCCGAATCCGCCGAAGCGCTACTGGAAAACATCGACAAGTCGACCGTTGATTTTCAGGATAACTATGACGGCAGCGAATCTGAACCACTGGTTTTACCGTCGCGTGTACCGAACCTGTTGGTCAACGGGGCCGGCGGTATCGCTGTGGGCATGGCGACCAATATTCCACCGCATAACCTGGGCGAAGTTATTGATGCCTGTTGTGCCTGCGTGGATAATCCCGATATCACCATTGAAGAATTAATCGAATATGTGCCAGCGCCTGATTTCCCGACCGGCGGGTTAATTCTCGGCAGCGGCGGGGCGCGTCAGGCCTATCACACCGGCAAGGGCAGCGTCATCATGCGCGCCTGCACCCATATTGAAGAATTAAGCCGCGACCGGGAAGCCATTGTGGTGACCGAGATCCCTTATCAGGTCAATAAATCCCGCATGGTCGAGCAAATTGCCGATCTGACCCGGGACAAGCGAATCGAAGGCATTGGTGACCTGCGCGACGAAAGTGATCGCGATGGCGTGCGTGTTGTTATTGAATTAAAGCGTGACGTTAATTCAGATGTTGTGCTGAACCAGCTTTATCGCCACACCCAGCTGCAAACCAGTTTTGGCATGAACATGCTGGCCCTGAACGGCGGTCGTCCAATTCTGCATACCTTGCGGGATTGCATTACGGCCTTTGTTGATTTTCGAGAACAGGTTATTACCCGCCGCACTATCCACGATCTGGGCAAGGCCCGTGACCGGGCAGAAGTTTTGGTTGGCCTCGCGATTGCTGTGGCCAATATCGATGAAGTCATTGCCATTATCCGCGGCGCAAGTGATCCGGCCTCTGCCCGTACTGCTTTAATGGATCGTGATTGGCCCGCCCGCGAAGTTGAGCCCTTGATTGCCTTGATCGATGATCCCGGACATCAGGCAACGAAAGAAGGCCACTATCGCCTGAACATGACACAGGCGCGTGCCATTCTTGATTTACGCCTGCAGCGTTTGACAGCTCTGGGCCGTGATGAGGTGGCTGACGAGCTGACCGAGCTTGCTGAAAAGATCAAGGATTTGCTCGATATTCTCGATGACCGGCCCCGCCTGATGAGTATTCTACGGGCAGAACTTGTTGAAATAAAAGAAAAATTTGCCAATCCACGACGCAGTGAAATCCTTGAAGGTGCCTTTGGCGGTGTTGAAGATGAAGACCTGATCCAGCGGGAAGACATGGTTGTGACGGTCAGTCATGGCGGCTATATCAAGCGCGTTCCCTTGTCCGCATATCGCGCCCAAAGGCGCGGCGGCAGAGGGCGTTCAGGTATGTCGACCAAGGACGAGGATTTTGTTGCCAACGTCTTTGTCGCCAATACCCATACGCCAATGCTGTTCTTTTCGTCGATTGGCCAGGTCTACAAATTAAAAGTCTACAAATTACCGCAAGGCACCCCCCAGGCCCGCGGCAAGGCCATGGTCAATATGCTGCCCTTGTCGACGGACGAAACAATTACGACGATTATGCCGTTGCCCGAGGACGAAACGACGTGGGATGAACTACACATCATGTTCGCCACGTCCAACGGCAAGGTCCGGCGCAATTCACTGGATGATTTCTCGCAAGTGAAAGCCAACGGCAAGATTGCCATTCGTCTTGATGATGACGATGCCCTAGTTGGTGTCGCCACTTGTTCGGAAGAAGATGATGTATTGTTGGCCGGTCATGGCGGCAAATGTATTCGCTTCCCGGTAACGGCCGTACGTGTGTTCAAAAGCCGCACCTCAGATGGCGTCCGGGGCATTAATCTTGGCAAGGATGACAAAGTCCTTTCCATGTCGATCGTGCGCCACGAAAAAATTGATGTCGAAGAACGAGACGCCTATTTACGCTGGTCCAATGCCAATCGTCGTGGCGAAGAGGTCACGGATACGGGTCTTGCGCCTGAGCGTTTGGCTGAAATTGCGGAACGCGAGGAATTCATTCTTTCTGTCACAGAAAACGGTTTCGGCAAGCGCACCTCAGCCTACGAATATCGTATCGCCGGGCGTGGCGGACAGGGCATCATCAACATTGAAACTTCAGACCGAAACGGTGGTGTTGTGGCCGCTTTCACTGTTGCTGACGATGACGAAATCATGCTGGTGACAAATGCCGGCCAGCTGATCCGCTGCCCGGTTCATGATATCCGGATTGCCGGTCGCAACACCCAGGGTGTTACCTTGTTCAAGACATCGGATGACGAGCAGGTTGTCTCGGTAGCCCATCTGGTCGGTACTGAAGATGACGGCGACGATGAAGAAGATAATGATGATGATTCAAATGCCGAAAATGTTGACGTAAATTCAGAGAATGATACTGAATAAAGGTCGACCCATTCCAATTCTTTAGGTATAGAACAATTCCGACGATGTGAAGTCGCTTGAATAACCCAGGGAGTCCCCTTTGACCAATAAGCGCGTTGCCGTTTATCCCGGTACTTTTGACCCGATTACCAACGGGCACATGGATATTATATCCCGTGCAACCCGGATCGTTGATCACCTGATCATTGGTATGGCCCATAATCCATCGAAAAAACCCATGTTTTCTTTGGCAGAGCGGACCGATATGGTCCAGCGTGAGATTGACCCCTTGCAGGGCTTGCATGGATGTACCCTTGAAGTCCGGACTTTTCAGAATTTGCTGATGCATTTTGTTGTCGATGCGAAAGCCGACATCATCATTCGGGGTTTACGCGCCGTTTCGGATTTTGAATTTGAATTTCAAATGACAGGTATGAATGCCCGTCTGGATTCAACCGTGGAGACTGTCTTTTTGATGGCCTCTGAATCCCATCAGTTTATCGCCTCCAGTTTGGTCAAAGAGATCGCCCGCCTGGACGGTGATATTAACAGTTTTGTTTCTCCCTTCGTTGCCGATGGCTTGCGCCAACGTGTTATCGACGAAAATGCAGGGAATTGATCAGCGCAGGAATTTTTATTCCGGCTCTTTGGCAATGAGGAAGAATAGCCTAATGTTGAGACGTTTCTTATCAATATTCGCACGATATCTATCAGTCGCACTATGTTTAACAATAATGACGGGGGAAGCCATGGCTGGCGATCCAGAAAACACTCTCTATCTCGATCTGGAACACGGTCGCGTCGTAATCGAACTTCGCCCTGACCTGGCACCCAATCACGTTGCCCGGATCAAGGAACTGGCCCGCGAAGGTTTTTATGACGGCGTCGTTTTCCACCGCGTTATCGAAGGCTTTATGGCCCAGGGCGGTGACCCTACCGGTACAGGAACTGGTGGTTCCGGGCAAAAACTGAGAGCCGAATTCAGCAAGGAGCCGCATGTGCGTGGATCCGCATCCATGGCCCGTTCCGGTCATCCGGATAGTGCTGATTCCCAGTTTTTTATTGCCCTTGACCGGGCCCCGCACCTGGATGGCCAATATACGGTTTGGGGCAAAGTTGTAGAAGGCATGGACAATGTCGATCTGATCAAAAAGGGCGCGCCCGGCAGTGGTATGGTTGATGGACCGGACAAGATCGTCAAAATGCAGGTTGCTGCTGACGTCAAGGAATAGAGTTCCAACACAACCTTTTTGTTTTTGGGGGACAGGCTGGTTGCTTACGCGATCAGCCTGTCCCTCTTTTTATGGACCGCGACATTACTTTGGGACCGCGACATTACTTTGGGACCGCGACACTACTTTGGGACCGCGACACTACGAAAATGAAAACTGATATATTTGATTTTGATCTGCCACGTGAGTTGGTCGCGGACCGGCCTGTCAGTCCGCGGGATGCGGCGAAGATGCTGGTTGTGGGCGATGAATTGGTGGATCGCGTGGTAAATGAACTACCTGATTTACTGCGTGCCGGTGACGTCATGGTATTCAATGATACCCGCGTCATTCCAGCCCGATTAAGTGGCATACGCCGGGCGGAACGCGGACAATCGAACGCAGAAATCACCCTTTTGAAGCCCACTGACGATGGTGCCTGGTTGTCCTTGGCCCGGCCCGCCAAACGCCTGCGCGCGGGAGATATAATCGAGTTTGGCGAAGGCTTTTCTGCCACTGTGGAATCGCGCGACGGCCCGGACGTTATCGTTCGCTTTGATCGGGATGGTGCTGATTTGCTGAATATCCTGGAACAACAAGGCCAGATGCCGTTGCCGCCTTACATGGGACGCGCGGGCGATGCCCGCGATCTGGAAGATTATCAAACCGTTTATGCTGATGAAGCCGGTGCGGTGGCGGCGCCAACAGCCGGGCTTCATTTTACGGAAGAATTGTTGGCAGCGATTGATGCGATTGGCGTGACACGGGTTCTTGTTACCCTACACGTAGGGGCAGGGACTTTCCTGCCGATGGTGGCGGAGGATACCCGTGATCATGTGATGCACAGCGAATGGGGCAGTGTCGACAGTGCGGCGGCGAATACAATAAATGCAGCCCGGCAAAGCGGCGGCCGTATCATCTGCGTCGGAACAACCAGCCTCAGGTTATTGGAAAGTGCCGCAGATGAAGCCGGTCACGTCCAACCGTTCGAGGGTGAGACCGATATCTTCATAACACCCGGATATAAATTCAAGGCCGTTGACGTCTTGATGACTAATTTCCACTTGCCAAAGTCGACCTTGTTTATGCTGGTCTCGGCGTTGGCTGGTCTGGACCGCATGCAGGCCGCTTATGCTCATGCGCGACAAAATGGGTACAGGTTTTATTCCTACGGGGATTGCAGTTTTTTGGAAGCAAACAAGCGATGACGAACACAGAATTGGCGGAAGGTCTTGCCTTCAATATCTCGGCGACAGATGGCAGAGCCAGAACCGGCACCCTGGAAACAGCCCATGGGGTTGTGCGCACGCCAGCCTTCATGCCGGTTGGCACAGCAGGAACCGTCAAGGGTGTGTCGCCCGACGCGGTGAAGGCGCTGGGGGCCGATATCATTCTGGGTAACACCTATCATTTGATGCTGCGACCGACAGCCGAACGAATTGCCCGACTGGGTGGTTTGCACAAATTCATGAACTGGTCAGGACCCATTCTCACGGATTCCGGTGGTTTCCAGGTCATGTCGCTGACCAAATTACGCAAGATGTCGGAAGAGGGTGTGACGTTCCAATCGCATATCGATGGTTCAAAACATGAACTAACGCCTGAACGATCCATGGAAATTCAGGCGCTGCTGGGGTCTGACGTGGTGATGTCTTTTGACGAATGCACACCCTTTCCGGCAACCCGTGAAGTCGCCGCCAAGTCCATGCGCCTGTCCATGCGCTGGGCCAAGCGCTCACGCGATGCATTTCAGCGGGCACCAGGGCGCGGCTTGTTCGGGATCGTCCAGGGCGGGGTATATGAAGATTTGCGTCTTGAATCGGTTGAGGCCCTGACAGATATCGGATTTGAAGGCTATTCCATCGGTGGCTTGGCTGTGGGTGAAGGCCAGGAAGAAATGTTCCGGGTCCTGGATTTCACAACGCCCGCCTTGCCACAAGACAAGCCGCGCTACCTGATGGGCGTTGGTAAACCTGGTGACATCGTCGGTGCCGTCTTGCGCGGTGTGGATATGTTCGACTGCGTCATGCCAACCCGTTCCGGGCGGACGGGCCAGGCTTTTACGCGGCGCGGCACGCTGAACATGAAAAATGCCCGCCATGTGGATGACCCAAGGCCAATTGACGAGACCTGTCCATGTCCCGCCTGTCAAAGCTATAGCCGGGCGTACCTGAACCATTTGTTCAAGGCCAGGGAGCTATTCGGTTACACCTTGCTGACGTTGCATAATCTGACCTATTACCAGCAAATCATGGCGGGGCTGCGCGAAGCCATTGCGGCGGGAGAACTGGATCGGTTCGCAGGTGATTTCTATGCCGCTCAAGCGGCTGGAGATATCGACCAAATCTAATAAATGTTATAATAATATAATAATGCAGCTTTGAGCACCTGGTGCGGGGAAGTTGTGCTTTAGATTGATTTGACCTTCGGGAAGGGTAGTAAATTGGTTTACCGTTTGGTTATCGCCAGTATTGTTTCGATGATGCTGGCCTTGGTATTACCGAAGGCATCAGTGGCCGACGGACAGGGCACCTTGATGGTCGGGCTCGAAAGTGATCTTCGCAGCTTCGATATCTGGAAAGCCAATTCCTTTGGAACATCCGGCGTTCATATTGCCAGTGCAATCATGGAACCCCTGTTGGACAGAAGCGAAAATGGCGCCTATTTACCTGTGCTGGCTGAATCCTGGAAGGTTTCATCCAGCAAATTGATTTGGACTTTCAAACTGCGACAGGATGTAAAGTTTCACGATGGAAACAATTTTTCTGCCCAGGACGTGGTCTACCATTTCAAAAGACTATTGAGTTCGAAAAACAAGTCGGCGATCCGCAGCGTGCTTGCCCCGATCAGGAAAGTAGAAGCCGCAGGCCGTTTTGCCGTGCGCTTTGTCCTGCGCAAACCCTGGCCGGCAATATTACAAACATTGGCTGCCCGCAGCTCCATTAGCCTGATACCTCCCGTCGGGGCGGTCAAATCCGGAAAACATCACCGCAAACCTGTTGGAACGGGGCCTTTCCGATTTGTTTCATGGAAAAACAATCGTCGTTTGGTTGTGGAAGAAAATCCCGACTATCGGGTTAAAGGGCAGCCGAAACTTTCCAGGATTGTTTTTGAAATCGAGCCGGATGAAAAGATCCGGTTTGCCAGTCTTCGCGCAGGTAAACTGGATATTGTGCAGGGCAATTTACCGGCTCACATTGACGCGGCGACGGAACATTCGGACGTGAATACGCTGGTTTATGACGGGCCGGGCGCTGAGGTTATTCTTCTGAACACCCGACGTGAACCCCTGAATGATTGGCGCGTGCGTCAGGCGATTGCGCATGCCTGGAACCAGAAAAGCATTATCGAAAATATCTACGGCAATCATATTATGGCTGTATCGAACCCTTACCAGGGTTTGTTCGAATGCGGTGATGTGGCTTTTAGAAAATATGACATCAAGAAATCCAAAAAACTTGTGGCTGCCTACGGCAAGGCAATTCGCCTCGAGTATGTTCACACTGGTGCCCAGATCAGCAAGTTGTTGGCAAAGACTTTCAAGGCCCAGATGAAAAAAGCCGGGATCAAGGTCCGCCTCAGTAAATTGGGAGAAAAACAACTTTTGAAATCGGTTTTTTCCCGTAATTACATGTCCAGTAGCTGGCGAATTATTGGTGATGTTGATCAGGCAACCCAGATGGCAGCTTTGACTGGATCAGCGTCCGCTTATAACTTGATTGGAATCAAAAACGACAAAATAGATGCGTTGAATGCCGCAATTGCAGGATCAACAAATCCCCGGAAACGGGAAAAAAATCTGTGTAATATCGTAAAAATTATTAATGAAGAAGCAGTTCTGCTTTGGCAAGGTGGTCAGCGTTTGCATACGTTTGTTGGCAACCGGGTAGGGGGAATGGCTGAATCTCGAACCCGTGTGATACTGTTTCATAAAGTAAGTGTAAAAAGCAGCTAATCTATATTGAAACTGCAAACCCCACGACTACGTTACTGCGCGTAGGGGGGCACTGAATTTGACATTTGTATACGCAAATTCAGAGCTGGAGTAAATTATGGTGGTGACTATTAATACTGATCCAGACAAGGCATTTGAGTCCATTCTGGACCGTATGAATAACCTGATCTGCCTGTGCAAGGGTGGCCCTATCGACTATATCAATCCTGTTGGCCTGAAGATGCTGGGATACAAGGGCAGTGCGGAAATCGCAGGCAAAAATATCACGGATTTTTTGCATCCGGATTATTCTGATTTTGCAGAAATCACCTTGCATGAACTGGCAGCTGAGCAATCGCTTGTGTCACTCAAATTAATTACTGCAGTCAACAATGTGCTGGATGTTGAAATGTGGGTCAGTGAACTGCCCCATATCAACTGTTTCATGATTGAAGTCCGCGATATCACCAGTCACATACGTGCCGCCAAGACCCTGCGTTCCAGAGAACAGTGTCTCGTGGGTGTTATAAATACGGTCGCTGACGGCATTATCAGCATAGATGATCAGGGAGATATCCGGTCAGTTAACCCTGCAGCCGAGCAGATTTTCGGCTTTTCATCCAGCGAAATGATCGGCAAAAATTTACGCACACTTGTACCTGAAGACGCGCCTGTTGAAGTCGTTGCTGCCAAGCCATGGCAAAATAAGGAACAGTCCGATTGGGTTCGGGAACTTGATACTCTTCAGGAACTTACGGGACGGCGTAAGGGCGGTGACGAGTTCGTCATGGAAATGGCTGTCAGGGAATTGCAACATGGTGAGCAAATGTCCTTTACCGGCATAGTTCGGGACATCACGGAACGCAAACGCATTGAAGAACAAATTCGGACAATGGCGCATTTCGACAGTGTGACAACGTTGCCGAACAGAAACCTGCTTGCGGACAGACTGGAAGAAGCGATCAAGCGTAGCCATCGAGGGCATCATAAATTTGCACTGTTGTACGTCGATCTGAACAAGTTCAAACCGATTAATGATGAACTTGGCCACGATGCCGGTGACAAGGCCCTGCTGTTTGTCGCCGGGCAAATGAAGGATTGTGTCCGCGAAACCGATACAGTGGCGCGCGTCGGTGGAGATGAATTTGTGGTTCTGCTTGAAAATGTCCCTGACCTTGATTCCGTTAAACAAGTTGCAGAGAAACTCCTGGGGAAAATTGCCGAACCCATTGAATTTTCATCCGGCCCGCGGTCACTGGGGGCTGCCATGGGCATTGCCCTTCACCCTGAGCACGGCGAAACTCGGGATGAACTCATGACAAGCGCAGACAAGGCGATGTACGCCGCCAAGGAAACGGGTGAATCCTGCTTTCGGATATCGGTGCAATCATAAAAGCCTTCGTCATCATTATCTGTCGCTAAATGAAAGCTTGGAAATGAGCGGATCAGTGATTATTATAGATAAATGAACAAGAAGTTGATTTTGACAGCGGCTGTGGTTTCAGCGCTCGCCATCGGTTTTACGGGCCCGTCCTGGGCAATTCCCGTGGCGCATGGACTGGCCGATATGGCTCGCTATGTCTTCGAAACACAAATGGTTATGATCCTGGATGGTCAAAGCATGCGCTTTGGCTGCTTCTGAATTTTCATCAATATATATTTTTGACGAACCAGAAATGAATTTCCGGCATCGTCGCGTCGCCTTTCCAGGATGATATCCGTCAGTGATATTATTGTCGGGACGGCGACCAGTGATGGCGCAGGCGTCGAGATCAATCGTGTTATCGGCAGCAAAAAAATCGATCATATCGATCCGTTTTTATTGCTGGACGAATTCCGCAACGAACACCCGGACGCATATATCGCCGGTTTTCCACCGCATCCCCATCGTGGCTTCGAGACCGTGACCTATATGTTGCACGGGCGTATGCGTCACGAGGATTCTACTGGCCAGTCCGGCTTGCTGGAAGATGGGTCTGTGCAATGGATGACAGCAGGTAGCGGTATTATTCATTCCGAGATGCCGGAACAGACCGGCGGCATGATGTGGGGGTACCAATTGTGGGTAAATCTGCCTGCCGACAAAAAGATGTCGGCCCCGGCCTATCAGGACATCCCGGCAAAAGACATTCCGGAAGTCAAAACAGACGATGGATTGGTTCGCCTTGTTGCGGGCGAATATGGCGGTATCACAGGTGCCGCGCAAACCATGACAAAAGTTTGCTATCTGGATGTCCGGCGAAATCCGGGCACCGGTTTTGACTTTGAAATGCCAGCAGGGTGGAACGGATTTATCTATGTATATCAGGGGTCTGCGACAGTTTTCGGCGTAAATGATTCAACGTGTGTTGTGCCTCAGCAGGCCATGGCCATACTGGCAGGTGATGGAAAATTGACGGTCACGGGCACTGACGAGGGTGTGCGGTTCCTGCTTCTGGCGGGCGAGCCGATTGGGGAGCCCATCGCCAGAATGGGACCCTTTGTGATGAATACACGGGCCGAATTATTCAAGGCAGCAGATGATTATCGACGCGGTACGCTGACGGATCGGCCATAAAAATTCCGGTGCTTTTG
>Ga0233435_1003456_pt1 | contig 12010 bp, 6 predicted proteins | sample SI_122_August201_3_FD_182735 | JGI IMG/M metagenome (GOLD analysis project Ga0233435, IMG submission 182735) | Seawater microbial communities from Saanich Inlet, British Columbia, Canada - SI_122_August2016_135_MG | ecosystem: Environmental > Aquatic > Marine > Inlet | place: Canada: British... | reverse complement strand
GCCATCCCAGCTGCAACCATTGTTGTGTCGTCAAATGCGGATGATGAAAATTTACGTCGTCAAGCACGGTTTGCATTGAAAGAAATTGAAAGAACACCTGGTGTAGAGCGCGTGTCGAGTGTGGCGCTGAATGACCCAGAGTTACGAATTGAATTTAAACCAGACCAGCTTCAAGGTGTTGGTTTATCGCCGGTTGACCTTGCAAACACCATTAGTGCCCACTTCCGAGATACTTCAGCGGGTAAGCTTAAAGTTAATGACAAGCGTTGGGTTGTGCGTTTGGTTGGCACCCAAAGTAGCCCTGAATATTTAGCGAAGCTGCCAATTTTAACGTCAGTTGGTGAAATACCTTTAGGCAGTGTTGCTGATATCTCTCGGGCACGAGAAAAATCTACAAGATTAGTCAATTATGAAGGGAAACCGGCCGTACTACTGAATGTGGCTAAAAAAGGAAATGCAAATACGCTGGAGGTATTGGATAAAATAAGAGCTTTCATCGAAGATAGAAACAAGCTGTCGTATGCAACAGGCGTAAAAATAACGTTGTTATACGATCAAACCGAAGCGATTCGTGGCTCTATTGAAGTGATGGAAAGTAATGCTGCCTTCGGTTTGATCTTAGTCATGCTAATGACGTGGTTGTTTTTAGGGTTAAAAATGTCCCTGCTGGCAACCATGGGCATTCCATTTACCTTAGCGGGTACCTTTTGGATACTCAGCCTGATGGGAATTAGTTTAAATAACTCAGTATTGTTGGGCGTCGTCATTAGCTTAGGGATGTTGGTCGATGATGTAATCGTGGTTGTTGAGAGTATCTACGACAATTTAAAAAAAGGCATGAAGGCACTCGATGCGGTGTATGCGACGGCAAGAGAGGTTTTTGCACCGGTTGCTGCAGCAGTGCTCACAACCATTGCCGCATTTCTACCTTTAATGCAAATGCCTGGTATCGTTGGTAATTTCTTATTTGTTGTCCCCTTAGTGGTGACGCTTGCTTTGATATTTAGTTTGATTGAAGCGTTTTGGATGCTACCAGCGCATATTCAATCGATGAATGTGGAGACTGGCGGTCGTACATCAAAGATACAAAAAATTCGTGAGCGTTTTACCTTAAAACTGCAAATCAAGTTCACGAAAATGCTGATTAAAGTCATGCGTCGTCCCAAAGCTATGTTGTCTGCGGTGGGGCTGTTGTTTTTTCTTGCGATCTTTATTAAAGCGTCAGGTTTGGTTCAAACCAATTATTTCGCTCTAGAAACCTATCGTGTTTTTTATGTTGAAATTGAGTTGCCCTCAGGTTCGCCATTGGAAAAAACTTTGGGTAAATTGTTAGAAACTGAGCAAGTTGTTAAGAATATGCTGGGCGATGAAATTGATGCGCTTGCTGTCGCTGTTGGTCAGCACTCGAAAAAAACGGGTGAGCAATATGGCCAGGTTATTGTGAATTTAAAGCCACAGACTAAGGGGATGCGCGATGTGGTGGAAGTGATTGACGAGTTGCGCCCGTTACTTGATGACATTCCAGGGCTATCAAACGCCAGTATTTTGAGCTTTTCAGATGCACCAACAGATGAGCCGATTAAGGTGAAAGTGCTGGGTGATGATTATGGTGAGATTTATGCGGCTGTAAAAGATGTTAAGAAGATCTTAGAGGATATGCCTGCAATCACAGAAATTAGTGATGAAACCTACACGGGTAGTATTGAGCTGGCCTTTAAATTGAATTTAGACGCAGCCAGACGTGCGAGATTAAATCCTGAGCAAATATCCCGTAATGTCAGATTGTTAGTTGATGGCGAAGTGGTCGCAAGTGTTCAAGATAAAGGGGAAAGCGTTAATATTCGAGTGATCAGTAATATTGGTCAGGTGGATAATATTGATGATTTTTTGCGAATGACAATCCCGCTGGATGATGGCAGTAATATTCCTATTGGTGAACTTTTAAAATATGAAACACGGGAAGGGGTTGGTTCGCTAACGCATTATAAATTTAAACGTGCGTTAACCATCAAGGCAAAATTTGATAAGACGTTGACAAATACGGTGGAGGCTAATAAAACCCTGAAAGCGGAATGGGATAAAATCCACGATAAGCATGCCAACGTCAACTTGGACTTTACCGGCTTACTAGATGACATTACTGAAAGTTTGGATGCATTTGTGGCGTTGGGTTTAGCAGGGCTATTACTGATTTACTTAATATTAGGAACTCAGTTTAATAGTTATACGCAGCCATTCTTAATTGCGGTAACCATCCCTTTGGCGTTCATTGGTGTTGTTTTTGGACTATTCATCACTGGTAACCCAATGAGTTTGTTTACCATCTATGGGATTATCGCGTTAGCGGGTATTGCTGTAAATGACTCGATTGTGATGATATCAGCTGCGAATGACCGGAGAAAAGCAGGAATGACAAAACTGCATGCAGCCATTTATGCAGCACGTAGGCGAGTGGTACCCGTTATCATTACGTCATTGACGACGATCGCGGGATTGTTTTCATTGGCAGCCGGTTTTGCAGGCCACTCTTTGATGTGGTCACCTGTGGCAACCGTTATTGTATGGGGGTTAACGTTCTCAACCTTTTTGGTCTTATTTGTATTACCCACGCTTTATTATGTGTTTGGTAAAGAAAATGAGTTTGTTTATAAGCAAACAGTGCAAAGAAAATTATTGGGTGGCGTTTGTGCGCTAATTGGGAACCCAATGCGCCGAGTTAAGGCTAAGCTGTCTGGAGATGATAGTTTTGAAGAAGATTTGCAGCACCAAGATGTCATTTCTCTGGGTGTTGATATGTTCCAAAATGGAAAGTTTTGGGAGGCAATCATCCATTTTGAACAAGTGGCGGTTAAGTTCCCACAAAGCAAGTCCTTGAATCTAAATGCCGCGCAAGCGATGTTGATTTTCATGCAAAGGAATGGTGCTGATGTTGGTTTTTTAAAGCGGTCTAAACGGTACTTAGATCGTGCTGAAAAAGTCGCACCGAATGACGAAAAATATCATAAATTATTGAAACTCTATGACCACCTTGTGGAAATGGGTGGGGATAATCCTAACTTAGATTAAAAGGCTGTTAATATGAAATGGATGATAGTGATTGCAGGCATATTGTTAAGTCAAGGGCAGGTCTGGGCTGATGGTTCTGAGCAACACTGGGGGGCAACTCAGCGTTCTGCACTGAGTAAGGCCAAAAAAATGTCAGCGACAAAATGCGAGATTGGTAAACCTGCCAAGATCAAAACAAACTGTGTTCAAGATTTCGAGGGAAAACCAAAAACGTGGGATAGTGGGCCGAATAAAAAATTGGTCTGGATGTGTGAGTTAAGCTTTGATTGTGTCGAAGACCCAAATTGGCGGAAACGGAAATAATGCGCTTAGATTGGCTTCGCCATGGAGAACCTGACGGTGGGAGCAAATATCGAGGGCATTCAATTGATGATTCGCTTACTGAGCGAGGCTGGCAGCAGATGTGGCGCGGCGTCGGTCGTGAGTGTCATTGGCAGGCGGTTGTTTCATCGCCGATGGTACGTTGTGTCTCTTTTGCAGGTGCGATTGCGAGTCGTTATGATTTATCTTTAGAAGTCATTGATGATCTAAAAGAAATTGGATTTGGAAGTTGGGAAGGTAAAACTAAAGCGCAGCTATTAGAGGAGTGTGCTGACGAGTATCATGCTTTTTATCATGATCCCGTAAATTCAAGACCCGCCGAATCTGAAAACTTAGTCTCTTTTATGCAACGTGTGTCTCGTGCTTTTGAATCAATCATTAGTCGCTATGAGGGGCAAGATGTGCTGGTGGTAACGCATGCTGGCGTCATTAGGGCAGCGCTGTGCCAGGTTGTTTTTGCTGAACCAAAAGGGATGTATCAGGTCAAAGTGAGTAATGGAAAGCTAACCCGGTTTGAAATGTCTGAGTATGGAATTTCTTTAATATCTCATGGGCTTACGTTGGGTTAATTTATTTTATTTATGTTTTTACGGCGATGAATTTACCCGAAAATAATACAAGTGAAAATCATAATAGACTTATATAGATCGTTTCGTTATAATCGCTTGGTCGGGAAATGACGTTTTTCAACGACAGGTTTGATGTTTTTGAGCTACAATGGAAATAGAAACCAACAAATATAATATCTTTAGGGTTTAGGGAAATGAAATTACAAAATATTTTGATTCTGGTAATGGGGTGTGCAGCGTTAACGCCAACAGTAGCTCAAGCTGAAAGTGGCTTTATTCCAAGAGCAAGTATTGCGATCTCACAATACCAATTAACGCAAGACGCAAGACCTAACTCAGGTGTAGATTTCCCCGAGTTAGACTTCAATGTTGTGTTTAACATGCTCGGTGTCGGCGGTACTTTTTATAAAGATAAGTACTACATGGATATCTTTTTGCAACATTCTGATAACCAAGTTGATATCTTTGATGAAAACGTGGGTGGTCTGAGAGTATTTGAACAGTTCAAAGGTGATCGAAAAGATGGTGCAATTACCTTTGGGATGAAAGTGTTAGACTTTAGAGGCTCCGTTTATGGCGGCTATAAAGTTGGTATTAGTGAAGCTGCAGGTGACTCTCAAACAACGCTTAGATTTGAAGAAAGTGGCTTTTTTCTGGGTGGTAACTACAGTTGGGCAATTGGCAAAGGTAACTTAACGGTTAACATCGCTGTTGCACAGTTAGATGGCAAACTTGAAGAAAAAGCACCACTGGCGGGCGCTGCCCTCGGTGTGAACTTAGACTTAGATGCGGATAGTCAAGCAACAGGTGTGAGTTATGGTGTTGCATGGAGTGCACCTATTTCTGAAAAGTTGACCTACTCTTTTTCTGTTGATGCAAACAGCTATACCTTTGACGACGTGAAAGACGATGCTGCTAATGATCCACCAGATGAGTTAGAAGAAAAATTCATTACAGCAAAACTATCATTTTCGTATCACTTCTAAGTTAATCAACAGCTAACGATGGCAAACATCGTTAGCTGATCTATACTAATAATAATAAATAATCTTAGAGCGGAGTGTGATTGGTGGGCGTGGAAATTGATGGCTACACCATCGAAAAAAAGTTAGGAACAGGCAGTATAGCAAGTGTTTATTTAGCGATAAATTTAGCAACTGGTGAACAAGTTGCGCTAAAAGTCCATATCCCCGAGCTTTCAAACGACCCTGAATTTCAAAAACACTTTCTTACCTATAGCTCAAGCGTTAGAACCCTCTCTCATAAAAACTATTTAACAATCTATGAAGTCGGCGTCTCAAACGGGCATTGCTTTATTGCTATGCAATATATTGATGTTGCACCCCTGTCTCAAAATGTACTCTCGCAACAACGTGCAAAAGATCAGTTAATTCAATTAACGCAAGAAATTGCAAATGCTTTAGGGTATTTGCATGACCAAGGCTTTGTACACAGACGAACAAAGCTGAGTAACTTGTTTTTGTTGGAAAATGGGCATGTCATTTTATCTGAGGTTGAGATTGCCAGAGGCATTATTGAAAATGAAGCAACCCACCTTGTAAAAGACACAATCGTCTATGTCCGTTATGTTAGCCCAGAGAGAATTCAAGGGCGTAAATCGGACAACCGAACCGATTTTTATTGCTTTGGCTTAACCTTGTTTGAGCTGTTGTTGGGTAGTTTGCCCTATGAGTCAGAAGACCCTGAAGAGCAACGGCGTCTACACCTTGAAGGTGAAATTCCAAAATTACCAGCGCCCAATCAGCGTTATCAAACATTGATTGATCAATTGTTGGCTAAGAACCCGCAGTACCGAATTGCGACAAATAAGCAGTTTTTAAATGTTGCTAGAGAATCAGGTTTGCTCGCAGCAAAACATAGTTTCGCTCAAGCAGCCACGGTAGCGTCCACCCCCCCAGAGGCTTCTCCTGTTGCTGAAAAAAAATCCTCAGCATTAGTACCTGCGCTTGTCGTTGGTGGTGTTGCCATTGCTGGTGCTATCTTCTTTTTAGGGCAGTCTGACAAAACCAAACTCAAAAATACAACAGAAGAAACAACTCAGTCACCTTCTGAGCCGTACAATTTTGATGGAGATACTGGGGATGAGGTCATCGTCCCAACAGTAGATATGGCTCAGGTAAATGCGTTATTAGCTAAAGCAAAAGAACAGGTCGACTCAGGTAATAGGGTTAGCCCTGAGGGTAATAATGCGTATGAAAGCTACCAATCTGTACTTGAATTGGTTGCGAATGATGAGGCTGAATCTGGCCTTCAAGAAATATCTCAGTACTACTACCAGCAAGCTCTCAATAGTAAAGAACTGGGTAATTTTGCAGAAAGTCAGCGCTATATTGACTTGGGTAGATCTCGATTTCCGTTAGATACAGGGTTGCTCTTTTTAAATGAGACGGTTAAGGCTGGGCTTGAGAAGGTAGAGGCAGAAAATCGAGCCATAGAGCAAAAAGTTCAAAAAATTGTTCGCTTGAAAGAGCAAGTAGAAGTTCACATTAAACGTCAAGAGCTCACAAGCCCTCCAGGTGATAACGCGTTTACAGCCTATCAGCAGCTTTCCGCATTGGAGCCTCAAGCTAAGTGGGTCGAGCAAGGTGCTTTGCGTATTGCCAATGAATTTGCAGCGCTTGCACAAGATAGTTTACAGAAAAAAAACTTCTCTGATGGGATGGATCTAGCTCGCGAGGGTTTACAGATTTTACCGACCCATGCTGAGTTGAAAAAATTAAACCAAGATCTTCAAGTCGCATTTGAACAGCAGCTCGCTGACAATAAACAGCAGGCAGAGCTTGATAAGAGAAAAAGAGAGGCGGCAAAAAAGAAGGCAAAAATTAGTGCCTTACTTAAAAAAGCGCACCGACAATTCTCTGCAAATAAACTGACCTCTCCTGGAGGTGATAATGTTGCTGAAACGTTTAAAACGATTATGGAGATAGACCCTTCTAATGGCGCAGCAAGAGATGGGTTTAACCAGATAGCAGACCAATACCTTGCGCTTGCTAAGAGTAGAAGCCAAAAAGATATTCAAAAAAGTATTGATATGATTGACCGTGGCTTGCAAATTATGCCGTTACACGCAGGCCTGAATGCATACCGATCTACGTTAGTTGATGAGAAAATCAAGCAAGATGCGTTGAATAAGCGCAGAAATGACCAAGAGCGTGCGATTCAAGCACTCGTTTCGCAGGCTGATAAGCAATTTGCCGCGAAACGTTATACTTCACCTGCTGGCGACAATGCGTTTGAAACTTATCAAAGAATTCAAACAATTGCCTCTAAAGATAAGCGTGTACAACGAGGTTTTGAAAAAATTGCAGGCGCCTATCTCAAGCTGGCTAAACAAAAAATGGCAAATAATGAATATAAGCGTAGCCATGTATACGTCAGGAAGGGATTAAGTATTTTGCCTGGCTATCAGCCGCTGCTCAGTTTTAAATCATCACTGGCTAAACAACAAAAAACGTATCAAGCGGATCAATTGATTAAAAAACAGTTAAGTCACTCCGCTCAATTGTTGCTAACAGCTAAAAAGCAAATACAGGCGGAAGATGCAAATGTTGTTAATACTTATAATGAACTTAAAAAAATGCAAGGTGCGAGCCGGCAGGTGCGTGATTTAAAAGAGAGTATCAACAAAATGTTCATCAAGCAGGTTCGCGCTTCACTGTATGCAAGCCAGTATAAAAATGCGCTGCAAGAAGTTCGCTCTGCAATTCGCTTTAGCCCTGATGACAATGCGTTGTTAAGTCTAAGAGATCGAGTAACGGCAGAAATTGCTAAGCAGAGAAAAGAATCTAACCGAGCGAATCAAAATGTTGTAGCACCGACACCTAAACCTGATGTCATTGAGCCTGAAAAAATAGAGCTTGATCCAGCGAATGGGCCTGAATCGCTTGAACCACCTAAAATGAAGAATTTCGGTACATTCTAATGTAGGTTCGTCCTTACAGTTATGTAATCCAATGCTTACTCCCTTAAAGGGGGTATAACGCTGTATTCATATTTTAGCTGCAATCAGTGCCGTTTGTTCACCACCGCATATCGACAAACTGCTACCCTTCGTACATCTCTAAATGTAATAAAAATTCATGAAAATAAGGCGTTACAGAGATTTTTGTGGCCTTAATCCTATCTGTTATATTCTAAAAAAAAGTCACAAAGTTACTTTGTATATCTTGATATGGTAAAATACCTCTCACATTAGAAATATTTCATTTGGGAATAAGTAAGCGACTTATGAAGATATCGGATTACCAAATTGACAAAGAACTCGGGCGTAGCTCTTTTTCTACTTTATACCTTGCTCACCAAGTTGGAGCCACGACACCTGTTGTGCTTCGAATGTATTCATCTGATATATCAAAAAACAGTGGTTTTCAGTTAGTTTTTAAAACAGTGTATGGCAAGCTGGTCAAAGTGAGACATGACAATTTATTGCCTGTGCTAGATTTCGGTATTGCAGATAAGCATTGCTATTCTGTCTCTGAATATATTGAGTTCCCCAGTCTACAGCAGAAACGATTGAAGCTTCCATCTCAGCAAATGCTACAAGTAGCACTTGATGTGTCTGAGGCGCTGTCTGAAATACACGATGCTGGTATTGTGCATTCGGGTATCGAAGCGAATAATATTTTTCTTGATGCAAGAGACAAAGCGCTGCTTGGTGAAGTTGATATTGTTCAACTATTCTTGAATCAGTCTGAAAGTCATCCTAAATTTTCTCATAAGTCACCATTATCAGAAGTACCGCCAGAGTTATTATCTGGGCGAAAAGTGAACCATCGCTCCGATTATTATCAACTTGGTTTGGCGTTGTTTGAGCTGCTAGTTGGTCGACCTGCCTTTCAAAGTAATGATAAAAAAGTGCTGTTAGCACAACATGCTGAAGGTTTTATACCCAGTTTACCAAATGCTCTGAGGCATATTCAGCCCGTTATTAATCAATTGCTGGCTAAATCACCTGAAAGTCGTGTTGCGACTAAAAAGCAACTTTTTAACACGGTTTATGCACTTGAAAATGATTATTCATCAAATTTACCAAAACAGAACCATAACACTCGACCGTATGCCAAATGGGCAGCCGCTGCAGTTATCATGTTATGTGTACCATTATTAGTATGGGTTGGGTCAGGTGATCCTGAAGAATCCTCTGATTTTGCTGTGATTAGCCAAGAAAATGACTCTCTCATCACGCAAACAATCGAAAATGTAGACGCTCAGCAGTTGGTCGATAATGATGAAAATACACGAGCATCTCTAAGCTCTATTCAAAAATGGCAAGATGCCCAGGTACTGATTGAAAAAGCCAAAGCACAAATCGGGGTGTTAAAATTGAGCCAGCCTGCTGGTGATAATGCTTTTGAAACATACCAAGCGTTGCAAGCATTATTCCCTGATGAGCCATGGGCTGAAGAGGGCATTAATGACATTGCTGAGAAATATTTAGCCCTTGCTAGACAACAGCTTAATGCTGGTAATGTTGAGCAAGCATTGGCAATGACTGCATTTGGTCTCGAAGTAAAACCAGATCACCGTAGCCTGCACTATTATGAAGAGTATTTGCATGAAGAGAAGAAGCACCAGCAAGTACAACAGGCCGCTAGAGTTAAAGAGCAAAAGGTGCTCAAAAAGCAACAAAAACAAGCTGCACAACAAAAACGAGCAACGATAAAACGATTACTTGCATTGGTTGAAACTCAAATTAGTGAGTATAAACTGACCTCTCCTGAAGGTGATAATGCAGTTGATAGTTATGCAAAAATTCAGAAGCTATACCCAAGTAATCCTATCGTTCAAGAAGGTTATAACCGGATTGCGACGATCTACTTAAACTTAGCAAAAAAATACTTAAAAGATGAAGCTTTTGATAAAAGCATGTCGATGGTGACGAAAGGGTTGACGATTTCCAAGCACCCTGACTTGTTGTCTTTTAAGCCTAAGATTGAGATAAAAAGGTTAGAGCAACGACGTAAATTAGATAAAATAAAACACTTGTTAGCGAAGGCTGAGTCCCAATTCCAGCAGAATAAATTGGTATCTCCAAAAGGCAACAATGTTTACGAAACCTTAAAAGAAGTACAGGTGATTTCTCCACGACACCCCATGGTAAAACAAGGCTTTAATAAAATTGCAGATCGTTTTTTAACTCAAGTGAAGCGTAAGCAAGCCAAAGGCAAGCAAACTGTTAAAGAGAGTGAGCGCCTGTTAGGTATGGTGAATATGGGAATTTCATTACTCCCAAGGCATAAAGGGCTGGCAAGTTATAAGCAGGAGCTTGAGCAGGTCATTAATACCTATAAAGGGAAGCAAAAGGCACAACAAAGAGTTGAGAAGCAAATTGTGGACTTGTTGAAAAAAGCCAAATCACAGGTGGCGTCCGGTAAGTTGTTGGCGCCCTTTAAAAATAATGCCTATCACACGTATGAAAAGTTAATTCAAGTAGCACCAACAGATGTTCGGGTTGCAGCGCTAAAAGAGTCCTTGGTTAAGCAAACCTTGAAAGTGGTAGAAAAAGAAAAATCACAAGGGAAGCTAGTACAGGCACTTACTCACTTAGATGAGGTGCTTGCTATTTCACCCAATGACAGCGCAAGCCGCCAGGTAAAGAAATCGTTGCAAAAACAGATTGCTGAAGTCGCTAGAATTCAAGTGGCTGAGCAACGAGCCGCACAAGCTAAGGTTAAAAAGAAGACTGTTTCAGCTGAACCTAAAGCGCCAAAAGTTAGGGTCTTCGGGACATTCTAAACCCTTACAATTAGCTTGATATTGCCTACACTTAAAACGTGAAATCTTTTGATCAAACGTTAAAGGTTAGGCTATGGCTATATCATTGTTTGCAGGAACAATTACTCAGTACTATCGCCAGACGACACACATACATGCTTGCCACTCTGGATTAGCGGAAGATCAGTTGGCGGTATTTTCACTGGATGAAGATGTCAGGCTTTGGCAAACAGCAATGACCGAAGGTCTTGCTAATGATCTAGAAGAACCCCTCATTTGGCAAGAATCTAATACCAAACCAAGCAAATTCATCTCTCTAGAGCAAAGCCAGTATATGGCCTTAATGTTGTGTGCTGTGTACTTGACTCGGGATCATTTAATGTTACCCAGTGCATTGCCTAAAAAATTGAATTTAGACAAAAACTATCAGAATGATTTTACTCAAGATGGCCACTCTTGTTTTCCAACCATCCTAAGGCCAACATTTTGGCTGCCTAACTATTTTGATTTTACGTTTAGTGGGCAAAATGTTGTTCATGAAGAGGTGATGATAGGTTCTGTCGTGCATTTAAAACATGAGTTACAGTCGCTAAAGGCACTTATTTCTCAGGCGATATTAGCCGATGAAATGCCAAGTCGTGAAATCCTCAAGTTTGCCTCTCAGGCCATAGATGCTTACACCGCTGCGGTGACTTTTTCGGAGCAATCGAGTGTGCCAATCGTGTTGTCAGATTCAACGATGAGTGCAGGAATCATGTAGCGAAAAGCCGCTATCAGCTTTAGAGTAGCGGCTTTTATCGTGGCTTATTTAAAGGAGATAAGTTCTACCTCAAAAATCAACGTAGAATAAGGCCCAATTTTTCCACCTGCACCACGTGCACCATAGGCAAGGTCATAAGGCACAAATAATTTCCATTTTGCACCCGGTTTCATGAGTTGTAATGCTTCAGTCCAGCCTTTTATTACGCCATTGACCTTGAACGAAAGGGGTTGCCCACGTGAGTAAGAGCTATCGAATTCGGTGCCGTTAATGAGGGTACCGCGATAATGAGTGGTAACTTTACTCGTTGCCGAAGGTGACTGGCCCTTGCCCGCTTTAATGACTTGGTATTGTAATCCACTAGGTAAGCTTATAACGCCTGCAGCCTGTTTATTTTTGGCTAAGAAATCGGCACCTTCTTGTTTGTTATTATTGGCTGTTGAGCTGTTCTTTTCCTCTCTTTTTTTCTGTTGGCTTGCCTTGAAGTTAAGTAAAACCGTTTGCATTTCTTCTAGTGTTAATTGGGCTGGTTTGCCGGTGACGGCATCACTTAAACCTT
>Ga0233435_1003453_pt1 | contig 12016 bp, 13 predicted proteins | sample SI_122_August201_3_FD_182735 | JGI IMG/M metagenome (GOLD analysis project Ga0233435, IMG submission 182735) | Seawater microbial communities from Saanich Inlet, British Columbia, Canada - SI_122_August2016_135_MG | ecosystem: Environmental > Aquatic > Marine > Inlet | place: Canada: British... | reverse complement strand
TCAGCCTCATCAGTCGTTTCAAGTTTTTCACAAGCCAGACCTAGCAAGTAAAATGCATTGACATTTTCACAACTATTTACCCAGCGCTGAATCCCCGCCACACAATTTTGATATTGAGCCGTATCATATTGTGACTGTGCAAGCTGTAGTAATTGAGCTGAATCTAATGAATCTAACCCACTATAATGCACAATCAAATCAGTATTAGCGCGTAACAACAATAAGCGAGACTCCACATCATAATCACATAGCACCACAGCTAAGTTCAGCAGCTCAATGGATTTAGACAAATTGTTAAGGGAGAGCGCACATCTTGCAGCACCTCGAATTGAAACCAGGTGTTCTGGTGATATAGTCAATGCCGATTGAAAGTATTTTGCAGCACCAGACCAATCGCCTTTATCTAACGCCAAATTAGCCAGGCCCACATAACCATCAATCGTATTTGGGAAACATTCAACGATTTGATGGTAAAGCGTATTGACTAAAACTAGATTGTTATTTTGTTTGGCTCTTTGCACTTGAACCAAAAAAACATCTAAATCGATGACAGAAAAGACCCTAAGCTCAGAAACAAAATGCTCTTCCTCATCAAAAATTTGGCTCGACATTTGCTCCAAGTATTCAGCACGCACATTCAGGTAATCATCATATTTCTTACCTTCAGGTAAGGGCTGAGGAAATACCAACTGATAATTTGGCGCCCAAACCGATAGGTTCATTTCTTCTAAAACGAACTCAACCATCTCTTCAGGGAAAGTCTCATACAGAGAAAGGCTGTTTGTGTTCCACGAAAACTGCGCTTCTAACACTTGCCACACATCACTTGGAAGGTAGGAATGGTGAGCGACAAAATGAAAAACTTGAAAGTGAAGCTGAGACTTCACCTCTAAACGCCATAAAACCTCTGATTGAAACAGAGCATGCCATTCATTAACATCTATACGCCTGGGGTAGTCAAGATACAGCTCAGTCATCTCATGTAGAAACAACTCAGCCAATGAAGCATCAGGATCTACGGCTGAGTCAGGCACAACGTCTTCTTGTACCGCCGTTTGGGGAATAACATCAAAACTGGGTGCTGCAGACAACAACTGCAAAGCTTCGTCGTACGCTTCTCTAAGCTGCTGAAAACCCTCGGGATCATCTTCTGGATGGCATTTTTTTAGCGCTACCGCATACGCTTTTTTAATGGCTCGCTTATCTTGCGTTTGTGCTATGCCTAAACGACTCCAACAATCCATGACAAGCGCCCATATCCAACCTTTTCGATGGTTGAATTTTAGCATCACACAGGGGACCTTACAATATAAGCAACTTACAACTTAGTTAATTTAATCAATTTGATTTTTTAACAAACTGGGTCAATATCACAATTTGCTGGCCATTAACACGACCTTCAATATGCTCAGCATTATCTGCTACCAATGAAATCCCCCTCACGGCAGTGCCTCTTTTAGCCGTGAAGCCCGCCCCCTTTACGCTTAAATCTTTAATTAAAGTTACCGTATCACCCGCGGCCAGGCTTGCGCCGTTACTGTCTTTATGAGTCACAGCATCATCGTCTGCAGCAACACCAGACTTAGCCCAAGCCAATGTATCCTCGTCAAGATACAACATATCTAGCAAATCTTGAGGCCAGCCCTCGGCACTTAACTGAGTCAACATTCTCCAAGCTAACACTTGTACCGCTGGTACTTGGCTCCACATACTATCGTTCAAACAGCGCCAGTGATTCACCTCTACAGCATCAGAACCTTCGATTTGACGACGACAGACGCCACACAATAAAGCACAGCTATCAAGCTCACCACTTGATTCTGGAGGCACTTCAAATATCATTAAATCTTGGTCACTTGAGCACAACTCACACTTTGAGTCACTGCGCTGTAACAGGTCACTTTCAACCGTCATCTCTCACCCCTTATCTTGTAAAATTCTGAGCATGATACAGAGAAACACCTCTATATTTAATAGATTCTTTGCTAAGCGCTACACAGGATCACCTGCCCACTACATTGAAAATTTGTTACCATAACACGTCAAAACGACTAAACCTTCAGGAGTGGCGCTAAGTACTCCACCCCTATTGATTGCTCTAAGGCATCAGCTAACCGATCTAGATCAGCATTCCGCCTTTGCTGAATATCAAAAGGGGCAACAGATACGCTACTAGCCCACCCCAGTAACCACTGACAAGCAGCTGGCTCATCAAATAAGCCATGTAAATACGTCCCCATGACCAAGCCATCTGCTGATTTAACCCCTTCAACACCATAATCTAGCTGCAACATGGGGTTTAATAAGCCTGGCCCACGTGTCACACCAGCATGAATTTCGTAACCGGCTATCACTACCTGTTCAGGCAAAATATAACCACGTACTTGTTTCAGCATTTTTTCTGACTGCAACTGGGTTTCAATATCCAACAAACCAAAACCCTGGGCGGATTCCCCAGGGCTACCTTCAATACCATCAGGGTCAGCAATGGTATGCCCAAGCATCTGGTAACCACCGCATACACCTAACAGTTTCCCCCCATACCGACAATGCCGCTCAATCGCAACTTGCCAACCGTTTTCTCTGAGCCAATTCAGGTCAGAAATCACACTTTTACTGCCCGGTAAAATAATGAGATCAGCACTGGGAATTTTTTCCCCTGCATTGATATAGGTAACGGATACACTCGGGTGTAAAGCCAGTGGATCAAAATCAGTATGATTACTCAACTTGGGTAAGCGCGGGATAACCACATTTAACAAGGCAGACTCAGGGGTATTATTTTGCAGGACATTAAGGCTGTCCTCAGCTTCAATGTAGAGTGAAGGTAAAAATGGCAACACCCCCCAAGTTGGCTTACGGGTATACTGTGTTAACCAATCGACACCTGGCTGCAATAACGCCACATCCCCTCTAAACCGGTTGATTAAAAACCCTGAGACCCGCTCTCGCTCTGACTCTGTTAACAACGCTAACGTCCCGACTAAATGGGCAAAAACACCGCCACGGTCTATGTCAGAAACCAACAATACGGGGCAGTCAATCGCTTCAGCAAAGCCCATGTTGGCAATATCATTGTCTCGTAAATTAATTTCAGCAGGACTCCCTGCCCCCTCTACCAAGATCACATCATATTGCGCTGCTAATCGGTTATACGACTCAAGCACGGCTTTTTTAGCGATGTTTTTATACTGGTGGTACTCCACCGCTTGCATATTCCCAACAGCATGCCCTTGCACAATCACTTGTGAGCCAGTATCACTGCTAGGCTTTAACAGGATGGGGTTCATATCAACATGGGGCAAAATACCTGCCGCTGCCGCTTGCATTGCTTGGGCTCGGCCAATTTCACAGCCAGCTGCGGTTACCGCACTATTGAGCGCCATATTTTGTGGTTTAAAAGGGGCGACTGAAATACCTTGGCGCGCTAATAGTCGGCACAAACCTGCGACAACAATGCTTTTCCCTGCATCAGAAGTGGTGCCCTGCACCATGAGTGTTTGACTCACCTGTTCAACACCTCAGCTAACGCTTTTTTAAGCCGCACACATTCTTGATTTGTTGCGGGTAACCCAAAACGAAGACTCTTCGGCTCAGTGAATTGACGAATTAAAATCCCTCTCTCTGCCAATCCAACAAAAAGTTCATTGGCATCATCATTTTTTAACCAATGAAACAAAGCTGTATTTCTGTGTACACTGGACGGAATCAAAGACAGAATTTGGGCTAGTTGTTCGCTTTGTTTATGTAAAAATTGCTGAGTCTCCTGTTGCCATTCTGTATTTTGTAAAGCACATTGCGCGACATATCGGCTTGGGTTAGCAATTGGCCATGGACCGATTGCTTGCTGCATGCGCTCCAATAATGAAGACACCGCATGCACAAACCCTACACGACACCCTGCCAAACCAAAAAACTTACCTAATGAACGCAAAACAATTAGTCCATCTCGCGCTTTGAATGAAATAACACTTTTCTCCGATGTACAATCTATAAAGGCCTCATCAACAATCAACCAGCCACCACGGTTTTGAAGCTGCTTTAAATACCCTTCAAGCCGTTCACCAGAAAAAACATCACACGTTGGGTTATTAGGATTCACTAACAGCAATACGTCTAAGCTTTCAATCGAGCCTTCAACCTCATCGGGTTGCAGCAAGACAACCTCATGCCCTGCGGCTTTCCACGCAGCTTTATGCTCATAATAACTGGTGGCCAACAACCCTATTTTTGATTTTTTTCTTAAGTAAGGCAGTGCTTGTATTGCTTGCTGACTACCGGATACCGCCAATAAATCTTGCGTTTTATAATACTCATAAGCAGCAGACATTAACCCATCGTCAAGCTCTGGTAAATGTAACCAACAACGGCTTGGTATCTCAGGAATAGGATAGTGCCGGGGGTTAATGCCCGTCGATAAATCTAACCAATCGGACAGTGGCATTCCATATTGGCTAGCCGCTTTTCTCAGCTGGCCACCATGCTCAGACATAAGTGAGTACACCTGAGACGACAAGCAACACAAGTACCCAAGCCCACTGTGCATACAACACGAGGTTGAGTGTTCTCGGTATATCATTCATTTGTGCAACATTGCCTTGCCCTAGTGTGGGCCTAAATTTTAATTCCCCATGATAGTTAGCAGCGCCACCAAGCTGTACAGCCAAAGCACCCGCGCCTGCAGCCATAACAGGCCCTGCATTAGGACTCTCCCAAACGGCTCCCTGTGTGCGCCAACAGTGTATTGCTAAAGTAAAGCGCCCCATCAGGGCATAGGTCAATGCGGTTAACCGTGCAGGCACCCAGTTTAATAAATCATCCAGCTTTGCAGCAGCCCAACCAAATTGTTCAAACCGGGGTGTTCTATAGCCCCACATAGCATCAAGCGTATTACTAATCCGATATAAAACAACGCCTGCCGGCCCCAACACAACAAACCAAAAAATAGCTGAAAAAATCGCATCACAGCCATTTTCTAGTACTGATTCAACCGCTGCCTGACTCACCTGAGTCTCATTCATATCCTGTGTTTCGCGGCTCACAATATAGCCGACACGCATTCTTGCTTGCTTCAAGTCACCCACCAGCAGCGCTCGATATACCTGTACAGCATGGCGCCTTAAGCTTTGCCCACCTAAGGCAAGATAGAGCAAGAGACAACCTAAAGCGGCACTAGATTCAGGCCAGAACCACACGATTGCATAGACCAATAACGCTGGCAAACATAACAAGGTTAAAGCCAACACACCTTTGAGCCGTCGCCCTGAGCCTTCATGATTGACCTTTCGCTCCAACCAATTGGCCAGATAGCCGAAGCCCACCAATGGATGAAAGCGTTTCGGCTCAGACAATAGGTGGTCTAAAATCACTGCCACCATCACAGTTAACGCAATTAGCATTTGCCATCCCAGCTATTCTCAGAGAGCAAGTCGGCCATTGGTTTTTCTTCTCTCCAGCCTTCTTCCACCAACATGGGTGAATCATAAAAGGCTTTAACTGGCCCCATACAAATAATGGCGATGGGTTTTGCCCCCTCAGGGCACCTCAGAGTCAGCGCTAAGGCTTTTGGATCAAACACAGAAACCCAACCAAAACCTAAATTTTCAGCGCGAGCGGCTAACCACATATTTTCAATGGCACAAGCGACTGAGCACAGCGCCATTTCAGGTAAGGTGCGCCGACCAAAAACAGTGCCATCATCTGGTTTTTGTACCACCACAAATAACTCTGCACAATCTTGAATACCTTCAACTTTTAAGCGTAAAAATTCTGCTTTTCGCTCATCCATTGCCGCGGCTGTTAGCAAGCGCTCTTGCTCAACATTCTCTAGAATAGACGCCCGTGTGGTTTCTGAAGTAATTCGAATAAAGTGCCAAGGCTGCATTAAACCTACTGAAGGGGCACTATGGCCTGCTTGTAAAATACGGGTTAGAGCCCGCGCACTCACTGATTCATTGGCTAAAAAATGCCGCATATCTCGTCTTGAGTGTATAATTTGATAAAATAAATCTGCTTGTTCAGGTGAAAATTGTTTATTTGCCATCCGCTTTACAGCTCTATTCCATTCTGAGCCTTAATACCATCACGAAATGCATGTTTCACATCTTTCATTTCAGTCACAGTATCGGCAATATCAAGCAGTGCTTGTTTGGCAGTTCGCCCCGTCACAACAACATGCTGATGCTCAGGTCTATTTTGCAATGCCGACAAGACAGTCTCTAAAGGAAGCAACCCCAAACCAATAACGATGTTTAATTCATCCAGGATAATCAACTCATAAGCAGGATCATTAATAAAGCTCAGTGCTTTTGCCCACCCTTCTTCAGAGGTGGCTTTATCTTTACTTTGATCTTGGGTGTCCCAGGTAAACCCTGCCCCCATTGCATGAAACTCAACCTCAGGAAAGCGACTAAAGAACTGCTCTTCTCCTGTCGACATAGCACCTTTGATGAATTGAACCACGGCCACCTTCATATCATGGCCCAGAGCTCTGGCCACCATACCAAACGCAGAACTACTTTTACCTTTTCCATTGCCAGTTAATACTAACAACACACCACGCTCATCTTGAGCTTTAGCAACAGCTAAGTCGACTACTGACTTACGGCTTTGCATACGCTTTTTGTGTCGATCAGCCTTATCCATTACTTAAAGTGCTCGAAAAACACCAAATTTTGACTATTTTCAATTGGTTCACCTACTCCGACAACGCCTTTACCACTTAATATCCACTTATCTCTATGCAAAACAAAATCCAACCCATTCACATGAGTATTGCTATCGGTTGCTTTGATTTGAAAATGGCTACCATTGGTACTGTGATCCGTATAAATCACACGATTACCGACAAGCTCAATGGTCACATGATCTCTTGAGACATTGGTGCTATCAATAAAAATGTCATTCATAGCCGACCGGCCAATGGTAATTTTAGGATTTGCAGGGGTCAGCTGTATTTTAAAAGATTTATATTGGCACTCTAAAGTAGACTGTTTTGGCCGAATTTTTTCTGACTTCAACATAATCGGGGACAAACCACCAAAGCTTGTGCTATCGCTTTGATCCCAAATATATTCAAACGTTTGGATCGGTTCAAGTTTACCTTTCACTTGAACCACATCAAACGTTCTCAGGTTAGCTTGATTGAGCGAATTAATGGCATCACGAGTAGCTCGAGAGATAATAACGCGCTCCGCTTTAGCCAACCCCGTCATTCTCGACGCAACATTCACGATGTCCCCGAATGGGTGACCCTCATGAACACCTGTTAAGCCTGTATGTAATCCAATTCTAACGCTTAAATTCGCATTTGACGTTAATGTTTTTTGTATTTTAAAAGCGGCTTCAACCGCGTCGTTGGCATCATAAAATTGGCACATGATTTCATCGCCAATAATCTCAACAACAATGCCCTTATTGTCACAGACCACTTTAGACATCACATCCAATACCAATTTTATGATGGGATACGCTTTTTCATCTCCTAAGCGATCATACAGCTTGGTACTACCAGCTATATCAGCAAACATAATCGTTAACTGTTCACTGTTGTCTGAAATTTCGTCTGTGTCTCGCATAGTTTCTCTAGCTACATAAAAGGCATTTTACGAACCGGTTGAGCCATTTTCCCGACATTTCGACTCATAAATTGCACAGATTGATTAAGGTGAATAAATCGTTTTGCCATATCACTCACCGCAACATCGATGAACCCTAAATGACTATCCATCGTCTTGACATCTGCCGCCATTGACACAACATCATCCCGCATAATCCCGACATGAGCAACCATCTTCCCCATTTCTGTTGACATAACAGGAATGGTTTGCACATTTTTACTCATATGCACGACAGAACCGGTCATTTCATTCATATCATCGGCCATCTTGCCAAAGTTCTCATACATTTGAACCATGTTATCACCAAGCAGCTTCACATCCGTTGTTAAATAATAAGCCTGTATAACAAGGTATATTGAAACTGCAAAAAACATATAGATAACGGCTTTAATAAATCTATTCGTTTTTTTAGATATTGCAGCACCGGTCTTTTGTTCAGCCAGCATTTCCGACTCAAACTCGACCATCACTTGATGCAATGCTTCTGTTAATGTGCGCTCAGTTGTACTCATTTAATCACTCCATTTATGCCTTCAAGTTAAGGGATTGGCATCCATTGATTAAAGTTTTTCATTGGCTGGGACAATTGATTCACATCTCGGCTGATATGCATTACCGAGTTGTCCATGTGTTTAAACGTGTTCGCCATGGACTTAACATTACCGCTCATCACAATCATCTTTTGGTTAATATTCCCCATATTACCTGACAATGGCGTTATGCTGGCACTCATATCACCAACATACCCTTGCATGGTTTGAATTTCACTAAGGATAATTGGCAGATCATTGACACTGTGGTCCATATCAGCAACGACAACTTTCATTTGAGCCACATCGGTGCTCATGGAGGTAAAGTGCGCGTTCATTGTATTGACAGTCGTTGTTAATGCTTGCATGTGAGTGCTGAGTAATAACAAAACGGCAAACAAAACAACGAGAATCATACCCGCAACCACCATGATACTTCTGAGCAAAAAGGTGACACGTCGACCGATAAAAATTTGATTATTAAAGCGCATTTTCATGGTTTCGCTGTACTTTTCAACGATTTCATTAATCATGGCTTGCTCAGAGCTAACCGCACTGTCTGAAGACATCGACAATCCTTGTTATGTCATTTGAAAATGAGAGATTCATTATAATTGGCTATAAACAGAGATACCAATCAAAAAAATTTACACCCTATTTGTACAGGGCTTGAAAGCAAGGCTGACGGCATGCTCAGGAATCTTTGATTCAAAGATAACCAAGATTTGTTATGATTAGAAAACGAAAAATACCGCCTATCAAAGCAGATAAGAATAATTGATACAACCAGATTTAAAAATGCTGATAACCACGACCTTGTTCAACTTCTTCGCCGTTTAGCAAACACGTCACCCCGCTACCCGCAACAATTCGCCCCACCTCAGTAATGGCAACCGCTTGATCCTTCACATCACAACGGCATGTTTGTACTGATGTCGGTGGCACAGTAAAGCAAAGTTCGTAATCATCCCCGGCAGACAAAGGCAAAGTAAAGTCACCCGTGGAATCGACATGTGCCTGCATATATTTTGATAATGGTAATTTCTCACAAAATATCTCTGCCGCCACACCGCTTGCCTTTGCAAGATGACCTAAATCCCCTATCAGCCCATCAGATAGATCAATCATACTTGAGGCTGACGCCAATAGTAGTCGCCCCAGTGATAAACGAGGTTCAGGTCTTAGCAACCGAGACTCAACTGACGCAAGTGCTTCAGGTGATAATGCGATTTTTTGCATTTTAGCGTTAAGCGCCAAACCTGCATCTCCTAGCAAGCCTGAAACAAATATTTTATCACCCACTTTTGCCGTGCTTCGCAGCAACCTCTGACCTTCCCGCATCATACCGTGCACTTGAATGGTGATTGAAAGTGGACCACGGGTAGTATCCCCCCCAATCAAACTAATCGGGTATTGCTTGATCAAGTCTTGCATACCACTGCAAAATGATTGTAACCAGGCTTCGTTTTCTTCGGGTAAGGTAACAGACAGCGTAAACCACTTAGGCATCGCACCCATTGCAGCTAAATCACTTAAATTCACAGCCAAGGCTTTGTAGCCTAGATCTTCAGGGTTTACATCTGGAAAAAAATGAATACCTTCCACGAGTGTGTCCATCGACATAGCCAATTCAAAGCCCGATGGCACAGAAACAACCGCGCAATCATCACCGATCCCCACATCAACATACTGCAGCTTCCCTTGCAGTGGTTTGAAGTATTTCTCGATGAGTGAAAACTCGCTCATTTCGGTTTTTTCTTCTTCATTTTAATTTCAGTTGCACGTAGTGCGCTCGCCATTTTATCTAATACACCATTGATATAGCGATGACTCTTATCGGCACCAAATACCTTTGCTAGCTCGACACCTTCATTAATCACAACACGATAGGGCACCTCAGGTTTATGCAGCAACTCATAAACACCAAGACGTAAGATGGCTTTTTCAACTAAATCTAACTCATCTACTTTTCGATCAAGCACTTTAGAAAGGTGATCATCTAGCTCATTCGTACCTTTAGGAATGGCATGGAGTAGCTTTTTAAAGAAGCCCGCCTCCATGTTTTTATTATGAGGGTTCGCTAAAAAATCGGCCTCAATCTGAGACAAAGCACTGCCGCTCATTTGCCATTCATACAGTGCTTGCACTAAACACTGCCTTGCTTTGGATCTTGCATGGCTCATGCAGACAGCTCACGGAACAAGTTCACCATCTCAACAACAGACATTGCCGCTTCGCCACCTTTATTTCCGGCTTTAGTACCAGAACGCTCTATTGCTTGTTCAATGGTATCTACGGTTAATACACCAAAGGCAACGGGCACATCATATTCTAACGATACGCTCGAAATACCTTTAACACACTCTCCAGCAACGTAATCAAAATGTGGTGTGCCGCCACGAATCACGGCACCTAATGCGACAATCGCATCAAATTTTTTCATTGCGGCAATACGTTTAACTGCCAATGGCATTTCAAAAGCGCCAGGAATTCTAACCACTTCAATGTCTTCAGGTTTCGCACCATGACGCAATAATGCATCTTTAGCACCTTCTAACAAACTCTCAACAACAAAGCTGTTAAACCTTGCTACGACCAAACAAAATTTGGCACCTTCAACAACTAACCCGCCTTCAGTTACTTTTATGTCACTCATGTTGAATCCTTTTTATTAGTTAATCGCAATCGACGTATTCTGTTATTTCTAAATCAAACCCCGAGAGGCCATGTACTTTCTTAGGCTTACTCAGTACACGCATTTTTGCCACACCAAGTTCTGTTAAAATTTGAGCACCAACGCCATAGGTTCTCAAATCATAGCCTTCACGTGAGTCTTTTATTTCTATCCCTTGATCGCTCAAGTTATAGTCTCTCACCTTACGTACAATATCTCTTGCGGAGCCATCTTTACGCAAGACCACAACCACACCACAGCCCTCTTTGGCAATTTTTTCGAGTGCTCTATCAAGCGGCCAGCCACATTCATATCGGGCACTACCAAATAAATCGCACAGTGGGTTTTGCATGTGAACTCGAACTAGCGTTGGCTCTTCTGCTGTAATCTCCCCCATGCTCAGGGCAAAATGCACTTCGTTTTCAATCGCATCTTGGTACACACTAAGTTTGAAATCCCCAAACTTGGTTGGCATATCACATTGGGTCACACACTCGACATTTTTCTCATTTTGAATGCGGTAATGAATTAAGTCGGCAATAGTACCGATCTTTAAATCATGACTTTTTGCAAACACCTCAAGATCTGGGCGGCGAGCCATGGTGCCGTCTTCATTTAATATTTCAACGATCATTGCGGATGGATCTTCACCAGCCAGCCTAGCCAAATCACAACCGGCTTCAGTATGTCCTGCTCGAACCATAACGCCACCTGGCTGCGCCATCAGTGGAAAAATGTGACCCGGTTGAACTAAATCTTGTGGCTTAGCATCTGGTGCAACTGCTGCCAGTATCGTTATGGCTCGATCTGACGCTGAAATCCCGGTAGTCACCCCTTCAGAAGCCTCAATGGAAACTGTAAAATTGGTGCTATGATTTGAGCTATTCTGATTGACCATTAAGGGTAAGCGCAATTGTGTGCAGCGGCTTTCTGTCAGCGTAAGACAAATCAAACCTCGGCCATATTGAGCCATAAAGTTAACATCTTTAGGGCGAACTTTACTGGCGACCATTAATAGATCACCTTCATTTTCCCGATCCTCATCATCCATGATGACGACCATTTTGCCGTCTTTTAAATCAGCAATAATCTCTTCTGTGGTATTTAATTCCACTGGTTCACCCTTTTATCTTCGTATTGATACTTTCATGACTAAACTCATTACTCAATCAGCAATGGTGCTTAACGCTCAT
>Ga0233435_1003450_pt1 | contig 12019 bp, 12 predicted proteins | sample SI_122_August201_3_FD_182735 | JGI IMG/M metagenome (GOLD analysis project Ga0233435, IMG submission 182735) | Seawater microbial communities from Saanich Inlet, British Columbia, Canada - SI_122_August2016_135_MG | ecosystem: Environmental > Aquatic > Marine > Inlet | place: Canada: British... | reverse complement strand
GTGAGGTTTGTTGAGTGTTTTTCCAAGACATGTTAGTGTTTTTTAGTGGTTATTTATATGGTTTTTATTTTACTGGATTGGGGGTTATGATTGGTATAATTTGGGTTGATTTATGCAAAGGTCTCATATAAGGAGAAATAAATGAAATACAATATTTTAGTAACAGGCGGTGCAGGATACCTAGGATCAACATTGGTTCCTGATTTGTTAGCGGCAGGTCACAAGGTAACTGTTTTGGATAACTTTATGTTTAAGCAGACAAGTCTTAATCATTGTTGTTATCATCCTAATTTTTCTGTAGTTAAGGGCGACATACGACAGAAAGATACAATGTCAAAATTAATGAAAGAAGCTGATGTAATTATTCCTTTGGCTGCTTTGGTTGGCGCCCCATTATGTAGTTTAGACCCAATTGGTGCAACGACAATTAATCATGATGCAATTGAATTAATGCTTAAACTTTTGTCTAAAGATCAAATAGTGCTAATGCCTACAACAAATAGCGCTTATGGAACAGGCGATAAGGATAATTACTGCAACGAAGAATCGCCGTTGAGACCCATCTCTCAGTATGCAATTGAAAAAGTTGGAATTGAGCAGGAATTAATGCAACATGAAAGTGCTATTAGTTTTCGTTTAGCAACAGTTTTCGGTATGTCGCCACGTATGCGTATTGATTTATTAGTAAATGATTTTACCTATAGAGCAGTTAACGATCGTTTCGTGGTGTTATTTGAAAGTCATTTCAAAAGAAACTATATTCATGTGCGTGATGTATCTCGTGTTTTTCAGCATGCATTAAATAACCACGATTCTATGAAGGGTGAGATTTTCAATGTGGGCTTATCTGATGCTAATGTTTCCAAGAAAGAACTTTGTGAGCATATACAGAAACAACTTCCAGAGTTTATTTTTATTGACGAACAGATTGGAAAGGATCCAGACCAAAGAGATTATATTGTTTCTAATGAAAAGATTGAATCTACAGGGTTTAAAACTGAGTTTTCTCTAGATAGAGGGATCGGCGAGTTAATTAAAGGCTACTCTATGATTAAGAATTCTCGTTATGGTAATGTCTAGAGATTGAATGATGACTGTTGCAACATACGATTTTATTGTTATAGGTTCTGGCATTGTTGGGTTGTCTGTGGCGACTGAATTGCTTAAGAGACAACCTAACAGTAGTATCGCAATCGTAGAAAAGGAATCTGCACCAGGAGTTCATGCTAGTGGACGTAATAGCGGGGTGTTGCATAGTGGTATTTATTATACTAATGACACAATGAAGGCTAAAGTCTGTGCAAAGGGCGGTAGGCGTATGATTGAGTTTGCCATAGAGGAAAACATTGATTTTTCTCAAGATGGCAAAGCCATTATTGCAACTTCTGAAGAGCAGTTACCAATAGTTGATAAGCTATTGAACAATGCAGCTAATAATAAAATACCTGCAGAAAGGATTGATAATAAACAATTAATGGAACTTGAGCCATATGCATCACCTGATAGCCTAGCTGCGATTTATTGTAAAACTACAGCAGTGATTGATAGTAAGGCGGTTGTTGGACGTCTTCATGAAAAACTAATAAAACAAGGTGTAGCTTTTCTCCTTAATACAAAATTCATAAAACGGGTAAAAAAAGGAGAGATAATGACATCTAAAGGCAGGATTCAATATGGTTTTTTGTATAACTGTGCTGGAGCATATGCTGACAAGGTTGCAAAACATTTTGGCTTGGCGGGCGATTATGAACTAATTCCATTTAAAGGGATTTACTGGAAGTTGTCAAAGGACGCTAGCTATAAGATAAGAGCTAATATATATCCCGTACCTGATATTTCTATGCCGTTCTTAGGCGTTCATCTTACTAAAGTGATTAGTGGTGATGTTTACGTAGGGCCAACTGCAATTCCTGCTTTTGGCCGGGAAAATTATAATATTTTAAGTGATATAAGAGTTTCTGAGGCCCTACCTATTACAGTCAAGTTGTTGGAGATGTACCTGAAGAATAAAAACAATTTTAGAAAAATGACATATCTGGAAATGTCAAAATATTGGAAACCAAATTTCCTAGCAGCAGCAAAAAAACTTATGCCTTCGCTTGAAGCTAAAGATTTGGTTCCAACTTCTAAAGTTGGAATAAGACCACAATTGATTAATATCAATACAGGTGAACTGGAAATGGATTATATATTTGAATCTACTATTGACTCACTGCATGTTTTAAACTCCATATCGCCAGCATTTACTAGTTCATTCGCATTTGCAGAATTGATTGTGGATAAATCTAAAAATATATAAAATTACCATATGAAAATTACAAGAGTTTTAGTTACGGGTGCAGATGGCTTTATTGGTTCTCGTTTAGTTGAGATGTTAGTTAGTAAGGGTTATAAGGTAAGAGCATTGTCTCAATATAATTCATTCAATAATTGGGGTTGGCTCGAGGATACTCCTTGTAAAGATAAAATTGAAATTTTTACAGGTGATATTCGTGACCCACATTATTGTAAATATATCACTAAAGATATTGATATTATTTTTCACTTGGCGGCATTAATTGCAATTCCCTACTCTTATGTTGCCCCAGATAGTTATGTTGATACCAATATTAAAGGCACACTGAACATTTGCCAAGCCGCCAAGGAGAATGGAAATATTAGGGTTATTCACACTTCAACAAGTGAAGTATATGGCACAGCACAATATGTGCCTATTGATGAAAACCACCCTACACAGCCACAGTCCCCTTATAGTGCAACAAAAATTGCTGCTGATGCTATGGCTATGAGCTTTTATAATGCTTTCGATCTTCCTGTAACTATTGCAAGACCATTTAATACTTATGGCCCCAGGCAATCTGCTCGTGCTGTAATTCCTACAATAATTACACAAATATCCAATGGTGTAAAAGAAATTAAGTTGGGTGATGTAACACCAACTAGAGATTTTAATTATGTGGATGATACTTGTCGAGGGTTCATTGCCCTTGCTGAATGTGATGAGTCTATTGGAGAAACTGTTAATATCGGTTCTAATTTTGAAATCAGTATTGGCGACACGTTAAACCTTGTAAAGGAATTAATGAATAGTGATGTAGAGTTTGTGGTTGATGAAAATCGTATACGCCCATCAAAATCTGAAGTTTTTCGTCTTTGGTGTGATAATTCCAAAATAAAAGAACTAACAGGATTTAAGCCACAAGTAAATATCAAAGAAGGCTTGCAAAAAACTATTGATTGGATTACACAGCCAGATAATCTTAAAAAATACAAGTCAGAAATATATAATGTTTGAAGGTGAAATTGAATTCATTAAAAGCATATATGGATATGCAGCATCAATACCTTTGCATGCGCCTCACTTTTCAGGCAATGAAAAAAAATATTTAAACGAGTGTATCGACTCAACATTTGTTTCATCAGTTGGTAAGTTTGTAGATGAATTCGAAGAAAAGATTGCAAATTATACTAGTGCAAAATATGCTGTTGCAACCAATAATGGAACTTCGGCTTTACACATTGCATTGTTACTTGCAGATGTTGAAAGAAATGATGAAGTGATTACACAGCCGCTTACCTTTGTGGCAACTTGTAACGCCATTAATTATTGTGGCGCACATCCTATATTTATTGATGTCGATAAAGATACTATGGGGTTGTCTCCATCTGCATTAAAGGTGTTTCTTGAGAAAAACACATTAATTAAAAATCAACAATGCATAAACAATAAAACAGGTAAGGTTATTAAAGCGTGTGTACCTATGCATACTTTTGGATACCCTTGCAGAATAGATGAAATTAAAGATATTTGTGATCAGTATCACATTGTTTTAATAGAAGATGCGGCTGAGAGTTTAGGTAGTCTTTACAAAAACAAGCATACTGGTACATTTGGTCAAATGGGTGTAATGAGTTTTAATGGAAATAAAATTATTACAGCTGGTGGTGGTGGTTGTATTGTTACCAATAACAAGATTCTTGCAAAAAAAGCCAAGCACTTAACCACAACTGCTAAAGTGCCACATAAATGGAATTTTAACCATGATATGGTTGGTTACAATTACCGCATGCCAAACTTAAATGCTGCCTTGTTGGTTGCACAATTAGAAAATTTAGAAAAATTTATACATAGTAAGCGTAAATTGACACGCATGTATGAAGAGTTTTTTAAAAGTTCTGAATATTTCTTTGTTAAAGAGCCAAAAGAAAGTAAGTCGAATTACTGGTTAAATTCAATTCTTTTTAAAAATAAACAGCAACGAGATGAATTTTTAGATGAGACTAATTCTAGAGGCGTTATGACCCGTCCAATTTGGACATTGATGAACAAATTACCAATGTTTGAGTGTGCACAGTGTGGTAATTTAAAAAATTCAGAGTGGCTCGAAGATCGTGTTGTTAATATACCTAGTAGCGTAATATTATGAAGAATATTATTTTAATTGGCGGTGGGGGGCATTGTAAATCAGTAATTGATGTTATTGAGCAAGAAGGTCGATTTGAAATTGTAGGAATAGTTGATAAACCAAAGCTATTAGGCTCTAATGTTCTAGGGTATTCGGTTATTGGCAGTGATTTTGATTTGGATAGCTTAGCAAAGAGATATCAATACGCTTTAATAACAGTTGGCCAAATTAAATCTCCATCGCTTAGAATAAAACTATTTGATTTGGCTGTTAAAGCTGGATTTACTCTACCTAATATCATCTCTCCAAACGCCTATGTATCAAGGCATTCATCTATTGGCAATGGCGTTGTTGTAATGCACAATGCATTAGTTAATGCAAGTGCATCGATAGGAGATAATTGTATTATAAATTCGAAAGCATTAATTGAGCATGATTGCTTAATCTCCAAACATTGCCATATTTCTACAAATGCAACTATCAATGGTGGGGTTACAGTGGAATCCGGATGTTTTGTTGGTAGTGGTACAACAACTAAAGAGTTAATCACAATAAGTGAGAATAGCTTTATTAAAGCCGGGAGCTTGGTGTTATGAGTGTATTTATTATTGCAGAAGCCGGTGTTAATCATAATGGGTCAGTTGATTTGGCAAAGAGATTAATTGATGTAGCCTCTATCTCTGGAGCCGATGCCGTTAAATTTCAAACTTTCAAAGCTGAAAATTTAGTGTCTAAAAATACTCAGAAGGCTGATTATCAAAAGCAAACCACAGATGCATCAGAATCTCAGTTTGATATGATAAAAAAGTTGGAACTTGATGTGGAAACTCATAAAGAATTGATTGCCTATTGTCAAGAAAAAGACATAATGTTTTTATCTACACCCTTTGATCATGAAAGTATTAATCTGCTAAGTGACTTAGGGTTGCAAATTTTTAAAATACCTAGTGGTGAAATTACTAACTTGCCATATTTAAGACATATTGGGTCATTAGGCAAGAAGGTTGTTTTATCTACAGGCATGTCAAATCTTAAAGAGGTTGGGGATGCATTGAATATCTTGATTAATACAGGCACATCTAAAGATAATATTACAGTATTGCATGCGAATACAATGTACCCAACGCCAATGGAAGATGTAAATCTGAATGCAATGCTTACAATACAAAAAGAATTTGGTGTTGATATTGGATATAGCGATCACACATTAGGCATAGAAGTAGATATTGCTGCCGTTGCAATGGGTGCTTCATGTATAGAAAAACACTTTACGTTAGACAAAACAATGGATGGGCCAGATCACAAAGCATCATTAGAGCCGGAAGAATTGAAAGCGATGGTAGGCGCAATTAGAAACATTGAAAAAGCACTGGGAAGTAGTGAGAAAAAGCCATCATCAAGCGAGACGCCCAATATGCAACTTGCAAGAAAATCCATAGTTGCAAAAATAAACCTTAAAAAGGGTGATATATTAAATAAAGATAATATAACCGCAAAAAGACCCGGTAATGGTTTAAGCCCAATGAAATGGGATAATATAATAGGGACGCCATCTATTAAAGATTACAATGCGGATGATCAAATACAATTATGAACATGCATCAGGCTATATTAGTTTTTGGAGGAACGGGATTTATAGGTAGCGCCTTAGTGAAAATTTTACTGTCTAAAAAAATAACTGTATTAGTTTTTAGACATAAAAGCACAGGTTTTTTGAGCGAGATAGAGAATAGGAGTTTGGTATTTTTTGACTCATTTGAAGATGAAGTGTTAAGAAAGTATGAAATACTAACTGCATATCATTTAGCATCTCAGCAAACTGCTGGAAAATCGTTATATAATGATTTTCATAATGGAAATGTAACTCCAACTGTGAAGATTGTAGAGTTGTTAAAAAATATACCTATAAGGCATTTGGTGTACGTTTCTACAACATCGGTATTTTTTAAATCTGAATATTGCTTGCCTATGAGCGAAGGTACGACACCCAACCCTACTAATTATTACGGACTTACCAAATATATTTCTGAAAGAATTTTAGCAATAGAATGTAAAGAAATTGATGTAAAAATTAGCATTGTAAGGCTACCCTCAGTATTTGGTGTAAATAGTGGGGGTGGGCTAATAGAGACCCTGTACCAAGAGTCTATACGAGACAAGGATATAGAGGTATTTAGTAATGGACAAAGATTTAGAAATATAATGCATGTAGACAGTGTAGTAGAATTACTATATTTATTTATGAAAAGTTATGAAAAATTAGAAAAGTTTGAAATATTTATGGGTGGCAGTAAAGATTCTGAAAAGCTTATAAATATAGCAAAAAAAATAGTAATTCTTACTAATAGTAATTCAAAGATAATACCGATTGATAGGTCTCCACCATTAGATATTGATGTTTGTGTAGATATATCAAAAGCAAAAAAAGTGCTGGGGTTTAAGCCTATGAGTATAGAGGATGGGCTGAAGAAGTATATAGAGGAGGAGTATGAAAAAATATAACACTGCTTTTCCATATTTTCCAGAAGATGATATAAATAATATCTTAGGCGAAGTGAGAGAGATTCTTTCTGGAAATAAAATGCTTGCCATGGGTGAGCAGACAAGTGAATTTGAGAAAGAATTCGGTAGTTATTGCAATACAAAATATGCAGTTGCAATGAGTTCTTGCACTGCCGCTTTAGAGTTAAGTTTATTGGCATTAAACCTAAGTAACGATGATGAGATCGTAGTCCCAGTTCAGACGTTTATCGCCACAGGGTCGAGCGTATTAAGGGCTGGTGCAAATATTGTATTTTGTGACACTGACGATGATTTTTTATTAGATTTTGAATCCATGAAAAAATTAACTAATAAAAACACTAAGGCAGTTATTATTGTGCACTTTGCAGGCATGATTAGCAAGGACATCATAAAAATTAAGGATTATTTAAAAAAGAGAAACATTGCACTTATTGAGGATGATGCACATGCCCATGGTGCTACTTTTAACGAGTTAAGTGCTGGTAGTATTGGAGATATGGGTTGCTTTTCATTTTATTCTACAAAAATTATGACCACTGGTGAGGGTGGGATGTTGACTACGAACAATGCTGAATATTATGAAAAATGCTCCAGCATGAGAAATAGAGGTGTAGATATAAATCACAAAGGGGAATTATTTACAAACTTAGGCTCAAACTACAGAGTTACGGAGATTCAATCCTTACTTGGTAGATCTCAATTAAAAAGACTGCCAGAATTTTCTAGACACAGGAATTTCATAGCAAGTGTATATAAAGAGACACTTTCTGACTTGATTAAGGACGGTATTATAAGATTGCAAAATCCGTCAGAAAATAGCACACACGCATATTGGAGATTTATTGTTTTCCTAAATAAGCACAATAGGAATAAAGTGATTGAAAAGTTAGATGAATTTAATATTAAGGCTGATGCGCCATATTTTCCACTATTACACAATCAGCCGTTATTTAGTGAATTGCCTAGAACTTTAACACCAAATGCTGATAAATTATCCAAGTCCCATATTTCTTTGCCAGTCCACATGCTAATAAATGAAGGTGATGCACGGTTTATAGCTAAGAGTTTGATAGAGGTATTATTATGAAAAAGATAAATATATTGGTTACAACTGTGGGGGGGTTGACAAGCCCTGATATATTGAAGGCATATAAAGATTTAGATGAATATGATGTGACTATTGTGGGCACTGATGCTTTTGAATTTGCTGTTGGAAAAAAATTTGTTGATGTGTTTAGGATTTTGCCTTATAGTGGAGCGGATGAGCTTGGATTTGCACAAGGGATAGAAGATCTAATACAAGAACATGACATAGACATTGTTGTCCCTTGTGGCAATGAAGATAACTTAGCTTTAGCAAAATATAAAAACTTGCTTTCGAGTAGGGTCATGGTTGGCGAATATGACAGCTTAATCGAAGCGTATGATAAAGGTAAAGTTTATGATGAGCTAAAGAAAAGTGCTCCAGAATATGCACCAAAATACCATATAGTAAATGATTATCAGAATTTTTTAAAGGCTGTAGAAAATTTAGGTTATCCAGATAAAAGGGTGGTGGTAAAGCCCAGGTTTGGTAGGGGTGGTAGAGGTGTGTATGTTTTAAGTAATCAGTTCAATTTTGAAAATATTTTTAAATCAAAGCCAATAAATGAATATCCATTTGAGTTTCTTGATAGTATCCTGAAAGACCAGAATAAATTTAATGACTTGATTGTTATGGAGTATCTGTCTGACCCATATCACAGCATTTATTCTATATGTAAAGATGGGGAGAATATCTTTACATTAAATCACATTAGAGAATGGGGAGATGCCTCTCAGACATTTAGAGGAAAGGTATTTTATGATGAGGAAATTGAGAAGTTAGCCTCTAAGATTATCAAGACGTTTAATCTTTCATATACGAATAACATGGAATTGGCAATGAGCGAAGATGGAAGGATGGTGCTGTTTGACCTAAACCCTAGGATTGGGGCTAGTAGTGGTATAGATAAAGATATAGGTTTTAATTTTCCATTGGAGTCTTTAAGATTAACTCTAGGCGAAAGCGTGAGTGTAGATAAGTCCAAATTTGTAGAGCCGAGAATATTTTTAAGGTATTTTGACCATGTATGGATATAGGAAATGATAAGAGCAATTATTTTTGATCTTGACAATACTCTTTATAATGAAGATTTATACTTTTTAAAGGTGTTTGAAGAGTTTAGCGATAGGCATGGTTTAGATATTGAGAGAATAAAACAAAAATTCTCTGCTGAATTTAGATTGGAAAGTAAAGACATATTTGGTGATATTCTAAAGAAAATAGGATTTTATACAATTGAAAATCAGAATGAATTATTTGACTTATATGCATCTATTGATTGCGAGTTAAGATTGTACGATGATGCTTATAACGTATTAGAATATGCAAAAAAGCATAATCTTAAAGTTGTTGTCATAACGAATGGCATAATAAAAGTGCAAAAAAATAAGGTAAAAGTATTAAATATATCTAAAAAGGTGTCAAATATTATTTATGCAAGGGAGCTTGGTGTTGAGCATGAAAAGCCAAGTCCTTATGCCTTTAACAAGGCACTGGATATTTTAGGTGTAGGTATTAGTGAAGTTCTCTATGTGGGTGACCATCCACAGACTGATATAAAGGGAGCTATCAATGTAGGCATAAGGGCGATAAGATTCATGAGTGGGTATGCTTCAAGCATAAAGTACGACCACCCTGATAATATTAAAAATTTGAGTGAAATAAAAAAGTATGTAGAGGGTGAGGTATAGTGAAAAAAGTATTGGCAGTGACAGGGATACGTTCAGAGTATGACATCATATACCCTGTATTAAAAGAGCTGCAAGAAAATAAAGACTTTGATTTAAAAGTAGTGGTTACGGGCGCACATCTTTCAGATTGGCATGGTTTTACTATAGATAGAATTAGAGAGGACGGGTTTGAAATAGTGGACCAGATAGACTATTTGTTGATGACAAATAGGAGGACACAGCGGTCAAAGGGTGTAGGTATATTGATTGAAGGACTTACTCAAACAGTTGAACGAATAGAGCCTGATTTCTTAATATTTGTAGGAGATAGAGAGGAGAGTATCGCCACCTGCGTAGTTGGAAACTATATGGATGTGTTAGTGGCACATATTGGTGGTGGAGATCCTGTATATGGGAATACTGACGACCCTGTTAGATTGGCTTGCAGTAAGTTGGCGCATATACATTTTACATTTGCGGATGAATATGCAAAAAACATAGAAAAGATTGGAGAAGAGAAATACAGAATTTGCTTTAGTGGAAATCCTGCACTAAGTAATTTGATAGAAACTAAAGACTTGGACAGGAAAACTTTAAGTGATTATCTTGATATGGATGTAGATAATAATGATTATATTGTAGTACTAAAACATCCATTGTCATCAGAAATGCAAGATAGTTATAAGCAAATGAAAGCAACTATGAAGGCGGTTAGTGAATTTTCAGCCAATAACAAGATGAAAGTGATAGGGATATATCCAAATACCGACCCGGGATCATACGATGTACTAAAGGCAATAGACGAGAACTGTAATGATAACATTAGGTTTTACAAAACTCTTAATAGAGATATATTTGTAAATATTATGAGAAATGCGAAAGCATTGGTGGGAAATTCAAGCATGGGCATATTGGAGGCACCGTTTTATAAACTTCCTGTTGTTAATGTTGGAAATAGACAAAAAGGTAGGTTAAACGCAGGGAATGTGGAGTTTGTCAATTATGACAAACAAGAGATTTTAGATTCTATAAGCAAGGCATGTTTTGATAATGAGTATAGGGATTATGTATCAAATTTGGATAATCCGTATGGCGATGGATTTGCACATAAAAGAATAGTGGAATTCCTAGGCAGTATTGATACAAGTGATGAGAAGTGGTACACAAAAAAGAAGCTGGTATGAAAAATATATTAATTATAGCTGTTCATCCAGATGATGAAACACTAGGTTGCGGTGGCACCTTGTTGAAACACAAAGACAAGGGTGATAAAATTCATTGGCTTATTGCAACAGACATAAAAGAATCAGAAGGATTTGAAAAGGCTACTGTTGAAAAGAGGGAGAAGGAGATTGACAAAGTCAAAGAGTTATTTAGGTTCAGTTCGGTCAATAGATTGGGGCTGTCAACCACAAAAATAGATGAATATAGCATGAGCGATTTAATTTCCAAAATTTCATCCATTTTTAACAAAGTAAAGCCAAATATTATTTATTTACCCTTTAAGGGTGATGTTCATAGTGATCATAAATATATTTTTGATGCGGCATATAGTTGTACAAAAACCTTTCGCCATCCTTTTATTAAGAAACTTTATATGATGGAAACTTTAAGCGAGACAGAGTTTTCTTTAAGTACTAAAGAGGATAGCTTTGTACCAAATGTGTTTGTAGACATAAGTGAATTTATGGATAAAAAAATTGAACTAATGAATATTTATGAAAGTGAAATGGGAGAGCATCCGTTTCCAAGAAGTGAAAGAAATATTAGGGCACTAGGAACATTAAGAGGTGCTACTTGTGGATGTGACTATGCAGAGAGTTTTGTACTTTTAAAAGAGATCCAATGAAAAACTACAAAGATATTTTACTAAGCCCAGAATCCACAATAAGAGATGCGCTGAAAATCATAGATAGTGGCGCCATAAAGATAGGCGTTGTGGTGGATAAAAATGAAAAACTTGTGGGTACTGTCACAGATGGCGACATAAGGAGGGGTATTTTAAATAACCTTTCATTGGATGATACGATAGATTCAGTCATTTTTAAAACACCAACAGTTTGTAAAATTGACGATTCCAAAGAAAAGATACTTGAAATAGCAGTAGACAAAAAACTTTATCAAATTCCGATTATAGATAGCAAAGGAAAACTTTTAGGTATAGAAGTAGTTGATGAGCTTTTAAAGTCTAAACACAAAAGAAGTAAAGTGGTATTAATGACGGGAGGGCTTGGCACAAGACTAAGACCTCTTACTAATGAAACCCCGAAACCGATGTTAAAGGTTGGGGGTAAGCCTCTACTTGAAAGTATAATATTAGGCTTTAAAAAATATGG
>Ga0233435_1003449_pt1 | contig 12022 bp, 10 predicted proteins | sample SI_122_August201_3_FD_182735 | JGI IMG/M metagenome (GOLD analysis project Ga0233435, IMG submission 182735) | Seawater microbial communities from Saanich Inlet, British Columbia, Canada - SI_122_August2016_135_MG | ecosystem: Environmental > Aquatic > Marine > Inlet | place: Canada: British... | reverse complement strand
GTTTCTTTTCTGAAATACGGTAAATTCGCGGGAGTCTGTACGCCGATAATATTAGCAGTTGAATAAAGATATTTTTCAACTAATTTAAAAAAATAGTACGGCGCTCCATTACGCCTAATAACCCCTATATCTACCGCCCATTGTGGAAAAATATCTCTTATGATAAGATAGTTTTTACACTTAGAATATCTCTTTATCTTTTTTGCTACTAAGCCTAAAAATATTGAGGGCGCATAAGTGATCACCCCATCAAACTCATTAACAGTTACACAACTACGCTTTAAATTAAAAATCATTGCAAATGGCATTATACACTCAGCTATAACTCTGCGAATATAGCTAATATCTTTAGTTTTTAAAGACTTCAACCTGACGACTTGTACATTATTTACATCTTCAATGACAAAAGGGTTATTAATTTCTGAAGATGGTGTTATTACCACAACTTTATGCCCTTGCCTTACAAATTCTAATGACAGGTCTCTAATTTGAATTGCGCCAGAATTTCTTAACGGTGGAAATGAATCTGTGATTATAGCAAACTTCATAATTTATATTGAGAGTATAAGTAATTGTTACTGACAATAAAACTAACCATATCAGAAATCATTTGATCGTAAGACGGGATTTTGTAATTCATTAATAATCTAGTATCAATAAAACCCTTATCGACATTGTTCCCATCTACTGGTTTGATATCAATATCTTTTTTTGTATGCTTTTGAAATAATTTTAAAAGTTCGTATTTACTGATTGACGAGTTATTAGTTACATGATACAAGCCCGTTATATCGCTCTCAATTGACCATTTAACAGCTTTCGCAAGCTCTATTGTAGTTACACCTGACCAAACAGATTTTGTATAGCCAGGAACCTCACCTGACTGATTTATAAACCAATGAAATAACTCCTCTCCATCCTTTTTTAACTCAGGTCCTACAACCGAGGTTCTTAACGTAAGATGCTTGTCACTAATAACCTCTCCAAGGCCCTTAGTTTTGGCATATATACCTCTTCCATCCTTCTCGTCAGTTTCAACATACGGCTTTTTTTTATCGCCTGAAAAAACACAATCAGTTGATATGTGGATTAATTTTGCATTAATTTTATCTGCCAGTCTAGTCAATCTATGTGGCATATATGAATTAAGAAAGATAGCATTTTCAGGATCTGCATCCGATCCGTTAATCAAAATACCAATACAGTTAATAATGTACTGCGGTCTAATACCTATTATTTTATCAATGAAAGCTTGTTCATTTCTAGCATTTAATAAAATCGTATCATCTTGAATTTTATTTTGATATGAGATATTGTGCAGCTCATAATTATCACTATTTTTTAAATAATTATAAACCTGATGTCCTATTAAACCTGCAGAGCCGAGAACAAGAACTTTGTCTTTCAAAACTATACCTCTTTATGCCAGACAGTTCTATTGACATAATCAACATATGACAAGATGATTCTTAAAATCTTCTTAGAAACATTGTCAGCCTCATAATCCCTAACTAGCTTTATTACTCTAACATCATGTGAATGATGGGCTGTTGCAACCTCTACTGCATCAATAACTCTAGCCTTATTCAATCCTGACATTATTACTGTAGTTTCATCCATACCTTCTGGTCTTTCGTGCGCCTGACGTATTGTGACAGCAGGTAAATTCAGTATTGATCCCTCTTCAGCAATAGTGCCACTATCTGAGATCACACAAAATGCATTCATCTGTAGATTGTTATACTCATGGAAGCCATAAGGCTTTGAGAATCTAATTAAAGGATTTTCATTTTGGTAATCAATATCTTCCAATTTTTTTCTTGTTCTTGGGTGTGTAGAAATAATAATTGGCATATTATATTTCTTAGTTAACTCGTCTATTGACTCCAGTAAATCGCTGAAGTTTTTAGGTGAGTCAACATTCTCCTCCCTGTGAATGCTCATAACAATATATTCTTTTGGCTTTAGCCTCTCTCTTTCTAGAATATCGCTAGATTTGATCTTTTCCATATTAGCATTTAACACCTCTGTCATTGGTGAACCGGTTTTAATAATTGTTTCAGGTTTGATGCCTTCTGCAATCAGGTAATCTCTCGCTTGTTCTGAAAGGGGTAGGTTGATATCACTCAAATGATCTACAATTTTCCTATTAACTTCTTCTGGCACTCTTTGATCAAAGCATCGATTGCCTGCTTCCATATGAAAAATTGGTATCTTTCTCTTCTTAGCAGGAATAACACTTAAACAACTATTAGTATCACCATAGATTAGTAAAGCATCTGGCTGTATTTCATCAAAGACCTTATCAGCTTTTGCAATAATATCTCCAATAGTTTCTGACGGTGTACCTTTAACAGCTTCCAAGAAAATATCAGGCCTTCTAATATTCAACTGTTCGAAAAATAACTCATTCAACTCATAATCATAATTTTGACCAGTATGGACAATCGTATGGTCTACATGCCGATCTAATTCTTTCATCACCTGACTTAGCTTAATAATCTCCGGTCTAGTACCCACAATAGTCATCACCTTAAGTTTACTCATTACTCTGAAACTCCTTTAAATCATCCTGAATCTCTCTAAGGTTCAACAACAATTCTTCTAATTCCTTTTCATTTAGTCTATGCGTGTTATGAGAGTGGTATTCACCCGCTTCCGTAACCACCTCTTCACCCTCTTCAAAAAATTTGGTGTAATTTAGATCTCGTGTATCGGTAGGAATTCGATAATATTCACCCATATCAATAGCTTTCACCATTTCCTCTTTCGTCAGCAAAGTTTCGTATAATTTTTCACCATGCCTTGTACCAATAGTTCTTACTTCATGATTAGGCACACCTAAAATATTTTTCATCGTATTAGCAAGTAGCTCTACAGTTGCAGCCGGAGCCTTTTGGACAAAAATATCACCACTCTGCCCATTCTCAAATGCAAACAATACCAAATCTACCGCCTGATCTAAACTCATCATAAACCTAGTCATATTTGGATCTGTAATAGTTATAGGCCTTCCACGCCTAACTTGGTCAATAAATAACGGAATAACTGAACCTCGACTAGCCATTACATTGCCATACCTAGTACAGGCTATCATGGTATCTTTGATATTTCTACCTTTCGATACAATCACTCTCTCCATCATAGCCTTACTAATACCCATTGCATTGATTGGGTACACAGCTTTATCTGTACTAAGTGCGATTACTTTTTTTACACCAGCATTAATAGCTGAATTTAGTAAATTTTCAGTACCGATTACATTAGTTTTAACCGCCTGCATAGGATAAAACTCGCACGACGGTACTTGCTTAAGTGCAGCAGCATGGAAGACATAATCAACACCCCTCATTGCATCGTCAATTGAATTTTTATCTCTTACATCTCCGATATAAAATTTAAGCTTATCGTTGTTATAAAACTTTCTCATATCATCCTGCTTAAGCTCATCTCTCGAGAAAATTCGTATTTCCTTGATACTGGTGGTCAAGAATCTTCTCAATACCGCATTCCCAAACGAACCCGTACCGCCAGCAATTAACAAAACTTTATTTTTAAACATATTTAACCTTATTAAAATTTATTTACTTTTTAAAAAACACTAATTAACACTAGGCATTCTATCTTTTACTTTTACTTATATCTAATAAATTTAAAGCATACCCATCCCATTTAAGCTGTGACACTCTTATTTTAGAATTTTTTAATAATTCCTCACAAAGCTTTTCATCTTCAATTAATCTAATTATTTGACTAGCAGCGCAAACATGGTCATTATTATTAAAATATAGCGCAGAATTAGACAATATTTCTTTATTTGAGGCACTGTCTGAAGAAACTATCAACTTACCACATGCTAAATATTCAGAAAGAATTATCGAATTAGCCTCATATTTACTTGCAAATAACAATATATCGGCCTTTTCCAACTGTTCATTTTTTACCTTATCATCTACATTCCCTAAAAAAACTATATTATCAGTCACATTGTAATTTCTGGCACTTTGCTCCAACTCTTTCCTTATATTTTTTTGTAAAAAACCTCCAACTAGATATAACTTAAAATTATGAGAGTTGTTCTGCTTAAGATAGTGTAAGGCCCTTATAAGAATTATGTGATTTTTATACTTCCATATAGGGGAAAGATATAAAAGCGATATTGTATTTTTATAGTTTAATTTATTTTGTATTAAAGGTATGCTATCACTACAGCCTGTTAGTTGAACTTGTATATTTTTACCCTTACATTTGCATGCCTTCTGCATCAAATTGGATAAATAATAAGATGGTAAAATTATTCGATCAGATTTTTTAATACTATGGCAATAGATTTTTTTTAGTAAACTAAACTTAACTCTGCTTACCACTCTCGGAAAATAATTTAACTTCTCTTTCTTGCTAATAAAGGGAAGTACATTATTTATTGTGACTGTTATTTTTATATTATGCTTAAAATATCTGAAAAATACAAATCCAGAAAGTGCTACTAAGTGTGAAATATCATTTTTCAATAAAATATATGGTAATTTAAAAAAATGCCAATAAGCCATATAAAATAAATTGTAGTATTTGTCATCTACATATATTCTAATAATATTTCTATCATGCACTTGACACTTTTGACTACTCTTCAGCTGGGCAACAAACAACTTGGTATTGTCTTGATTGTGCTTGATAAACTGATTAATAACCTGATCGACTATAACTAATGCACCACCACTTTTAGCGTTCAAGGCATCGAGTAAAATTATTTTTTTATCTAAATCTTTTTTACTCTTTTTTATTTTAAAATACATTCTTAAAACCTTGTAACAACTGCCAATAGAAATCCAATTAAAGTATAGCGCAGAGATGATAAAAGAAAGTGATATTTATATGCGCAAGCAGTTCTTACTTTAATTTCTTGAAGCATAGTTTTGTATGACTTATTTTTTGGCACGGTGTAATCCAATAAAATATCTGCAAGATTTGCATAATAGGCACAATTCATTCCCCTAGCCCAAAGCTCATAATCCTGAGCCTTCCGAAGACTCTCATCATAAAATCCAACTTTATCAAAAAAGGTTCTTCGAATAACTACAGTAGGGTGTATAAATGGAGTAGTTTTTGGTAATATAGATGCGCAATCTTTGTGGTACTTTGGCATTGTAATATTCTTTACGAATCTATAGTTCTCGTCTACGTATCTTGATGCTGTTCCTAGTACATCAATTTTAGGATTATTTTCTAAAAAATCCACCTGTCTTTCAATCCTTTCACAGTGACTCCTGTCATCTGAGTCCATTCTTGCAATATAAAAGCCTTTAGAATTCATTATTGCCTTATTTAAAGACCAGGCTAACCCCATATTTTTATTGTTTTGTATTAATTTAATTCTATTATCTTTATCAATATATTCTTTAATAATATCTACCGAGCAGTCTTCAGATGCATCATCTATGATAATAATTTCAATATTTTGATATGTTTGGCAAATTATACTATCCACAGCTCGAATTATTGTCTGATGAGAGTTATAAATAGACATAATAACTGACACCAATGGGGTAGTGGCCGACATGTAAATATTACCCAATTCTAGGCAGTATCTCTTCATACAGCTCTAATTCTTTTTTAATATAGCTTTTAAGGGAGTATTGGCTACAAATATATCTTCTAGCATTATTAGAAATATCTTTTTGCATCTTATCATCTTGCAACAAACTTAAAATACTATCCTTGATTAAGGATCGATCTTGCTCGACAAGGATGCCATTGTCATTGTGATTTATAAGTTGCTTTATACCAACAACATTGGTGCCAACTACCGCCATTCCGCAAGACATAGCCTCCATTAAGGTTTTTGGATTACCTTCATGTGTTGACAAGAGTACAAAAACCTTATATTTATTATAAATACCTGCCAAATCATCGTTGCTAACAACCCCTTTAAATTTAATTTTTGAATTTTGCACTTGCGCATACTTAATTAGAGAGTTTTTCAATTCACCATCGCCAATGATATCCACTTGTACTTCCGTATTAGACATGGCATCAATCAATAATGGAATATTTTTCTGCTTGACTAGACGGCCAACAAACAGAATTCGGTTATCGTAACGTGGGATATTTAAATTTCTAAATTTATCTGTATCGACCCAATTTGGTGAAATCTCTACCTTTCCCTGGCAATTTGGAAAGTAATAAATCATTCTATCCTTATCTTTCTTTGTTGCAACTTGGATCTTTGACGCCGCATTGAGTGAAAATTGAAAAACAATGATTAGCAATCTGTATACAATTTTTGAAGTATTGGATTTTGAAAAGAAATGTAGGTAATCATAACCTGTTCTTAATAAATATGGCTTTCGTAAAATTTTTGATAGTATAGAGGGCGCCCACGACCCAAATATTTGTTTAGATTTTATAATATCCGCATCTTTGATATAAGGCAACAAAATAAAAGGAATAAAAAAAAAGGACTTAATAAGGCGCAAATATTTATTTGAGTTTCTCTTAATAAGACTATAAATAGGTATAACTTCTATACCTCTATACTTTTTTATATAATCTTTTTCTTTAGAGTCTCCATATGTTACAAACGTAACTTTAACACCATTTTCTACAAGTCCAGTGTACAAGGAAATTTCTCTTGATAAAATACCAGTCTCATACCATTTTTTCAAAGAAACCCCGTATGTAAAAAAAACAAATAGTTTCACTTGGTAATCTTCTTTAATATCAATTGAGGGATCCTGAGTAAATTTTTCAAAATTACAAAAATACCGGGCTTAGAATAAATACTAAAAAGGTCTGGATGAATTACATCTATTGGCATGAGGCATGGGGTAAATTCTTGCTTGCGTGAAAAAATAAAAATATTTTGCTTGTACCATGTATCAATTCTCTCATCATTCCAAATTTTAGGCCTAATAACATCCATGCAAGAATATCCACGCCTTGTAAATTTTTCTACCCAATAGCTTTGATTTTGTTCATTTACATGCCCTTTACCTCCTTGACCAATCACAGCTGCACTAAATAAAATTAAATCTGAAGAATTGCTTAAGCTATTAATAAAGTCATCCGAATTGCTTTCAGGCACGTGCTCCGCAACTTCAAGTGATATCGTTAAATCATATTTTTTATTTAGATGTATAGGCTTTTTCAGGTCAGTATTATACAATTCAAATGATGAGGAAAGCATACTCTCATTAATCCAGTTACCTTCTATTCCTAGGGTCTCTGATGCACCTAATTCTTTACACACACCAAGCCAAGTTCCAACACCGCATCCAAAATCTGCTACTGATTTTATTCTATAATTACTGAAAATTAATGGCAATATTGTACGCGCCGCATGTTTCGTTCTCTTATCCCTGTTGCGGTAAAAACTCTTATTATAAAGACCCATGACTAGTAATCAACTCCAAGTAAATAATCATCCTTTTTCAGCACAAACAACAATTGCTTTTGACGTAAATTATATAACGGATGAAAACTGTATATTCGTGACAACAAGCGAATAAATCCCTTTCTAAGTCTACTGTATTTAGCCAACTCTGGAAAAAGACCACCATAAGACTGAACATGGATCATACGAAATCCAGCCTTTCTAAAAATATAATTAAGTTCAGAATATGTCAACAGAACATCATCAGCCGGTTGAAATTTCTTCTTATTTTTTATAACTTTATTTATCGAAATACGGTCTCCATTTGGAACGGTCACAATTAGATGGCCATTATCAGTTAATACGCGCCTTAACTCCAGAAGAGATTCGAGTGGCTGATATAAGTGCTCCAAAACTTCAGAACAAGTAATAATATCAAACTTCACATCTTCATAACTTGTATTAGGAAGCGTCTGAACATCAATGTGTGCCATTGTATTTAACTTTTGTGCATCCAGTGCCATTTGGTCAGATATATCGAAACCATAATAATCAACATTATCGCCATATTTAGATAGAGATTTTTTAATATATGACAGTAAGTAGCCGTTACCACATCCTGCATCAAGAACAAGGTTTTCACTCTCTTTCTTAAAAATGATAGAGCCTACCATATCTGACACCAGCTTATAATGGGAATGACTAACAAAAATATCTGATTTGATACTGTTATATCCATCTCTAGTTTTAGAATAAATATTTTTCATATTCTATCTTTTCTGAAGCAGGATATATCTAGAAGATTTTGGCAAGCTGGTGGCAAGCTTAATAGAGTCCTCTCGCTTAACTTTATAATATATTCCCCTTTCCAGATTATCAGTTTTAATTACCATATCTGGTGTGTAGCCTAGTTTCTTGTACAGGGCAGGGTGAGGTTCACCAGCAGAAACAATCACTTCGCAGTTAAAACCTTCATCATAAAGAAAGTCTAGCTGCTCTTTCAATGAGTGTGCTTCACTATATTCATTGGGATGCAACTCAAAAAATATAACAAAACCAGAGGTGGCATTTTTTATAGTCTCCCTCATGCCTGATATAACCTCAACCTCATGACCCTCTATATCCATACGTATAAAATCTGGCTTTAAATTTAGCTTCTCCATAAGATTATCGATTGTATCAACCTCAACATCAACCATATCTGAAGCTACCATACCCTCACTACGCACAATTTTGTTAAGATTAGAGGGTCCTCCAATGTCAAGAGACATTACCCCCTTCTTATCTGAAATGGCTATATTAAACAGATCTGTTTTTACACCACCTATCAAGGAGATATTTTTTTGAAGTAACTCATAATTTCTATAATCTGGTTCTATACATACAATATGACCCTTGTCACCCACTAGTTTTGATTCAAGCAATGGATAGAAGCCGATATTTGAGCCACAATCAATAATTACCTGGCTTTTTTTAATGTATTTTTTCATTAAAAATACCATATCCTCCTCTCTAACCCTTTTAATAGAAAGAGTTCTAGATATCCCATCAGTCTGGGTATCTAAAAGCATGGTAACTTCTTTAAGCTTCCTTTTTATAATTTTATTCTTTAAAATATATTTATTAAGATACCAATCTATTCTGTTTAATAAATCCTTTGGGTGTAGCTTCTCTAACATGTAATACTCTCCTGGTTGTTTGCAAATTTTTCTCTTTAAGAACTTTAATAAAGAAACCTTGTTTTGGACTTCGTTACGATATCCAGACAAGATGTTTCTATCTAATTTTGTGTTAATGTTTGAAATATAACCCTGAAGAAAAAATGACGCTCTTTCTTGATAGGTGCTATTATCCCCTCCTCCTTTTTTATAAATAAATAATGACAATGGATTGTTAGAACTTGCCTCCATTGGACTCATAAAATGAAATCTAATTTTTGAATGATATTTAACATACATTAGATATAAAGACTCTTGATCTGCATACCATGAATACAATTTTGAACTAACCAGTTCCCTATATTCAATTAGAAACTTATGTGTAATGCTGCCTATCTTATACCCCTGAATTCCTGCAGTACAAACGCCGTAATATGGAGTCCCTAATGGCCCTTTGGGGTATTTCTCTAGCTGACTATTGCTCATGTTGAGAGTAGTATGATTTGAGTCAAACATAATTACTGAGTCATAACCTTCTATATCTCTAAAAAAATCATTTAAATTGCTATTAACTAACACATTGGCATCAACATAAAATGTCCAGTCATATGCTGTTGAATATTCTGAACATAACAAATCAACCCTTTTGTTTGTGCAAAATCCTTTTTCCACTTCTTTTGATGGAAAATCAATATATAAAGCATCTATAATTATATTTAAATTTAAATTTTTAAGCCATTCAATTTTATAATTTGGAACATTGACCAAAGATATTAACATTGAACAATGCTTACAGTTTTTTAAAATTGAAAGCACTAACGCCTCAAGATAATGAAAATAATCATTATTTGCAACTGTGCATATCAATATGCGCGTATCTTTTGACATTCAGAGTTTTCCGTATTTAGTTATTTTTTTCACTTCATCGCAACTATGAACGACATCATTATAAGTTCCAGAGCAGTATATTTCCCCATCTTTCAAAAAAATAACCTTGTCACAATCTTTTAAGGTGCTTATTCGATGCGCAATAATTATTAATGTTTTACCTTTTCCTGCATCGTATATTGACTGAACAACATTATGTTCAGTTTTATAATCAAGCGCTGATGTTGCCTCATCTAATACTATTATTTTAGATTTATTATAGAGCGCTCTAGCAATTCCAATTCTTTGCTTTTGTCCACCTGATATTTTCGATCCGGCATCTCCTAATATTGTATGTATACCCATAGGCAAGGAATCCACATACTCTTGTAGGCCTGATTTTTCTAGTGAACTCTTAACTAAATTGATATCTATCTCATGACAATCTTGATCAAAGGCGACATTTTCCAAAATTGATTTATGTGAAATAAATACACTTTGAGAGACGTAAGAAAATATACTATTATTAATTTTTTCAGGATTTAAGTCGCCAACTAATACGGAACCCTTTGTTGGCTTAATCAGTCCCAACATACAATGTATTAATGTTGTTTTTCCCGAACCAGATGCTCCAATTATTCCTATTTTTTCATTTTCATTAATACTGAAACTGATATTGTTAATTATATTGCTCGCACCACTATAGCCACATACCAAATTATTTATCTTAATTTTGTAGCCACGAGGTTTTCTAATACTAGTATCAAACTCCTCCTTCTTATTTGAAAGATCCTGGTAAAGGCTGTTTACTTTATCAATAGACGGGTAATTAAATTTTATTTGATTTATATAGGTTATTATTCGATTAAAGCCCGGCATAATCCTGTATGCTGCAGCTGCATATAAAGCAAATATTGGTAAAATTGAGTCAATACCACGCTCTAAATATGTAACAACAACAACCAGTAATAAAGAAACAATTGCCACAATTTCTAATATGTACTTTGGCAGGGAGTTTGTCACAGATATCTTTTTATTTACGTTTACAAAACTTTTAACATGGGTGCTATGTTTTTTTAAAACAAAATATTCTCTCTTATATATTTTTACTTCTTTAATACCATCTATTGAATTATTAATAACCTCAATCATATTTTCACTTTCAATTTGCCTGCTCAATCCCCACCCTGTTATCCTTTTTTTTAGTAAATAAATTATTAACAACGAGACAAAAACATTCAAAAGAATGACATATATTGCAGTACTTGGATCGTACCAAAATAGCAATAAAATTAAAAAAAATGTGACTAAAAATTCTGAAATCAAGCCTATAAATGGGCTAATATACCCCCCTACAAGAGCATTTAACTCAGCTGACATTGTATTTATTAGGTCTGTCTTTTTATAGGATGTTAATTTTAAATAATCTGAAAAAATAATATTATGAAATAATCGTGTTGCTATTGTATGTTGCATCTTCTCTAGAGCAGTATTTAAATAATACGAAAACCAAAATAAATATAAATTCTTGATTACGTAAATCATTAGAAAAATTGCAGAAGCTGTATAGATAAAATCACCTCCATACCGAAAAGCTTCTTCCATAAAATAATACTCACTCAAATTATCTGGATTTGAAAGTATTTTAATAATTGGAACTATTATGCCAATACTAACAAGCTCAACAAACGCTGAAATAGCTAATAAGAAAATTAGGCCAACTAGTGTATTTTTATACTCATTTCCAATTACATTGAAAATTCTTGAAAATGATTTATTTTTCATAGGCAGGGAAGTTTAATTCTATTTTTGATATATTCACATGAGCACTTCTAAAATTTTCGATACTTATCTTAAATTTCTTGAAATTTCTTACTTTTACAATTATTCCGTTAGCTAAATTAATCAGATCATCAATATGTCTATGCTCAAAGTTTAGTTTAACACCGTCTCTCTCAATTTGAGCCTAACTTTATCAATCTCTTTACTACAAGTTATATAATTTTAGCCTGTATATTTTGGACACTGAATAAATAACCATAACTGTAAAGTTCCAAATATAACATTTTTAATATTAACTGTTGAACAAATAAGTAATGACTTGTGTGTACTTATAGAGACCTTT
>Ga0233435_1003427_pt1 | contig 12082 bp, 13 predicted proteins | sample SI_122_August201_3_FD_182735 | JGI IMG/M metagenome (GOLD analysis project Ga0233435, IMG submission 182735) | Seawater microbial communities from Saanich Inlet, British Columbia, Canada - SI_122_August2016_135_MG | ecosystem: Environmental > Aquatic > Marine > Inlet | place: Canada: British... | reverse complement strand
AAATGACAGAAGACTACATCACGGGTCGATACGGATAACTTAATAATAGGGCTTAAGGCATGCTAGATAAAGACAGACTAACGCATCACATATCCAAACAATTTAACTCTGAGCTCGAAGATATTCGTAATCGTGTTTTAACGATGGGCGGGCTGGTCGAGCACCAGGTCGGAGAGGCGATGGCGGCGTTGTCCTCGGCTGATCAAGAGAAGGCTGAAATTGTCATTCGTGATGACTTTAAAGTGAATGCGTTAGAAGTTGAGATCGATGAAGAGTGTAATCGTGTTTTAGCACGGCGTCAGCCAACGGCGAGTGACTTGCGGTTGATTGTGGCGGTGATTAAAACAATTACTGATTTGGAGCGAATTGGTGATGAGGCAGAAAAAATTGCCAGAATGACACTGAAAGATGTGAAGCTGGATAAAAAACACAATTTTCAAATTCGACACTTTGGTGAGTATGTGCAGAAGATGGTGCATGATGCATTAGATGCATTTGCGAGAATGGATGTGCCTCAGGCCGTTGCGACAGCAAAAGCCGATGCCGATGCAGATAATCAGTACGACTCGCTTATGCGGGAGTTGATTACCTATATGATGGAAGACCCTCGATCGATCTCACAAATTTTAAATCTGTTATGGGCTGCGAGAGCGTTAGAGCGGATTGGGGATCATGCTCGTAATATTTGTGAATATGTTATTTACCTGGTGGAAGGTAAAGATGTGCGCCACATTACCTTAGAGCAAATTGAACAAGCGGTAATGCAGGATTAGTTGTTTCAGTAAAAACTAGTGCCTCTTCTCTAAAAACCGAGAGAAGAGTTAACTGTCGCTGTCGTCGCCTTCTTTTTTAGCGTCAGACTGGGTCAAAGCTTGGCTTAATAACTCTTTTGAAAAACCTTCAAAATCTTTGCCCTGCTTTTCAAGAGAGCTGCCTAATAAATCGGATTTTGCATTGTTTTGCAGTAGCGGTGAGAAAATGGCGTTAAAAGCAGATTCAGCTTCTTTGAATAAGGCTTCCGCTTGCTGGAATATGCTTTTTAAATTGGTCGCAACTCGACCGAAATCATTTGATACAGGGGGTGCTGACCGTCCTGGCCCTAGCTCACTGACTTCTCTGTAAGCGGTGGTGGCAACGCTTTTGGTGCTTTGCTTTAAATTGAGTGAGAACCCTGCAATTTCTTCGGTGTTAAATCCAAGGTTTAGCCCTTGTTCGAATGCGGCTTCCGAGTCGCCACTAAAAAAGGTTTCTGCTACGCCATTAATATCGCCAATTAATGCGTTAATGGATTTCAACTCGTCTTGATCAAGGTCGCCTTCAACATCAAAAGAAAATTGCGTTTTGGTTTTACTCGATGCCTCAGTTGATAATGTGGTGGTATCGCCCTTTTGTTGGAAATAAGCGCTACTGCTTTGTTTCTCAGATTGTTTGAACTTAATGGTGACTTGGTCGCCATCTTGGGTGGTTACTTGGATTTGGAAGCTGTTTTTTCGTGTTTGTTTTAATGATTGAGCTGCCTCAAATAAAACAACGTTTCGCTCGTCACCGTCAGGTTGCTGAGGGGAGAGGCCAATGTCAATGAACTCTTTTGCTTTACCAATGCCTGCTTTCGTGTCGTCAGTGAGTAAGCCTTGCTCCTGAAGGATATCTGTAGCTTCTTTGAAGCCTTGGGCAACTCCGGCTTTAGCCGCATTTAAAATGCTTTTTAATTTTTCAGGGTCTGCACCGTCATCTTTTGCGCTTTGTAGCCTGTCACGGACGAAACTTAAAACGTTTTTCGCAATTTCTTCTGGGCTGAAGTCGGTAGGGGTTGGTAATTTTGCGCTTGAGCCATCAACGCCAGTGAGGTTTTTAGCCAGCGTGTTTTGAGCGACGTTGAACGTGTTTTCTCTTTGAAGAGCATCATTTTGACGGCTCGTTGCAACTTTTGGCTGAAATTTGAAAGCCTCAAAATTACTGTTGATGAACGACCTGTTTACTTGAATGCCATCGAATGCCATGAGGCCTCTCCAAAAATGTATACTGATTAGTTAACGTATCGGAACTTATCAAGGAAACTTTAGTGGAAATTTAGCGAGAATGTGGTGTCTGTCACAATTAATGGGTCAAACTGTCATATTTAGGGCGCTTTTTGCTGCACTAGGTGCGCTTTTACTGGCTCCGTTGCCAACTATTGATGCCATCTTTATTAGATTGGTGGAAGGCCTTTGTTGTCTAAAAAGCTTACCAGCTTGATTAAGGGCAATCCGATGAGCGTGTTTGGATCATCACCTTCAAGTTTACGAAATAAAGTGATGCCCAGCCCTTCAGATTTAAAGCTGCCAGCACAATTATAGGGCTCTTCCTTGGTGAGATAATTGTGGATTTGGCTGGTATTTAAAGTGCGGAAGTGAACACGAAAAAGTTCGACGCAAGTTTGGTAATCGCCTGTTTTACTGTCTAGGAGGCTGAGCCCGGTGTAAAAGGTAACGCATTGGCCTGAGAATTGAGTGAGCTGGGCATGAGCTTTGTCATAGTTACCCGGTTTGCCTAAGACGACGTCATTACAAACCGCAATTTGATCCCCGCCGATGATAAGGTGCTGTGGGAACTGGGATTGGACTGCAGCCGCTTTTTCTTCGGATAACCGGCGAACAAAGTCGCTATAGTCCTCATCTGGTCGTCTGGATTCATCGATATCAGGTGCGGCGGTATCAAAAGGAAGTCCAAGTTTTTGCAAAATCTCTTTGCGAAAGGGAGAAGTAGAGGCGAGTACTAAGGTTGGTCGTGTATTTGAGGTTGTCATTGCGAGTGAGTCCATCTATAGAGTTCAGTTTGGTTTTGACACAAAAGGCGGGCGACTATACCATACTCCGCTATGTCAAACCGAATTCCAGAAAGAATAAATGCAAAGCTATTTGCAAGAACTGAACGTGGCTTAAACGGTCAATATGCAGTTCAGTCATTTGGCCGTTTAAACGATATCCCACAAAGCGCTGGAGAAGTCGTTGCGTTTGAAGTAGAATTCTCCTTCGCTCCAAATGGCCATATTCAAGTGAAGGGTCATGTAAGTGGAACGTTACAATTGATGTGTCAGCGGTGTATGCAGCCGTTTGACTATTCTGTAAAGACAGAGTTTTTGTTGGCAGTGATCGAAAGTGAGCATCTGGCTGAATCGTTACCTGAGCAGTATGAGCCGTATGTGGTGGGTGATTCAGAAGAACTGCAAGTGCAGGATTTAATTGAGGATGAGCTAATCTTAGCTTTACCGATAATACCTAAACACGAGCATGACTGTATTGCTAAATTTCGAGAAAAACCGCCGGTTGAAGAACCGGAAGAGCGAAAAAACCCTTTTGCGGTGCTGGAAACGCTAAAACAGAAATAAGATGAGCTAGGAGACCTAAGATGGCTGTACAAAAGAGTAGAAAAACCCCTTCACGTCGTGGAATGCGTCGTTCACATGATGCACTGAAAGGTGAGACCTTGTCTATTGATGAGACCACAGGTTCAACCCACTTGCGTCACCATGTTGCCCCTGATGGATACTATCGTGGTAAGAAGGTCGTTGAAGTTAAAGAGTAGCGTTAACGATATCGCCTGCTAATAAAAATTAATGCAGTAAAAAGGGTATCCATGACAAAACAAGTCACCATTGCACTAGATGCTATGGGGGGTGATGTAGGTCCTGATGTTGTGGTACCTGCTGCGTTAGAAATTCTAAAAAAACACCAAGACGTTTGTATTACCCTCGTGGGAGATGAAGCCGTTCTTGGTGCAAAATATTCTAGTGAAATTGCTCAATTTGAATCCCGCTGCCATATTCATCATGCATCTCAAGTTGTTGCGATGGATGAAAAAGCCTCTAGTGCGCTACGTGGCAAAAAAGACTCCTCTATGCGGGTGGCTTTAAACCTCGTCAAATCCAAAGAAGCAGATGCTTGTGTCAGTGCAGGTAATACGGGGGCATTACTGGCCACCGCTCGCTTTGTGTTAAAAACTATTCCTGGTATTGATCGACCTGCCATTTGTACCGCACTACCTAATATGCAAGGCTCAAGTCATGTGCTTGATTTAGGTGCCAATATTGAGAGTACTGCTGAGCATTTATTTCAATTTGCAGTGATGGGGTCTGAGTTGGTCTATGCTGTAGAGGGTATTGAGAGGCCGAAAATTGGTTTGCTTAATATTGGTGAGGAAGAAGTGAAAGGTAACGAGCAAGTAAAAGGTGCTGCGACACTTTTGACTGCAAGCTCACTGAACTATATTGGTTTTGTTGAAGGGGATGATATTTTTAAGGGTGGTGCCGATGTCATTGTCACAGATGGTTTTGCTGGTAACATTTCGTTAAAGAGTAGCGAAGGTGTGGCGAAAATGATTGGGCAATTTATGAAGGAAGCCTTTAATAAAAATATTTTTACCAAACTGGCAGGGCTTATTGCAATGCCAGTTTTAAAATCCTTTAAGTATCGAGTCGATCCTAGGCGCTATAACGGCGCGAGCCTGTTAGGGCTTAGAGGGATTGTGGTGAAAAGTCATGGTGGTGCCGACGTGATGTCTTATCGCCATGCAATCGATATTGCAATTGTTGAAGTTGAGAAAAAGGTACCTGAGCATATTCACGATTCTGTTGCCGCCATTTTGTCAGAGAAGGAATAAAGTTTGGTTTATTCGCGCATTGCAGGGACAGGTAGTTACCTCCCAGAAAAAATACTGACTAATAAAGACCTTGAATCGATGGTTGATACAACCGATCAATGGATTCGAGAGCGAACAGGTATCGAGCAGCGTCATATCGCGGCAGAAGGTGAGACAACCTGTGATTTGGCAGAAGCGGCTTCACGTAAAGCGATTGAGGCTGCGGGTATCAATGTCGATGATATTGACTTAATCATCGTGGGGACAACGACACCAGATAAAGTTTTTCCTAGCACCGCCTGCTTATTACAAAAACGACTGGGTAATCGTGGTGCCCCTGCATTTGATGTTCAAGCCGTCTGTACTGGGTTTATATACGCACTAAGTGTTGCGGATCAATTTATTCGCAGCGGCTCTGCTAAAACGGCACTGGTTGTTGGGGCAGAAACATTATCTCGGATTGTTGACTGGAAAGATCGAAATACGTGTGTGCTGTTTGGTGATGGCGCCGGTGCGGTTATTCTTCAGGCAAGTGACCAAAAGGGCATTGAATCGACTCATATAGGAGCCGATGGTGCTTACGAAGATTTGTTGACTGTTCCTGTCGGTATTTCATCTGGCTTTGAGCGCGTTCAAGCGGGTGATGCGTTCATCCAGATGAAGGGTAACGAAGTCTTTAAAATGGCGGTGAAAACATTGGGCAAAGTGGTTGATGAAACATTGTCCGCAAACCAGTTAGAAAAATCAGATATTGATTGGTTGATTCCGCATCAAGCCAATACACGAATCATTACTGCTACTGCTAAAAAATTAAAAATGTCAATGGATCACGTTGTTGTTACTGTGCAGAAGCATGGTAATACCTCAGCTGCGTCTGTCCCTTTGGCATTAGATGCTGCAGTGAGGAGTGGCCAGGTCAAACGAGGTGAGCGATTATTGCTTGAAGCGTTTGGTGGTGGCTTTACTTGGGGTTCAGCGCTCGTTATTTATTAAGGCCATATTATGCAAAAAACAGATTTAGCATTCGTGTTTCCTGGGCAAGGCTCTCAATCTGTCGGTATGCTTGCCGAATTGGCAAGTGAACATAGTCAAATACAGTCAACGTTTGCTCAAGCGTCGGATGCACTGGGGTTTGATTTATGGCAGATGGTGCAAGAAGGTTCAAAAGAGATTTTAGGGCAAACGGTGAATACACAGCCTGCAATGTTAACTGCAGGGGTTGCTGTTTGGGAAGTTTGGAAAAGTCAGACAGAGATTCGTCCTGCCTGGATGGCAGGTCACAGCTTAGGGGAGTATACGGCTTTAGTTTGTTCTGGTGCTCTGCCTTTTGCTGACGCCGTCAAATTGGTTGCTGAGCGTGGTCGACTAATGCAAGAAGCTGTGCCTGAAGGGCTAGGGGCTATGGCGGTAGTCTTGGGCTTGGATGATGATGCAGTTGTGGCTGTTTGTGCGGATGCCGCGCAAGGGCAGGTGTGTGCTGCCGTCAATTTTAACTCGCCAGGCCAGGTTGTGATGGCTGGTAACGCAGAAGCGATTGATCGAGCTTGTGTGTTGGCAAAAGAACAAGGCGCTAAGCGGGCTCAACTTTTACCGGTTAGTGTGCCTTCTCATTGCGCTTTAATGAGTGACGCCGCTGTTGCTCTAAGATCTCAGTTAGACAATATTGATATGAAAACGCCCGAGGTTCCCGTTATTCAAAATGCGGGTGTTGCTTCGTTTGATGCCGTGGATGATATTCGTTTAGGTTTGGCTAAGCAATTGTATTCGCCGGTGCGATGGGTTGAGACTGTTCAATTTTTTGCCGCTAATTCTGTGCAAAATGTGGTTGAATGTGGCCCTGGTAAGGTGCTGATGGGTTTAGGTAAACGTATTGATAAAAGCTTAAAGCATGCGACAATATTTGATGTGAAAACTTTAGGGACGACATTGGAAGCATTATCATGACAGACAGTAAAGCAATCGCCATTGTAACCGGGGCCAGTCGCGGTATTGGTAAGGCCATCGCAGTACAATTGGCTGAGGATGGTTTTTTTGTGGTAGGTACGGCGACAACTGACTCTGGTGCGGAGGCAATATCAGCATACCTTGCAGATAACGGTAAGGGCATGGCGCTTGATGTGAGTCAGGCTGCTGAAGTAGAAGCGTTTGTCAAAGGTGTGTCAAAAGAGATTGGCGTTCCGGTTGTTTTAGTGAACAATGCCGGTATTACGCGAGATAATTTGTTAATGCGCTTAAAAGAAGATGATTGGGATGCGATTATTAATACCAACTTGTCTTCTGTGTACCGGATGTCGAAGGCGTGTATGCGCGGCATGATGAAGGCTAAGTCAGGGCGAATTATTAGTATTGCCTCAGTTGTTGGTGTTACAGGCAACCCTGGGCAGGCAAACTATGCCGCTGCAAAAGCTGGAATTATCGGTTTTAGCAAATCTTTAGCACGTGAGATTGGGTCTCGTGGTGTTACCGTTAATGTGGTTGCGCCAGGGTTTATTGACACCGATATGACAAAGGCTTTACCTGATGAACAGAGGCAGGCATTGGTTGGACAAATACCTTTGCAAGCACTTGGTGAGCCAGAGGATATTGCATCAGCGGTTTCTTTTTTAGCCTCTAAACAAGCTCGTTATATTACCGGTGAAACAATTCATGTAAACGGTGGCATGTTTATGAGCTAAGGTTAAGGCTGGATGGTAAAAGATTTAGATTAGGAGAAATTAATACTTTTCTCTTTGAGTAATAACTACTAAAATGTGCGCGCAAAGTTTGCCGTATTTAAATTGGAGATTTAAAAAAAATGAGTAGCATTGAAGAACGAGTAAAAGCTGTCGTTGTAGAGCAATTGAGTGTAAGTGCTAGCGAAGTGTCTAACGAAGCTTCTTTTGTTGATGATTTAGGTGCTGATTCTTTAGATACTGTTGAGCTTGTAATGGCATTAGAAGAAGAATTTGATACTGAAATTCCTGATGAAGATGCTGAAAAAATCACGACTGTCCAACAAGCAATCGACTACGTAAACTCTAACCTATAAGGTTAAGTTTTGTATTTGCTTAAAATGAGCTGATTACACTGTAATCGCTCATTTATTGATTTTATCCATCCAAATTGGGGCAGTACTTTGTCTGAAGGTCGTCGTGTAGTGATCACCGGGCTAGGTGTAGTGTCACCTGTCGGTTTAAATGTAAAAGATTCTTGGGATAGCATTCTTGCAGGCAAGAGTGGGATCAAACCTTTGACAAATATCGAAGGAATCGAACGTTATACAACTCAATTCGGTGGTGCCATCCTCGATTTTGATATTTCTCAGTATATTTCAAAAAAAGACGCTCGAAGAATGGATCCGTTTATCCATTACGGTATTGCTGCTGGTTGTCAGGCAATGGAAGATGCCGGTCTTGAAGTTACCGAAGAAAATGCAGAACGAATAGGGGTTGCCATTGGTTCAGGTATTGGTGGTATTAGTGGGATTGAAGCAGGCCATAATGCGTATTTAGGTGGCGGCCCACGAAAAATTTCCCCTTTCTTTGTACCTGGTAATATCATCAATATGATTTCAGGTAACCTGTCTATCAAATATGGTTTGAAAGGACCTAATATTGCGATTGCTACTGCGTGTACTACAGGTACCCACAGTATCGGTCAGGCAGCTCGCATGATTGCTTTTGGTGATGCAGATGCAATGATTGCCGGTGGTGCTGAAAAATGTACGTCAGAAACAGGCTTAGGTGGTTTTGCTGCTGCTAAAGCGCTGTCTACTCGAAATGATGACCCAACTATTGCTAGTCGTCCTTGGGATAAAGACCGAGACGGCTTTGTATTAAGTGATGGTGCAGGTGTGGTTGTTTTGGAAGAGTATGAGATGGCCAAAGCACGAGGTGCTGATATTTATGCTGAAGTTGTAGGCTTTGGTATGAGTGCGGATGCTTACCACATTACGTCACCCTCTAAAGGGGGTGAAGGTGCTGCAAGATGTATGAATACCGCCTTTAAAGATGCGGGTATCAACGCTGAGCAAGTGGATTATGTGAATGCTCACGGCACGTCAACAAATGCGGGTGATGTGGCTGAAACGCAAGCATTAAAACTGAGCTTTGGTCAGTATGCGAAACAAATTGCGATCAGTTCAACAAAATCTATGACGGGTCACATGTTAGGAGCGGCTGGTGGTGCAGAGGCTGTATTTGCTGCGCTGTCTATTCGTGATCAAGTGGCACCTGCAACGATTAATTTAACCAATCCTGATCCTGAGTGTGACTTGGACTTTGTGCCTGGTGATGCGCGCCAGATGAAGATGGATATCGTGGTTTCTAATTCGTTTGGTTTTGGTGGTACTAACGGTACGATCATCCTGAAAAAGGTTTAATGAAATACAGCAAAGCAAAATCTCCAGTAGACTTTGCTTTGCTTCATCAGTTGTACCCTGAACGTTATCCCTACCTACTCGAAAGTGTGGCTGCCGGTCCTAAGCAGGCACGTTATGATATTCTTTTTGCTTTCCCTCAAGATGTACTCCAACTAGATTTGTCTGCTGGTTTAACGCTGAATAATAAGCCTATTCAAGGTGATTTTTTGTCGTTATTGCAACATCACTGGCTTGAAGCATCGCAAGCTAATACGCCACAAGATACTTCACGCCCATTTTCAGGGGGCTGGTTCGTTTTCTTTAGTTATGATTTTGCCAGTGAAATAGAACCTTGCTTAAGGTTACCTGCTTCATCTCGAACAACACCACTTGCTGTTGCAACTCGTATTCCTGCTGCGATGATTTATGATCACGATAGCGGGGAAATGATGATAGGGGTGGAAGAAGGGTTTGAGTCCTTATTAGCGGGCATGCAGGCAGATGTGGAAAACAGGCCGCAACCTGTTTCTGAGCCATTAAGCCCTTTAGTCTCTGTGCTGAAGGAAGAGCCTGATGATAAATTTTTATTGGGTGTGGCAGAGATCAAAAAATACATTAAAGACGGCGATGTGTTTCAGGTCAATTTGTCACGGCTTTGGGAGGGGGACCTAAAACCTGGGGTAGAAGCTGTGGATGTCTATAGGGCATTACGTCAATCAAACCCATCTCCTTTTGCCGGTTTAGCCAAGTTTGGTGAACATACCATTTGTAGCTCTTCGCCTGAACGTTTGGTCAGTGTGGCGGAGGGGGTTGTTTCAACACGCCCAATTGCAGGCACTCACCCAAGGTCTAGTAATGAAGTTGAGGATGTGGCGTTGGCAGCCAAGCTGTTAGCCCATCCAAAAGAGCGTGCTGAACATATTATGTTAATTGATCTTGAGCGGAATGACCTTGGGCGGGTATGTGTACCAGGCAGTGTAACCGTTGATGAGCTGATGACTGTAGAAACGTATACCCATGTTCACCATATTGTGTCTAACGTCTGTGGTGATTTGAAAGCTGAGGTAACGCCAAGCGACGTCATTGCCGCAACCTTTCCTGGCGGCACAATTACAGGTTGTCCGAAAGTGCGTTGTATGGAAATTATCTCGGAGTTAGAGGGAGAGCTGCGAGGCGCTTATACTGGCTCTATGGGATACATCAATCACGATGGTCAGATGGATACCAATATTTTAATTCGCAGTATTGAGGTGAGCGAGCAAAAGCTCTATTTTAGGGCTGGCGCTGGTATTGTGGCAGACTCTGACGCCCAAAAAGAGCTGGCTGAGACCCGAGCGAAGGCAAAAGGTTTGATTCGATGTCTGCTGTGATCGCAATGTGGTCTGGCGGAGAGGCGATTTCTTCGCCGATTTTGCAGGATCGAGGTTTTCATTATGGTGACGGCCTCTTTGAAACCATCCTTTTTGAGGGAGGGGGGTTACAGTTTTGGCAAAGACATCTAGATCGGCTTGAGCTTGGATGTCAGCGTTTAGGGCTGCAAATGCCAGCTCTAAGTGGGGTTATTGAGCATCTGAGTCAAGTGTTACCCATTGATGTTCGTGCGGTAGTCAAGTTGATTGTAACAGCCGGCATTACAGGTCGAGGCTATGGCCGTGATGTGACTGAAGGGGGGTTGCATTGCCTCAGCTATGAAAGCATTGATGTGCCAGATAAAAATTCTGTGGCTTTAAGCACCTCACCGGTACGCCTTTCACGCCAGCCATTATTGGCCGGCTTGAAGCACTTAAACCGGTTAGAGCAAGTCCTCGCTAAAAGGTCTTTACCGGAGGGGTGTTTTGAAGGGTTGATGTTAGATACAGAGGGGCTTGTGGTTGAAGGCATTATGAGTAATGTTTTTTACCAGAAGGGCGCAACGCTGATAACGCCTTCTCTGGCATTTAGTGGCGTTGCTGGCATTATGCGAGGCATTGTGATGGAGTCAGCACCAGAGTGTGGCTTAGAGGTTGTTGAAACGGCATTTAAACCAAAGGAAATGCTTGAGGCCGATGCGATATTTATTTGTAATAGTTTGATGGGGCTGAGATCAGTGACAGAATGGGGGGAGTGGCGGCCTCAAAAGGCGCCGTGTTTAGCGGTGATGAATGCCGCGATTCTACAAAAACAACAACAAGAACAATTAAACCTAAAACTTGGCTGTAGTCGTGCTTAAATAGTATGAAGGGCCAGTTATTTTATGGGTTTTTAGTCATCATTATAAAGAGTGGTAATCAATGCTAATCAATCGTTGGACTTTGCGCGAAGGCGCACCAAAACCGTTAGGGGCAACTTGGCTAGAGGCACAGCAGCAATTTAATTTTGCTTTATTCTCTAAGCACGCAACAGGCGTGACATTGGTTTTATTTTCTAAGTCGTCACCGGCTACTCCAATCGCCTCATTTACATTAGATCACTTGCTCAATAAAACGGGTAGTGTTTGGCACATCATGGTGCCGTTAAAAGCAATGAAGTCAGCTGATTATTATGCCTACCAGGTGGATGGCCCTTTTGAACCAGAGCAGGGTCACCGCTTTGATCCTGAAAAATATTTACTAGACCCTTATGCAAAGGGGGTCTATTTCCCGCCTGAATTTAGTCGTGAAAAGCATAAAGAGCGTGGCTCTAATGCAGGGTTTGCAGCGCTAGGCGTAGTCCCTGTGGCGCATAATTATGATTGGTCAGGGGATGTTGAGCCTGAGCGGCACACCCATGATCTCATTATTTATGAAATGCATGTGGCTGGCTTTACCAAAGATGCCTCCTCTAAGGTTAAGAAAAAACACCGAGGGACATTTGCCGGTGTGGTGGAAAAAATCCCCCATTTAAAAGCATTAGGTGTAACAGCCGTAGAATTGCTGCCTGTGCATCAGTTTGACCCCGAAGAAGCGAATTATTGGGGTTATATGACCCTTAACTTTTTTACTCCAAATCTTTCCTATACCAGTGGTGAGCCTGGTAACCAACAGTTGGATGAATTCCGCGATATGGTTAAGGCCTTACATCAAGCGGGTATAGAAGTGATTTTGGATGTGGTTTATAACCACACGACTGAAGATAACGAGGCCGGGCCAACCTTTAGTTATCGAGGCA
>Ga0233435_1003398_pt1 | contig 12185 bp, 8 predicted proteins | sample SI_122_August201_3_FD_182735 | JGI IMG/M metagenome (GOLD analysis project Ga0233435, IMG submission 182735) | Seawater microbial communities from Saanich Inlet, British Columbia, Canada - SI_122_August2016_135_MG | ecosystem: Environmental > Aquatic > Marine > Inlet | place: Canada: British... | reverse complement strand
ATCATTATTACAATCGTCATAATAATGGTCATCGTTATTATAACAACCATAAGGAATACAGAGCTGTTCGCCATGTACTAAGAGATTTGTTTTATTACTAAAGCGGACGCTTTGGTGTTTATAAGCTGTTAAATCGTATACTGAAAAAAATCGTTTTGTAGTGTGGTTTTCGTCAATAATATCTGTGTTTAAAGTAGAAGCCAGTCAGGGTGACCTGATTGGCTTTGTCGTTTTGGGATTTCAAAAAAATTAGTATTTTGTAGGTTATACTTTCGTCCATATTTAAAGATAAGTGTTGAGTGGTTGTTATGAAATACTGTCCGGTTTGTGAAAAAAAATATGATGATACGCAAAATAATTGCGTTATTGATGGCGCGTTACTGGTTGCGGTGTCTGTTGACCCTCTCATTGGCCAGATCCTTAAAGACCAATATCGGATTGAAAGCCATATTGGTGAAGGAGGGATGGCAGCCGTTTATAAGGCAACGCAACTGCAGTTAAGCCGGTCGGTTGCGATAAAGGTGATGTTGGAGCATGTGCAAGCATCACCTGAGTATGTGAAACGTTTTTTTCGTGAAGCGAGATTATTAAGCCAGTTAAATCATCCTAATGTGGTGAGCATCATTGATTTTGGTAACACAAATGATGGCTTGATCTTTATGGTGATGGAGTTATTGGTTGGTGAAAGCTTAGATGAGTATGTGCCGCAAGACCGGGGTTTAAATACAACCGATATTCTAGATATTATGCAGCAGATGTGTGCTGGCGTGAGTGCCGCACATGAAATCCCTTTAATCCATCGTGATTTAAAGCCCAGTAATATTTTCTTGGGTCATGTGACGGGTGCAGCAAGGGTTGTGAAGGTATTAGATTTTGGCATCAGTAAAAACCTAGAACAAGAAGACGACATTAAAACCCAAACGGGCATCGTGATGGGGACGCCTGGTTATATGTCACCTGAGCAAATTCTGGCAGCAGAAACCCCCGGGACTCGTTCGGATATCTATGCTTTAGGCGCCATTTTATATTTCATGATGTCTGGTCTCAGGCCTTATTCGGGTAATACCAGTAACTCTGTTTTGATTAAGCAAACATTAGAAGCACCAGATAATATTGATCCTGCACGTTATGCCGAACCTGCTGTTGCGAGTTTAATGAAGGTCGCTTTGAAAGCAATGAGCATTGAGGTTGAGGACCGTTATGCGACGGCGGAAGAAATGTTGCAAGCGGTGAAAGAAACACTTAGTCAAGCACCAACGGCTGTAGAGCGACTCGCTGAAACGGTACAGAGGCAAGCGATTGTGCAGCCAAAAACGGCAGGCAAGGATTCGCCTAAGAAAAAACTCGGGTTTATTGCTGCGAGCATTGCAGGGCTTGCCATTGCTGCTGTGGTGGGGTTAGGGCTGTTAGGGAAGCTTCCTGGGTTTGACCGGACTGAAACACTGACCTTTGGTATGACGGCTGCTTTTTCCGGCCCATCTGAGACGTTAGGTCGTGAGATGCGAGTCGGCATTGAGACGTATTTTCGGGTGGTGAATGCGGCAGGTGGTGTGAATGGGTATAAATTGAAGCTACATTCGTTAGATGATGGTTATGAGCCTGAGCGTGCGCTAGCTAATGTGAAAACGTTGCTAGAGAAAAATAAGGTGTTTGCCATTATTGGGAGTACAGGGACGCCAACGGCAAAAGTGGCTATTCCTTTTACATCTGAGCGTAAAAAGCTTTTGTTTGGGGCGCTGACAGGGGCGGGCCTGTTGAGGCAAGACCCACCAGATCGATATGTGATGAACTATCGTGCCAGTTATGCAGAAGAAACGGCTGCGATGGTTCATTATTTTACGGAAGTGAAAGATATTCCTGCCAATGAAATCGCCGTTTTCTCACAAAATGACAGTTACGGTGACTCTGGGTTTTTAGGGGTGGAAAAAACATTAAGACATTCTGAGGGGCGAGCCAAAGTGGCATTGCATGTGCGTTATGAGCGTAACTCAACGCATGTGCAAACGGCGATTGATCAGCTGTTGAGCCGCCCTGATATTAAAGCCGTTGTCATGGTGGGTACTTACAAGGCCACATCTAAGTTTATAAAAGGGGTTATGGATGGTGGCATGAAACCACTGTTTGCAAGTGTTTCTTTTGTGGGGAGCCGGCCTTTAGCTGAGCGTTTGCATGAAATGGGGCCAGAGTATGCGGAGGGTGTGGTTGTGACGCAAGTGGTGCCATTTTATCATTCTAATGCGACCGGTGTGTTGAAATATCGGGCCGATTTAAAGCAATATTATCCACAAGAAAGCCCCAGCTTTATTTCTTTGGAGGGTTATGTTGTTGCTGAAATATTGGTTGAGGGGATTCGTCGTGTCTCTGGTGAGGTGACAACGGAGTCATTAATTTCTGCTTTGGAGTCTATTAAAGAGCTGGATCTTGGCATTGGCACTATTTTAAGTTTTGCGCCTTCTCGCCATCAAGCCTCAGATAAGGTTTGGGGGGCTATTTTGGGTAGGGATGGGCAGTATCAGTCTTTAGATTTAGAGTGATATTATCATGGTTTTTATGATCTATGGCTGATTGTTTTTGTATTATGTGGATTGTAGGGGCTGGTGTTAAAATTCAAAGCTGAGTTGTTCTGGCGTATTGTTTTGGCTGGCTTCTGAAAGGTTGGATAAAGTCACACCCAGTAATCGTACAGGGGTTTCACCCGCATCCGTTTTTGCCAATAAATAGGGAAGTAACTCTAATATGGGCTGCGGTGATGATACTGAATTACGTAATGTGCAGCTTCGTGTGACTTGCTGAAAATCAGCGTATTTAACTTTCAGCGTTAATCGTTTGGCCTTCATATTGAGCTTGTTTAGCCGTTTACAGACGGAATCAGATAGCTCTAAAATGGCGGTACGTATGGTGAAGGGGTCTAAAATATCGTTGGCAAAAGTGACTTCGTGACCGACGGATTTTCTTGTTCTGCTTGATTCAACTTCTCGGTTATCTTCCCCTCGTGCTACTTGGTAAAAGTGGTGTCCTGCTTTACCAAAGTGTTCTACGAGTTTATCTTCTGGCCACGCCCTTAAGTCTTTACCTGTTGTAATGCCCAGTGCGCGCATTTTTTGTTCAGTGGCCTTACCTATGCCATGAAACTTACCGATCGGGAGTTTGGCAACAAAGTCTTGTCCTTGCCCAGGTTCGATGGTGGTGATGCCGTGTGGCTTGTCTTGGTCTGAAGCCATTTTGGCTAAAAATTTGTTATATGAAATGCCTGCTGAAGCTGACAGTGATAGCGCGTCGTGTATTTGTTTTTGAATTTCTTGAGCCATTAATGTCGCTGAATTGTGCTTGAGTGGGGTATCAGTGACATCTAGGTAGGCTTCATCGAGGGAAATGGGTTCTATATTGTCAGTGTATTGCTCGAAAATTTGGTGCATTTGTTCGGAAACGGATTTGTAAAGCTCGAAATTGGGTTGTAAAAAAATGGCATCAGGGCAGAGCTTTTTCGCAGTGGCCGTTGGCATTGCTGAGTGTATGCCAAATTTTCTTGCTTCATAGCTGCAAGCTGCAACCACGCCGCGGCTATCCGGCGAACCGCCAACGATGACAGGGCGGTTGATGAGGCTAGGTTGCTCTCGTTGTTCGACAGAGGCAAAAAATGCATCCATGTCGATGTGTATGATTTTACGTTTTTTTTTCACGATACGTTATTTTCTATCAATGAGGGTTTTGTCTTGATGTGGTGCAATGGTTACTTGAAACGATTATACCGTACTGTCTGTTTTGTTTTAAGTTTTTTACGGATGACTTTTATCTACCGGGGTGATAGCTTGATATTCCTAACTCAATCACCTATCAAAATCAAAGCACTCAGAAGGGATATTATGCCGCAGCAAGACGATAATTTAATTTGGATCGATTTGGAAATGACGGGGCTTGAGCCATTAGATGACCGAATTATTGAGATTGCGACCATCGTGACAGATAAAGACCTTAATGTGTTAGCGGAAGGGCCGATGCTGGCAGTTTTCCAGCCTGCTGAAGTATTGGATAAAATGGATGAGTGGAATACTTCCCATCATGGTAACTCTGGGTTAACAAAGCGAGTCCAAGGCAGTACCTTGTCTGAAGCTGATGTTGAGCAGCAAACCATTGATTTTTTAAGTGAGTGGGTGGGGCCAGGTAAATCGCCCATTTGCGGGAACAGTATTTGCCAAGACCGTCGTTTCTTAAGTCGCTGGATGCCAAAGTTGGAAGCGTATTTCCATTATCGGAATTTAGATGTGAGTACACTGAAAGAATTGGCTGCACGCTGGGCACCAGAAATATTAAATGGTTTTAGTAAAAAGGGAAGCCACCTTGCGCTGGATGATACCCGAGAATCAATTGAGGAAATGAAATATTACCGATCTGTTTTTATAAAATTACCTGAATAATTTTATTCGCTAAAATATTTTCGCAGCCTTGTCAGCTTATACTTAGATAAGCTGTCATCCTTAACTGATTATTGCAATCAATGCTGTATATTTGTATATAATGAAAATATAATAATCAAAGCAGAGCAACTCATGCTTATTGTCACGGTCATACCTAATAATCGTACTCTATTCAATCAGCTTGTCTTGTGCTATAGGGTAGATAGATAAAGGATTTTTTAGGATGTGTGAAGTGAATGAATCAATACCGGCAGTCGCTGCAATTTATGAGGTCAATACGGAGTATCATCCGTTTAATCTCGATAATTGCTTAAAACCGGGTGACTGGCCAACAGCTCGAATTTTAGAAGTGAATGATGAAAACGTTTTGATTAAATGGGTATCGGGAGATCGTGTGGATACGGATCCTGAGTGGATGTCGTTAATCTATTTTCAAGCAGATATCCCAATGCTGATTCCTGCGTTAGGCATTGATGAAGAATAAACCGCTATTATGTGTTGCTACAAATATTCAGCTCACTTCTGTGAGCTGAACACGCACAGATTATCTTGGTAAGTCAGATGATCGACCCATTAGAAACTCATCAACTGAACGAGCAGCTTGTCTGCCTTCTCTAATTGCCCAAACCACCAGTGATTGCCCTCGGCGAGTGTCACCAGCAACAAACACTTTCTCAACAGACGTTTGGTAGGTTTCTGTATCTGCTTTTACATTGCCTTTCTCATCAAGGTCTACCCCTAAGTTCTCGAGTAAGCCCCTGTGGCGCGGGTGAATAAAACCCATTGCGAGGAAAGCGAGGTCTGCTTTGATGTCGAATTCTGAATCTGGAATTTCAGCCATAGACCAGCGGCCATCAGATTCTTGTTTCCATTCGAGCTTTACGCAGGTTAAGGCGGTTAATTGGCCGTTCTCTTCCTTAAAGGCTTTGGTTGAGACGGCAAATTCTCGATCACAGCCTTCTTCTTGTGAAGACGATGTTCGCATTTTTAACGGCCAGTCAGGCCATGTGACACTTTTATCTTCTTTCTCAGGCGGTTGAGGCATGATTTCTAGTTGAGTGACCGCAACAGCACCTTGGCGGTTTGATGTGCCAATGCAATCAGACCCGGTGTCGCCACCACCAATAACAACCACATGCTTGCCTTGGGCGTAAAGGGCAATGTCTTCAGGGATGGTGTCACCTGCAACGCGCTTGTTTTGTTGCATCAAGAAATCCATTGCAAAGTGAACGCCATTCGCTGAGCGGCCATCGATGGATAAATCTCGTGGTTTTTCTGAACCAATACTTAGGATGAGTGCGTCATATTCTTCTAATAAACTGTCGGTAGAGATGTTTACGCCAATATGTGCATTGGTGTGAAACTCAACGCCTTCGGCACGTAACTGAGTTAAGCGGCGCGAGATGACCTCTTTATTCAGTTTGAAATCTGGAATGCCATAACGAAGTAGGCCGCCGATGCGGTCATTTTTTTCAAATACGGTGACTGCATGGCCTGCGCGTGCAAGTTGTTGTGCTGCTGCTAATCCTGCTGGCCCTGAGCCGATGACAGCGACACGCTTGCCCGACTGTTGCTTGGCAACTTGTGGGCGTATGCGGTTTTCTTCCCATCCCCGGTCAACAATACTGCACTCGATGGTTTTAATGGTGACAGGGTTGTCGTCAATGTTGAGTGTGCAAGCGGCTTCGCAAGGTGCAGGGCAAATGCGGCCAGTAAATTCAGGGAAGTTATTGGTGGAGTGTAAAATATCCAGTGCTTCTGCCCAGTTTTTAAGGTATGCCGCATCGTTCCAATCTGGAATCATGTTGTTGACAGGGCAGCCTGTGTGGCAGTAAGGGATGCCACAATCCATGCAGCGGGCCCCTTGTTCACTGACTTGCGTTTCGGTTAATGAAATGACAAATTCATCATAATGCTGAACGCGGTCTGCAGCAGGTTGATAACGTCTTTCTTGACGTGGAATTTCTATGAATCCGGTTGGCTTACCCATCACACAGCTCCTCTTGCATTAGATTTTTTTTTCAGCATTTCGTTGAGCGCCCGTCGGTAATCAACAGGCATTACTTTAACAAACTTACCTAACATATTATCCCAGTCATCGAGAATGGCTTTGGCGCGCGCACTATTGGTATGGTGCAAATGCTGCTCGATTAAGCCTTTTAGTCGGGCTGCATCAAAGCGGGTCATGTCGTGGTTAAGGTCAACCTGGCCGTGAGATTCTAAATCTCCTCCTTGATGACCAATTTTCTCAAGCGCATCGTCTTCTTTTGGGACGGGCTCTAATTCAACCATAGCTTGGTTGCAACGAATTTCAAAATCACCGGCCTCATCTAAAATATACGCAACGCCGCCACTCATGCCTGCGGCAAAATTAAGACCTGTTTTGCCTAGAACAACAATGATGCCGCCTGTCATGTATTCACAACCATGATCGCCAACACCTTCAACAACGGCTGTTGCACCTGAGTTTCTAACGGCAAAGCGTTCACCTGCAACACCATTAAAGAAACATGTTCCGCCTGTTGCACCATACAGTGCGGTATTACCGACGATGATGTTTTCTTCTGCAATGATGGGCGTTTCTTTAGGCGGATAGATAATGATATTACCGCCACTTAAGCCTTTGCCCACATAATCGTTGCCATCACCTTCTAATTCAAAGGTAATACCTTTGGCTAAGAAGGTGCCAAAGCTTTGGCCTGCAACACCAGACAGTTTTACGTGTAAGGTGCCTTCAGGTAGGCCTGCTGAGCCATAACGAGTGGCAACTTCACCCGATAACAATGCACCCGCAGAGCGGTTGTAGTTATGGATGTCGATGGCAATTTGTATGGGTTTTGTAGATTCTAACGTATCAGCTGCTTGGTCAATTAATTCATAATCGAGAGCGCCTTCTAAGCCGTGCTCTTGGTGCTCAGTATTATAAATCGATACAGAGTCATCTACTTCAGGTTGGTAGAATAGTTTGCTGAAATTCAAGCCTTTGGCTTTGTAATGTTCTATTGCGTCATTCATATCTAGCTTATCTGAATGGCCAATCATTTCGTTGATGGTTCTAAAGCCTAATTGAGACATCAGTTGGCGAACTTCTTCTGCGATAAAGAAGAAATAATTGACAATGTGTTCAGGCTTGCCAGTAAATTTCTTACGAAGTTCAGGGTCTTGAGTTGCAACACCAACAGGACAGGTGTTGAGGTGACACTTTCGCATCATGATACAGCCTTCAACGATGAGTGGTGCGGTCGCGAAACCAAACTCATCAGCACCTAATAAGGCGCCTATCACAACATCACGGCCAGTTCTTAAGCCGCCATCGACTTGTACCGAAATACGGCCACGTAATTTATTCATGACCAGAGTTTGATGGGTCTCAGCTAGACCAATTTCCCAAGGGGAACCGGCATGTTTAATCGAGGTAATGGGGCTTGCACCGGTTCCACCGTCAAATCCTGAAATGGTTACATGATCTGCATGCGCTTTAGAGACACCGGCAGCAACCGTTCCTACGCCAATCTCAGAAACGAGTTTAACGCTGATTCTGGCTTTAGGGTTGACATTTTTTAAGTCAAAAATAAGCTGCGCTAAATCTTCGATAGAGTAAATGTCGTGATGTGGTGGTGGAGAGATAAGGCCCACGCCAGGTGTTGAGTGACGCACACGAGCAATGACTTGGTTAACTTTATGTCCAGGTAGTTGCCCACCTTCCCCAGGTTTGGCGCCTTGGGCCATCTTGATTTGGATGTCATCTGCGTTACTTAGGTACTCAGCGGTGACGCCAAATCGACCTGAAGCGACTTGTTTAATGGCGGAACGCATAGAGTCGCCGTTTTCCATTGGGGTAAAGCGTTCGACTTCTTCGCCACCTTCACCGGTATTCGATTTGCCGCCAATGCGGTTCATGGCAATAGCAAGTGTGGTGTGTGCTTCGTAAGAGATGGAGCCAAATGACATGGCGCCTGTAGCAAAGCGTTTAACGATGTCAGCTGCCGACTCTACTTCATCAATTGGGACAGGAGTATCAGCAAATTTAAACGTAAATAAGCTTCTTAAAAATAGCTGGTCTTTGTTTTCGCTATTAACGAGATCACTGTACTCTTTGAAGGTTTTTGCGTTGTTGGTACGCGTTGCATGCTGCAGCTTAGAGATGGTCTCTGGGCGCCATGCATGTCTTTCTCCACGAATCCGATAAGCGAGGTCGCCGCCTGCATCAAGTGCATCCCGGTAAACTTGGGCGTTGCCATAAGCATCGCGGTGGCGCCTTACGGTTTCTTCTGCGATTGCTTGCAAGCTTGCCCCTTCAATGGCACTCCCTGTGCCAGGGAAGTAAGTATCAACCATATTTTGGTCTAGGCCGACAGCATCAAAAATTTGTGCGCCACAATAAGATTGGAATGTGGATACACCCATTTTAGACATGACTTTCAGCATGCCTTTATCAACCGCTTTTATATAGCGCTTGATGATTTCTTCTGAGCTTGTGCCCTCGTCGATGTTAAGGTGTGAGAGGGTGTCGATCGCAAGATATGGGTTGATGGCTTCGGCACCATAACCTGCCAATGTGCTGAAATGATGTACTTCTCGCGCTTCACCGGTCTCGATAACTAAGCCAACTTCAGTGCGTAAACCTTGCTGGGTTAAATGTTGGTGTACCGCAGAGGTGGCGAGTAAGGATGGAATGGCAATGTAATTGGCATCCATTTTACGGTCAGAAAGGATTAAAATATTAACCTTGTTTTGTACCGCTTTAACAGCCGCTGCACACAAGTTGCTAATGGCACTTTCCATGCCTGAAGCACCTAGGTCTGCGCTATAGCATATTGATAATGACTTCGCTTTAAAGGCGCCATCCGTGTGGTCAGCAATGCATTTGATTTTTTCCAAATCTTGATTGTTTAAGATGGGTTGGCTAACTTCAAAGCGTTTATTGGGTTGGTCGTTGTCTAGATCCAACAAATTTGGGCGTGGCCCAATGATGGACATAAGTGACATCACCGACTCTTCCCTGATGGGGTCGATTGGTGGGTTAGTCACTTGAGCAAAACGCTGTTTGAAGTAGTTAAACAGGGGTTTGTTTTTATCGGATAAAACGGCAATAGGCGTGTCGATGCCCATTGAGCCAATTGGGTCTTGGCCGGTAAGTGCCATTGGCGTAAAGAAGAACTTAATGTCTTCTTGGGTGTAGCCAAAGCCTTTTTGTTGGGTAAATAGGGTGTCATCATCCGAAGCCATTGGGGCGATTTCTTCTGGTAGTGAAGAAAGTTGAATTTGGCTTTCGTTTAACCATTGTTGGTAAGGTTTTGCTGCAGAAAGTTCCGCTTTAATTTCTTCGTCGTCAATGATGCGGCCTTCAACGGTATCAATTAAGAACATTTTGCCTGGTTGTAGTCGCCATTTTTTGATGATTTTCTTTTCATCAACGGGCAGTACACCCATTTCGGAAGCCATGATAACGATATCGTCATCAGTGACTAAATAGCGCGCAGGGCGTAAGCCGTTACGGTCTAGTGTGGCGCCAATCTGGCGGCCATCTGTGAAGGCGATGGCAGCTGGCCCATCCCAAGGCTCCATAAGCGCTGCATGGTACTCATAAAAGGCTTTACGCTTGTTGTCCATGAGCGGGTTGCCTTCCCAGGCTTCTGGGGTCAGCATCATGGCAGCATGTGAGAGAGAGTAACCACTGAGGGTGAGTAGCTCTAGTGCGTTGTCATAACAAGCAGAGTCTGACTGGCCTTCTTGGATTAATGGGAATACTTTTTCAAGATCATCCCCAAATAACTTGGACTGCATTGAGGTGCGGCGCGCTGCCATCCAGTTTACATTGCCAACGACGGTGTTAATTTCACCATTGTGGGCGATCATGCGGAATGGGTGGGCTAATGCCCAAGAAGGGAACGTGTTGGTTGAAAAGCGTTGGTGCACGAGTGCAAGGGCCGAGGTGAAACGCTCATCGTTTAAATCGTTGTAGTATTGACCAACTTGGCCGGCCAGTAACATCCCTTTGTAAAGCAAGGTGCGAGATGAAAAGGATGGCATGCAAAAATCTTGTGCGCTTTCACCTTCCATGTCACAAATGGTGTTTTCTAAGCGCTTACGGATAACAAATAGTTTTCGCTCAAACGCATCTTGGTCTGCGGCATTACTGCCTTGTTGGACAAATAGATGACGAATAACAGGTTCACTTGGTAGGACACTTTCGCCTAAGCTGCTATTGTCGACAGGGACGGTTCGCCAGCCAATGACAGATTGACCTTCTTCGGCGACTGTTTTGGCAATGACCGCTTCACATTTTGCTCTTAACGCGTCATTTTGAGGTAAGAAAATGGCAGCGACTGCATATTGACCTGCATCAGGTAAGGTTATTCCATCCTCAGGGCAGACAGCGCGTAGGAAATCGTCTGGCATTTGTAACAAGATGCCTGCGCCATCACCTGCTTTTTTATCTGCGCCAACGGCGCCGCGGTGCGTTAAATTCTCCAGTATTTCAAGGCCTTGCTTGACGATCTGATGCGTTTTTTGTCCTTTGATATGACAGATGAATCCAACACCACAAGCGTCGTGTTCATTCTTAGGGTCATATAAACCTTGTTTGCGAGGCAGGGAGGCCATTTGATTCATGTTTGCTTCTCCTTCAGCGGACAGCAGCAGGTACGGTGGTTCAGGGCGGATAAGACTACCCTCATTTCCTAATAAAAGCAATTTGGAAATGAGTTCTAGTAATAAAGCTAGCTGTTAATCGTTGATTGTATAGATTATGTGCGAGGTTTACGTTCGTTAGCTTCATTGACGCGTAATTGGCGACCAAAAAATTCGTAGTCGTTTAAAGCTTCAATGGTGGCTGCGGTATCGCAAGAGGCCATCTCGACAAAGCCGAAGCCGCGAGGTTTGCGTGTTTGCCTATCCGTCATTAAGCGGACTGAATGAACCAGGCCATACTCAGAAAATAGTTTGTTGAGTTCGTGGCGGTTGGCTTTGAATGCTAAGTTGCCAACGAACAACGTGGTGATGTCGCTTGGTTCGGCGTCAGCATCAGCAGCTTGGTTACTATTGTTGCTGTTGTTATTGCTGTTTGCGGGTTTTTGCTGCGGTTTGCTTGCTGCCGGTTGGCTGCTTGGTTTGTATGCATTAACTGTCATCATGACGACTGCGCCAAGTGCAAAACCCCAGCCAAAGCTATTGCCAGTAGTTAAAGCAAGGACGGCGCCAAGGGCACAGAGTGCGCCGGCGATGGTGACTATTTTATTGGTAAATTGAAAGTTGCTCATTCGGAATGATACCCATGACGTAAATAGAAGAGGAATAATCGCCGCCACACTAACACAAAATATGGTTAGGGTCGATCCTCTTGTTATTAAGCTGGGGCAGGGCTGTCGTGACTTTATAAAAGTTTATGAAATCTCAAAATGTTGGTCAAAACGACTGATTTTGAGTATTTCAGCAATGTTGGGCTTGGTATTCGTTATTTTGAGCTTGGGTTTTAATGGGCTAGCTCTGGTTGTGCCGTGAAGAATGAGTAGCAAACCCAAACCAGAGCTGTCTGCAAACTCTACTTTGCTAAAGTCTAAAACAAACTCTTCCATTTGGTTGGTCACGTCTTTGTAGCAGGCTTTGAACTCTTTCTGCAGGGTTGCATTGAGCGTCCCTTCGATGGCGATGGTTAATGTTTTTCCTGAATTTGATGCTGTAAGTGGCATAGGTAGAGTTCTTATTGTTGAGGTGGTGGCGCCCACTCAATGGGCACTTTTAAGGTAAAAGTCGAGCCTTGGTCTAGTG
>Ga0233435_1003394_pt1 | contig 12191 bp, 12 predicted proteins | sample SI_122_August201_3_FD_182735 | JGI IMG/M metagenome (GOLD analysis project Ga0233435, IMG submission 182735) | Seawater microbial communities from Saanich Inlet, British Columbia, Canada - SI_122_August2016_135_MG | ecosystem: Environmental > Aquatic > Marine > Inlet | place: Canada: British... | reverse complement strand
ACCCAAATTAAAAAACAAATAAACCAAGCGATAGAACAAAACGAGCAATTTGCTAAAGCGTACGAAGCACCACCGATGGCAGTTCAAAATGCTTTATTACCCGAAACACAGCAAGTAAGACCCCCTGCACCACAAGACAAACGATTCGACATTAATGTCAACAATGTGCCGGCACAAACCTTTTTTATCAGCTTAGTCGCGAACACACCACACAACATGGTTGTACACCCTGCAGTCTCAGGGAACATCACTTTAAGTTTAAAAAATGTCACCATCAATGAAGTGATGCAAGCATTACAATCAGTATATGGCTATGAATACCAAGTTGCTAACGGGCATTACCAAGTGTTACCCAGCAACATGCAATCACGCATTTATAATATTGACTACCTTAATATCGCCCGAACAGGCAGCTCTCAAACCCAAGTGAGTTCATCGCAAACAAGAACAGGCAATGCTGCAGGTCAAACAGCATCAGGTGGCAACCAAGTTTCCACTAAAACTGACGCCAATTTTTGGACAGAGCTATCTGCAGCACTCGGCGGCATTATCAGCACCACTGATGGGCGCAGTTTAATCATTACCCCTCATACGGGTACCATCATTGTGCGCGCTATGCCAAATGAGCTTAGAGATGTAGAGGCCATCTTAAGAAGCATGCAAAACAGTCTTAACCGCCAAGTTATCCTTGAGGCAAAAATTCTAGAGGTGATCTTAAATGATGGATTTCAATCCGGTATTAATTGGACGGGTCTGTCACAATTAGAATCAGATGGCACCGCACAGTTTCAGAATATCCCAGGGCAAACACGCGTCAATTCTTTTGATGCGAATTTAGGTGGCATATTTAGAACCACCCTCACTTTAAGTGATTTTACGGCTGTTGTTGATTTACTCAAAGAGCAAGGCAGTGTGCAAACACTCTCTAGCCCAAGAATTTCCACCATCAACAATCAGAAAGCCATTATTAAAGTGGGTGCTGATGAATTTTTTGTGACCGATATTACCGTCACCGCTGTAGTCGATGATAATGGTAACCCTCTACAGCCTGAAACTGATGTTGAGCTGACCCAATTCTTCTCAGGTATTGCGTTAGACATTACCCCTCAAATTAGCCAAGAAGGCATTGTTACCCTGCATATCCACCCGACAATTACCGATGTAAAAGAACAAAATAAGATCATTGCACTTGGCAATGGCAACGACTTAAACCTCCCTTTAGCGTTAAATAATGTGCGCGAAACAGATACCGTAATACAGGCAAAGTCGGGGCAAGTCATTTTACTCGGTGGTTTAATGCAAAAAATCGTCACAGAAGATGAGGCTTCAACCCCGCTATTAGGTGATATTCCATACCTTGGTCAAGCATTCAAACAAGTAAAGCAAAAATCCATTAAGAGCGAGCTCGTCATTCTCATTAGACCTCAAGTAATGAGCCATACACGAGATTGGTCGAAACCACTACAAACGTCAATGAACGGCTTTAACACCCTAAATCGACAATTACGTTTTGGTGGTGATCCACAATTATTACACCGTGAACAATAGAAAGGCATCGTGATGTATTTAGATTATTTTCAAATGCAAGATACCCCTTTTCGGCTAACACCCGATACCCAGTTTTACTATCAATACCGGGGCCATAAAGAAGCCTTAGAAGTGTTAACAGTTGCGATAAACATGGGCGAAGGTTTTATTAAGGTCACGGGAGAAGTTGGCACAGGAAAAACATTGCTCTGCCACCAACTCATGAACAGTTTAGGTGACGACTATTTTGTCGCTCATTTAGCCAACCCATTTTTAAGCCACCAATCACTACAAATGGCCATTGCTGATGCCTTTGGCATTGACATAGATGAGTCTACCCCTGCTCACAAACGTATTAAGGCCATAAAAGAGCGATTAATCGAACTGAATGATTCAGGGAAACAGGTTATTTTGCTCATTGATGAAGCCCAGTCCATTCCGGAGGACAGCTTGGAAAGTTTGCGCTTATTAACCAACTTTGAAACAGAAAAAACCAAGCTTGTACAAATCGTTTTATTTGGTCAACCAGAGCTAGAAATACGCTTAAACCACCCAGCAATTCGTCAGTTAAAGCAACGCATCACATTTTCGTATCACCTACAACCCATGGATAAAACAGGGGTTGAAGGCTACGTACAACACCGGCTACAGATTTCAGGGTATCAAGGCGACCCGGTATTTTCTCACCGTGCTTTAAACCTCGTGTTCAGCGCCACTCGCGGCACACCAAGACTCGTTAATATTTTATGTCATAAAGCTTTGATGCTCGCGTATGGCGCAGGCGTTAAAACGATACAACCTTGCCACATTCGCTCTGCGGCAAAAGATTCAGACATCAAAACAACCCCTGCTTGGCAACGACAGCAATATGTTTACCCTTTTCTAATGGGGTTAGCATCCACGGCATTTTCAGCATCTGCACTTTTTTGGCTGTCAGCAAATATTTAAAGGATTATCGCTATGAGTATCATTAACCAAATGATGAAAGATTTAGAGAAAAGAAAGATTAGCCCACTTGCCGGTTACAACTCAGCGCCTCCCTCTTTGATCGCTAAAAAATCAAGCATTTTTGTTATGGGCGGTTTCTTAGGTTTAATCCCCTTGAGCATTGCCTTTTTCAATATTAACGCTGACAGTGTTGTTGAACCGGCACTACCGTCTTTAGCGGATATCATCAACCATAACTTAGAAGCCTTTCCTACCGGTGCAGGCATGCCCATTGAGGCCAGCTTAATTGCAACCAACATCAAACCGATACAGATCACGAGTCAACCGACTATTGTCAATGCCACACAACCTCAACCTGAAGCTGAGCCAAGCCCGCAAGCCACCATTCCAGAGCGAATTATTTACGCAGTAAAACCAGGTGACTCATTATCAAAAATCTTCGCTAATTTAGAGCTGAGCGCCAAACAACTTCATTATGTGACCCACTCAGGGCCACATGCAAAACAGCTCACGCAGCTACAGCCAGGGCAGGCCATTCACTTCTTATTTTCAGAGTCAGGCGATTTACAGCAATTATTTTTTGAAAAAACACGCAAAAACCCCGCGCTGAATATTTTTAGAGCCGCTAATAAAGAGTACATTGCAACCATCGTTTCACCTCACTACTTAGAGTCTGAGCAGAAAAAAACTGCAGATAAAAACGAACAGTTAAGTCACAATAATGGTGAGAAAAAAACGGTCTCTTCCCCTAAACAAGCCACTCAAAAAATCACAACCACCCCCGACAAGGATCAACAGGTTTCAACTCAACATGCGCCTAATGTGATATCGCTCAACACCCCATCAACCACTACTAACATCAAAACCAAAGCAACAACACCAAGCAAGTACAACCTTGCACTGAATGCCATGAAACTGCATCAACCCAATACGGCAATTTTACATTTACAAAATGCCTTAATAAGCGACCCAAAAGAATTAAAATCGAGAGTTTTATTGGCCTCACTGTTACAAAAAACAGGCTACCCTAGAAAGGTTACTACTGTACTAGAAGCAGGCCTTCAATACCCTCATAACGCATCGCTTATCCAGCCTTTAGCACAACATTACTTAAGCCTACAAACCCCTTCTAAAGCCATAGCCTTACTCCAAGACAGCATCAAAAAAGAACCCAACGATGCATTGTCAGCACTATTGGCTGCTTGCTACCAACGGACTGAGCAACATCAGGCTGCAATCAACCAATATCAATCCTCGTTAAAAACACAACCCAATCAGCCAAAATTGTGGGTTGGCATTGGTATTTCACTTGAAGCAACCAAACAACATAAAAAAGCGGAAAATGCTTACCAAAAAGCACTTAACCTTGGTTTAACACCACAGTTAAAAAACTACACAATGCAACGTTTACAATACATTTCTCGCTCCTAGCCACTATGCTATTAGTATGAAACCTACAAAACGCATTCGCCTGGGAGATTTACTGGTTGAAAACGGTAAAATCACTCATGAACAGCTCATGTCGGCGCTTGCCGAACAAAAAAGTACCGGCCGAAAACTCGGCCAAGCACTTGTTGACTTAAATTTTGTTACCGAAAATGAAATTAATACCCTGCTGGCAAAACAGCTACACATGCCGTTTATTGATCTCACCCACTTCTCGATCAACCCAGAAACTGTCTCGTTATTAAGTGAAACGCATGCAAGGCGTTACCGAGCCATCGCTCTGACCAAACGGGGTGATGAGCTCTTGGTCGGAATGGCTGACCCAACAGACATTTTTGCCTACGATGAAATTGCCAACCTACTGAACCAACCCATTAAACAAGCCATTATCAATGAAACAGCGCTATTACAGCTCATTGAAACCGCTTACCGAAAAACAGATCAAATTAGTGACATCGCTGAAGAGCTTGATGATACCCTTTCAGATACTGACATCGATATTGACCACTTAGCAGATGATGTTGAGATTTCTGATGCCCCTGTCATCCGTTTAATCCAAAGCTTGTTTGAAGATGCAGTACAAATTAATGCCTCAGATATTCACATAGAACCTGATGATAAAGTCCTTAGAATTAGGGTGAGAGTGGATGGTGTACTACAAGAACAAATTGTTAAAGAAGTTCGAATTGCCCAGTCTGTCACACTCAAACTGAAGTTAATGGCGGGGCTGAACATCTCAGAAAAAAGGCTGCCACAAGATGGCCGCTTTAACATTAGAGTCAAAAATAAAAGTATTGATATTCGTTTGTCCACCCTCCCCATGACCACGGGTGAATCGGTGGTTATGCGCTTACTAGACCAGTCTGGTGGCTCGCTTTCTCTTGACATGCTTGGCATGCGAGAAGAAATCATTGAACGCTTTAAACGCTTAATTAATCTACCTAATGGCTTAGTACTCGTGACCGGCCCGACAGGATCAGGTAAAACCACCACATTATATTCGGCCTTAAGCGCGCTAAACAACGCAGAAAAGAAAATCATTACCGCAGAAGACCCTGTTGAATACCGCTTACCCCGAATTAACCAAGTTCAAATCCATACGGATATTGGGCTAACGTTCCCTACTGTATTAAGGACTGCGCTTAGACAAGATCCTGACGTTATTCTCATTGGTGAAATGCGTGACCAGGAAACCGCAGAGATTGGTTTAAGGGCTGCAATGACAGGTCACTTAGTGTTATCCACCCTACACACCAACGATGCCATCTCAACCGCAAACCGCCTTTTAGACATGGGTGCAGAAGGCTTTTTAGTTGCCGCTTCCTTGAAAGCTGTTATAGCTCAACGTTTAATCCGAAAAATATGCCAAGACTGCATTGAAGACGACAAGCTCACCCCCGCACAAGCTCATACCGCTGAAAGTATCCTAGCCCCAGCCAGTATGAATTTTACCCCTAAAAGAGGGCGTGGTTGTAATAAATGTCAGCACACCGGTTACCTTGGACGAATTGGTATCCATGAATTATTAGAAATTAATGAGCCACTGGCAGATGCCCTGCGTAGTGGTGACACGGTGAATTTTTCGAATACAGCAAAACGCCAAGCCAACTTCAAACGTTTAGCCGTTGCCGCAATGGATTATGTTCAAGAAGGCGTCACCACGGTAGAAGAAGTGATTCGTGTGGCCGGCTCCATTGAACATTAGCGACGTATAAAATATGCCCATATATACTTACCGAGGCAGGGATAAAAAAGGCGAAGAAGTCAAAGGACAACTTGATACCAGCAATGCTGCAATGGCGGCAGAACAGTTGGTCAATGGTGAAATTACGCCCCTTGAAATCAAAGAGTATATAGAGCAACGTAGTCTGCTAGGAATCCTATCGGGTATTTTTGAACCCAAACCCACCCTCATTGATTTAATTATTTTCTCAAGGCAAATGGCGACATTATCTCGCGCTGGCGTCCCCATCATCAAAGCCATCAATGGGTTATCAGAGAGCTCTGAAAATAAGATATTTAAAGACATATTAAAAGACATCACCAAGCAACTCAACGCGGGTAGAGAACTAACCTACGCTCTCTCACGCCACGAAAATTTATTTCCAACACTCTATATCAGTATCATTAGAGTGGGTGAAGAAAGTGGACAAATGGAAGACGCCTTCCTGCAAATGACCCGCTACCTCACATTAGAGAAGCTCACTAAAGAGCGTGTTAAATCGGCGATGCGCTACCCAACGATGGTTTTTTCCGCCATTTTTATTGCCATGATCGTCATTAATATTTTTGTCATCCCTACATTCGCAGACATGTTTGCCAAAGCCAACGCTGAACTCCCTATGGCGACCCAAATTTTATTGGCCACATCCAATTTCACCTTAGCGTATTGGCCTTACATGCTGGGCGGAATGGTGGGGGGGATATTCTTGTTAAAACGCTATTTTAATACCGAAAAAGGTCGCTATAAAGCCGACCAATACAAACTGAAACTCCCGATCGTTGGCCAAGTGATTCGCCTTGCGACCCTTGCCCGATTTTCTCGCTCCTTTGCCATGTCATTACGCGCAGGCGTCCCGATAACCAAAGGGATTAGTATGGTCGCAAAAGCCGTCGACAATGTGTATGTCGGAGAAAAGCTTCAAGCGATGCGCCAAGGCGTTGAGCATGGGCAAGCACTGACTAAAACAGCCAAAGAAACAGAGTTATTCTCGCCACTGGTCATGCAAATGCTTGCTGTAGGGGAAGAAACAGGGCAAATCGATGAGCTTTTACTTGAAGTGGCACAATATTACGAGGAAGAAGTAGAGCGCAAATTAGAATCATTAAGCAGTGCAATTGAACCCATCTTAATTACCTTTATAGGCATTATGGTATTAACCCTCGCACTTGGCGTATTTTTGCCACTTTGGAACATGGCAGGAACGGTAAAATAAACAAATGACTGTGATAGCGTTCACAAAACCGACAGTAAATGACTCATTATCACAAAAAGTAATGACAAGATTCATTATTTTGCATACACTTAGCTTATTGGCAGACACATCTGTCGTTTGAATTAATGACTGGGAGTAGAGTATGAAGCAATCAGGTTTTACAATGATCGAGCTTGTCATCGTCATTGTTGTATTGGGGATTTTAGCGGCTGTTGCGGCACCGAAATTTATGGACGTACAAAATGATGCCAAAATTTCTGCGACCAAAGGCCAATTAGGGGCTATCCGCTCAGGCGTTGGTCTTGCCCACGCCAAGATTTTAGCCACCAGCATTAATACAGGCCGTGTTGGCACTAACAGAGACTGGCCAACCTTTGTTGAGCTTAGGGCAAACAAACTTGCAGCAAACCGCCCTGCTAGCCTAAGAAACCTTGAAATTGTTGAATCTGATGTTAACTCAGGTACCGCAAACCAAGCTTTACCACCTGCTAAGCTACCTATTTTAAGTGCCGCAAAAACAGCACGAGTTCGCTTTGTAAGAGACCGAAGCCAAACCAATGCTTATCCTGCGGCGAATGCAGACAGAGCAATTGCAGGCTCAGAAGGTTGGGCATACTACCCTGGTGATGAGTTCAATGCAGACAATCGCCTTGTAGACGCTGTTGTCTATGTCAATGACAATAATGATGCTAACATTGATGGTGAGGCAAGACATCCAAGCCGTTGGTAAATGACAGACAAACACGCATTAATTCTTTTAGGGCATAACGGGGCTGGCAAATCCACACTCATTCGCTATTTATTGGGATTTTACCCAGATGAGCGTGGCCACCCCTTTCTCCCTCATTGGCAACACCTCCCTTCTTACACAGATAAAACCATCGGTTACGTCCCAGAGCTACCATTCTTGGATCCACATTTAACCGGCTGGGACACACTCAAACTACAAGCTAAGTTAAATCATACCCCGCTGTCCAAACAACAAGCAGGAGATGCAGTTAACGCTGTTGGCTTAGACTCGGATGTTTTAACCCACCGTATTCAAACCTACTCAAAAGGCATGAGACAGCGCTTGATGCTGGCTCAAGCCTGTTACCATAAACCGGATGTGCTAGTCTTAGATGAACCCCTTTCAGGATTAGACCCATTTGGTCACCAAGCAATATTAGACCTACTACAAACCATGAAACAACATAGCCAACTGCTGTTATCAACCCACTCGCTAGAAGATGCTTACCGGCTCGGTGATGAGATATGGCTATTACAAGCCGGCACTTTGGTATACCAAGGGGATAAACCAGGTTCTATAGAAGCCTTAAACGATTTATATTTTAAGTACCCGCCACATGCTATCGGACATTAATTGCATCGCTGAAAGTACGTTCAAAGCACTGCTACGCCAGCGCTTGACGGCTTTTTTTCTGACCCTTACAGCCATATTTATCGGTTTTGGCCTCTTAATGTCTACCGTCGATATTGGTGTTCGTTTTCGTTTATTTGAAAACCTTTTATTAGGTATGCAAACGTTTTTACTTCACATTGCAGGTTGGCTGTATTTGTTTGAAATGGTACGCAAAGAGCAATCATTAGGGTTATTTGTACTCCCTCTGACCACCACCATTAAACGATCACATTACTTTATAGGCCGGTTTTTAGGCGTCGTATGGTTAATGCTTTTACTGCTTGCCTTTTTCGCCATAATTGACAGCCTGTTAATGCTCATAATCTCAGGTAGTGTCAATATTGGGCTGCTGCAACAGCTTTACTTACTGTCATTATCTGCACTGCTTTCAATGGCAACGTTATACTTCCTGACAACACTTGTCTCCCCCGTCAATGCGATCATCTACAGTGTGATTATATGGTTTATTGGTAACGGCTTAGATGAGCTATTGCTTTTTGCCGAGAAAAAATTGACGGCGACTTCAACAGAGCTGATTCGAGGCTTATATTACCTGTGGCCAAACTTTAGTTTTTTTGACAAGACAGAATTAGTCGCTAACGAGATTGGCTTATCATGGCAACAAATTGCTTTCCCCTCAATTTACAGCTTGCTATATAGCAGCCTACTTCTTTGGGCCGCCACCTTAATTTACCAGCGTAAAGCACTTAACCCAATGGCTGAATAATGCAAAAAGTCAGCTTATTTTTTTGTTTTGGACTGTTTTTTTTAGCCATCGCTATTATTGCACCAAAACCAACCCCACAACGCCCTGCCCCGTATTTTATAGAAAACCCAATATTCTTGCGTATGCTACTCGGCCCATTTCATACTCTCGCGGCCGACAGTTACTGGCTACGCTCGGTGAATATTGACCCTCAGGATCAACCAAAAAATAGAGATAAACAGTCATCCGATCTATTTGATGGGGCCAAACTCATCCAAACCCTAGACCCATTGTTTGAACTCAACTTACGTTACAGCGCGACGTATTTAGCCTCAATCCGAAAAGATGTTGATGCAGCACACGCACTATGTGACATAGCCATCCGATTTCACCCACAATACAGCTATCCTTATATTCTTAAAATCAGCAACGAATTAGGCTACAGGCACCCCTACCGCTACGACAAAATCATTGAGTGGGTCAAGCTCGCCAAAAACACCACCATTGATAGCCCTGCATGGCTCACGGATGTATTGGTAATGGCCAGAAATAAGAATGATCAATCCGAGTTAGTGCTTGCCGATTTAAACTGGCTATTAGGCATGGCTAAAAGCCCACAAGAGGCACAAATGATTCAGGCTAAAATTGATAAAATTAAGCATGCTCAAGCACTTTAATCACAAAGTGCACCGTTTCCTTCAAGCGAACGAAAAACCACCCTCCAGGCCTACCTTGCCCAGATCATCGCCACATGACTTCCACCATAGGTGTAACTCATCCCGAGCAAGGCCGCTTCACTTTCTAACGCCATTTCGGCATCACCGTAGTCGACCCAATCAGGTTGATCTGTATCACTGATGCGGATCATCCAACGTCCATTTTTCTGCCATATTAACCCGTAGTAATTGATATTCACCAACTGTCCCATCGCATTATAGACCTGAAAAATTGAGTGAAATTGATATTCATTACGCCGCTTTAATTGCAACTCCATCTGTGCACTCACAGACATCGTCACGCCATCTTCTTGATACACGGTAAGCTGATACACGCCAGCCAAATTAGCGCCTGTAGAGGGCGCCTGCATCGATTGCCCCTTCGCCAACACAATAGGCTCAACGTGCTTGTCTTGTTTTAGCTCAACCCATACACGCTGTGTTTGATAACCGCCCTTTGAGACTTCCACATGGTAACTGCCTGGCGCAAGCTCAATGCCATCATAGTATTTAGGCTTGATGTTAAGCACCCGAACTTTGGCATTAGCAGGGGTTGTTTGCACCGTTAATGAGAGTGTCGCCTTGGAAGGGCCTTGAGGCTGACCTTCTTGAACAACACCTTTCTTGACTTGCCCTGCCAATTGTCTGGCTAAGGCATCAATTTCCACGGGGATATTATCCACATCTTGGGTTTTGATTTCTGCGGTATTCAAAATGATGCCCGTATTGGTATTAATCATTCTCGCCACAATAGAGACCGTTTTACCCCACTTAAGCACTGTGCCACTGACAATGGCATCCACACCATATAAGCGACCTATCTCTGCCGCCATTTTCTTTTCGTCCACTAAATGTGAGTTTTGTAACTCTTGCTCCTCCACCACTTTAGCCAACAGTACTCGCTCGTACAGTGTATATTTACCCGTTTTAGATAAACCACTCACCATCCACTCACTAATGATGGCACCGCCATCTTGAATGCCAAGGTCGCCCTTCACTTCAAACTGCATCACTGCAACGTTCAATTTTTTAGCATCGCTTGCCACTGCAGTGCTTTGCCATAACGTGAGTATCGTGATGATACAATATCCAAGTAAGCGCATTCGGTTTACCTCAAGCATAAAAATAATGCCCATCATACGCCACCCCCACTACAACACAAAGCCTCACTCTGTTCGGGAAAACCCCATTTGCGGATAAGATAAAAAATCGTTATAAATACAAGCGTTAACCGTAGAGTTAAGTAGAAAATAATAATAATCTCGCAAGGAGCACATCACACATGAAAACAGTTTTTGATGACATAGACATTCAATTAACCGACGGTTTTATTACTGCGGTCAAAAATCTCATGCAAGAAAAAATGGCCATGATGCAAGACCAACTTACCCCTGAGTGCTGGTCATGGGGTCGCGCGACCATATCGGATTTATCCGATACAAGCTGTATTGAAATGGCTTTTGGCACCCCAGAAGAACGCCCTGCTGACATGCCAGAGGGTGAGGATGTCATGTTGGTTATTGCCGAGAAAAAACCAACTCCGGCTGCTGTACCCAATTTCCCCATGTTTAACGCAATGTAATTATGGCTTTTGAAATAGACCCAACCTTAGATGCAGATACCATTCACTTAGGGGATTTTCCTTTATGTGAATGCCGTTTACTGAACAACCAGACCCTACCTTGGATCATTCTTGTTCCTAAAGTAGAAGGTTTACAAGAGTTGTACGAACTCAGTGACGAGATGTACCAACAGTTCTCAACTGAATCTTTGCATGTTGCTAGAGTGTTAAAATACTCTTTTCACGCTGACAAAATGAACATTGCGGCCATTGGCAACGTTGTTTCGCAACTGCATATTCATCACGTTGCGCGATACCAAACAGACCCTCTTTGGCCCAATGTTGTATGGGGAAGTCTCGCACCCAACCCTTATGATGACAACGCTTTACTGGTATTTAAAAAACAGTTTTTACCACTACTGCAAGGTTTTATGCCTAAAAAATAATGACGGCTAAAACGATTATCCACATCATTGTCCCAATTAAAGTCCGACAACAGACATGCTTCATTTGTTGTCATGACCAAGATATGTCAGCTCATGGCGCCGTATTTTATCAGAATTATCGCAAACAGTTTCTCATGGCATACGACCTTAGTGTATTAAAAGCCGCTTTGCCTAAGCCAGAAGCACATCATAGTGAAATCACCATTGCCGAGATTCACTTAGACCAAGTAACGCAATGGTTTGATTTTCAACAGTCATCGGAAGATTTAGAGCAACATATTCGAGCTATGTGGCGCTATTTTATTGTGCCCACATTAAATACCTACCCTAGCAAGCGAGTGCTCACGAACTTAAATTTTTATGAGCCAAATTACTCTGACCTGAATTCGTATGATAAGTGCATGACCTCTGGTCGTAGCTAAATAAAAACACCTATAGAGTAAAGTAAGACTCAGGTGTAAAGTAATAAGCTACCAAACACATTACAGAGGCCAATATGACCT
>Ga0233435_1003373_pt1 | contig 12275 bp, 7 predicted proteins | sample SI_122_August201_3_FD_182735 | JGI IMG/M metagenome (GOLD analysis project Ga0233435, IMG submission 182735) | Seawater microbial communities from Saanich Inlet, British Columbia, Canada - SI_122_August2016_135_MG | ecosystem: Environmental > Aquatic > Marine > Inlet | place: Canada: British... | reverse complement strand
AGCTTCCGTCTTTAGAAGGTAAGTTGCCTGAAACTACAACAGAGCCTGCAGGAATACGACCATAAGAAACCTCACTAGTTTCACGGTTAAAGATCTTGGTAGACTGCCCAATATAAACACCCATTGAAATAACAGAGCCTTCTTCAACAATCACACCTTCAACCACTTCTGATCTTGCGCCAATAAAGCAGTTGTCTTCAATAATCGTTGGGCTAGCCTGTAGTGGCTCTAATACGCCACCAATGCCTACACCACCAGAGAGGTGAACATTTTTTCCAATTTGCGCACATGAACCAACGGTCGCCCAAGTATCGACCATGGTGCCAGAATCAACATAAGCACCAATATTAACGTAAGACGGCATAAGCACTGTATTTTGTGCAATGTATGAACCGCGTCTTGCACTAGCAGGCGGTACTACACGCACACCGGTTGCTTTAAATTCTTCTGGAGTAAGGTCTGCAAATTTTGAAGGCACCTTGTCATAATATTGAGTGAATCCACCCGCCATTGGCACGTTATCTTCCAATCTAAATGATAGTAGCACGGCTTTCTTTAGCCACTCATTCACAGTCCAATTGCCAATCGCTTGTTGCTCAGCAACACGAGCTTGGCCAGAATCTAATAAATGGATTGCCTCAGCGACGGCTTCTTTAATCTCGCTACTGGCTGTTTGTGGGTTGAGGTTAGCTCTGTCTTCAAAAGCTGCTTCAATAATATCTTTCATGGTCAATCCATTAAATAAAAAATGAACATTATATCAGAGGCATGTTATTGACCCATATCAATGCATCAGCAAGTATATTAATGATATGATATTGCGAGTTTAAAAAAACGTTTTGAGGGGAGTATGAGCCAAAAGAATAATCAAGTTGATAGTCTGTACGAAGAAGGCGAGCAGTGGGTACAAAACCTAGGTGAGAAAACCGTTCATGCCAAGCGCATGAAAGGGAAATTTCGTAATATTAAATGGTTGGCCATTGCAGTTTGGTCGCCATTTTTCTTTGGCCCATATGTTACTTGGAATGGAGATCAAGCAATATTGTTTGATATGGAAAAAAGACAATATCACCTATTTGATATTACTATTTTTCCGCAAGATTTATGGATGTTAACCATGATACTGTTGTTCTTAGCTATTTTATTAGCGGCAATGACCACTGTTTTAGGTCGTGTTTTTTGTGGCTATTTTTGTTTTCAAACCATTTGGACCGACATCTTTACTTTTGTTGAAAATAAACTTGAAGGTCCGCCGGCCAAACGTCGAAAGTTAGAAAAAGCGCCTTGGAGTTTTACCAAAATTAGAATTAAAGTCAGTAAGCATATAATTTGGCTAGCAATTGCAACACTCTCAGGTGTGACTTGGATGTTGTATTTTGGTGTTTCTTGGGCTGATTATTTTGATGGCAGCATCTCTAGCACAACATTTAATATCACTGCTGCTATTTCACTCGGCGCTTATACGTTTGCAGGCCATATGCGCGAGCAGGCTTGCTTATGGATTTGCCCTTATGCACGTATCCAGGGCGCAATGGTTGACAAACAAACCATCATGCCAACTTATGACCATTATCGTGGAGAGCAGCGTGGCAAGCTTAAAAAAGGTCAATACGCAGAAGGTCAAGGTGATTGTATTGATTGTAATCAATGTGTGGCAGTGTGTCCGACGGGTGTGGATATTCGTCAAGGCCAAGAATATGGTTGTATTACTTGTGGCTTGTGTATTGATGCTTGTGATTCAGTTATGATTAAAGTCAATAAACCAACAGGGTTAATTCGTTACACTTCATTGGATGAGATGAAATTTAACAAACCACTTAAGGCGATTTATAAACGCCCTAGAGTGATTGTTTATTCGACTATTTTGTTGGTGGCATTATCAATTTTAACCTACGGGATATTCACACTTGCACCAATGGAGCTTAAAGTATTGCACGATAGGCAGCCACTATTTGTGCAGTTGTCGAATGGTGCGTACCGTAACAAGTACGAGCTTAAAGTTATGAATAAAACCGATAAACCAATGTTGGTTGATATTAGCTTTGAGAGTGAGATTGATAACTTAAAACCTATAAAAGAATTAACAAGCGTTGAAATCCCAACTGGTAATGTTAAGTCTATTTATGTTTATTTGAAAGCGTTTGAGAAGGATGTGGGTGATAATAATGATGTAATATTCTCAGTTATAAGTGACAGCGCCTCTTTGAAATATAAGTCATCATTCTTCACACCTAAGAGTGTGCGCTAATGACTTTTCAAAAAAGCCCAATAATGGTGTTAATGTTGATACTGTTTTTAACTTTAGTCGGTGCCACTGTTTATCGTGTTATTACTGCTGTTGAAACAGATCCAGGTATGGTGGTGGAAGATGCCTATTTAAGTGGAGAGCGTTATGGAGAAGTTTTAGCAGCCAAGAGGAAGTTAGATGAGCAAGGCTGGGTGTTAGACTTCTTAGTTCCAGAGCTGACTTTATATCAGACACACCAAACTTACAAAGTCAATATTTCACAGCATGATCAAGCATTGAAGAATGCCAAAGTTGTTATTGATTTTGAGCGTTCAGTAGGGCCTAAGCATCGGTTTTCTACCCCAATGAAATTTGATGGATCTTTGTATATAGCGCAAATCAGCTTGCCGTTAAAAGGCCGATGGAACGCAGTTGTTAAAATTACTAAAGATAGTTTTTCGCACGGTGATTTTAAAGAGTTGTGCGCAGTCGTTGATAAGAACGATAAAGGCTGTGACCGCTATAAAGGAAAATATATCCGTTAATCTTCGTGACAGTGATTATGGTGGTGTTCGTAAGTGGCCATTAACTCATCCATTTGATCGGCAAACAAATCATTAAACTGACTGTCTTTAATAATGGTTTCAGGCTGCCCCATGCAGCAGATATGATGATACAAACACAATACTTGAGTTGACTCTTTCATCACTCGGTGCAAGTCGTGTGAAACCATTAGCACTGCACAACCTTGTTGTTGGTGGATGTCTTGAATCAGTTTATACAAATGCATCTGGCCATTTACATCAAGATTTTGAGCGGGTTCATCCAAGATAAGAACGTTAGGTTTACTCAGCAGGGCGCGAGCAAGTAAAACACGTTGTAATTCACCGCCAGAAAGACTTTTTAATGGTGAATCTAACAAACCTTCGATACCGGTTAATAAAGCTGTTTTATGCAGGAAGCTTTGCACCACCTTTTGATTTAAATTAAGAAAACCGGCCACTGAAATTGGGATAAACGGGTTAGGGCTAAAAGTCTGAGGCGTGTAACCAAGTCTGATATTGCTTGAACGTTTAATATCACCGCTATCGGATTTAATCAAACCTAGCAAGACCTTAATCAAAGAACTTTTACCTGCGCCGTTAGGCCCAATCAGTGTGATAAATTCACCTTGTTTAAGATCGAAACTAACGTTATCTAATACAGACTTTCCATGATGGTTTAAGCCGATATTGTGAGCGCTAATGAGTGTTTGAGGGGTTGTCACAATAGTTTGATCAAATAAAGCTTATTTTATACCGTTGATAGTCAAGTTAAGTCTTATCTTAATGAGTAAAAATCGGTAAAATTTGGCGCATGTCGCATCAACTCATTTTATTAGACGGATCAGCCTTTTTATTTAGGGCTTATTTTTCTACCCTTTCGCAAAATTTAACCAACGATGATGGCTTCCCAACAGGTGCCATGTTTGGCGTTATTAATGCGATTAAACATTTACAGCGCAAATACCCAAATGCAAAAATGATTGCGATTTTTGACGCCAAGGGTAAGAACCATCGGCACGATCTTTACCCAGAATACAAAGCCCACCGCAAACCTGCTGACGAAGAACTGGTTATGCAAATTGAACCGTTGTACGAAATTATCCGCGCCATGGGCTTTCACTTTATGTGCGTGCCTGGAGTGGAAGCAGATGATGTAATCGCCACCTTGAGCCGATGTGCAGATGAAAACAAACTAAAAACCGTTATTGCCAGTGGTGATAAAGATTTGATGCAATTGGTGAGCGATAACATCACCCAGCTGAATATGAAGGGCGACTTGTATGATCAAGCAGGTGTGGTAGAAAAGATGGGCGTACGCCCTGACCAGATCTTAGATTTATTAGCACTGACCGGTGATAGTGCAGATAACATTCCTGGCGTGCCGAGTGTTGGCCCAAAAACCGCCATTAAGTGGCTAGATCAGTTTGAAAATATTGAAGGTATTAAAACCAATGCTCACCAAATTAATGGCAAAGTTGGTGAAAAACTACGCGACAGTTTTGATCTGCTAGATTTGTCTTATCAGTTAGTGCAGCTTAAATTTAATGTTGAGTTACCTTGCGATATTTTGACAGACGAGCCCGGTGCAGACAATGCAAAGTTAGCTAGCCTGTTTCAACAATATGGTTTTTCAATGTGGCTTAAACAGTTAGATATTAGTAGCGAGCCACCTAAATCTGAATCAACAATACAGCCAACAGACAAGCCTGTGGCTGATGTAGTTAAACCAGTGCCGAGTAGCGATTTCATGGCTGATTATTCTCAGACATTGGTATTAGATGAGCAAACTTTTGAGACATTGGTACAAAGATTAGAAAAGAGCAATTCTTTTGTTTTTGATTTAGAAACAACCTCATTGGATTATATGAATGCTCAGATTGTGGGCTGGGTGTTTTTAGTTGATAAAGACAGTTTTTATGTGCCAGTCGCACATGATTATTTAGACGCACCAAAACAATTAAATTTTGAAGCCGTCTTGAATAAGCTAAAGCCTATTTTGGAAAGTGCTGTCATTGGTAAGATAGGGCAAAACCTTAAATATGACAGCCATGTTTTAGCTAATTATAACCTTGTGTTAAAAGGTATTAGTGACGATACAATGGTGAAATCTTATTGCTTGAACTCGGTAGCCACACGACACAATATGGATGATTTGGCAATGCACTATCTAAATCATCAAACCATTGTATTTTCTGATGTAGCAGGCAAGGGTAAAAAGCAAATTACTTTTAATCAGGTTGGTTTGGAACAGGCATTTCCGTATGCCTGTGAAGATGTCATTGTGACTCAGGAACTAAATCAAGTATTGGACGGTGATTTGGCGCAATATCCTAAGTTGGCTAAACTATATCAAACCTTGGAGGTGCCATTAATCGAAGTATTAGTGCGCATGGAGCGTAACGGTGTAGAGTTAGATGTGAGTGCTTTGAATGTACAACAAATTGATATTGCTACGCAAATGAAAGACATTGAATCGCAAGCATTTGAGTTGGCAGGTGATGCTTTTAATTTAGAATCGCCTAAGCAAATTCAACAAATTTTATTCTCTGAAGATGGTCTGGGTCTAGAAGCCAAAAAGAAAACGCCCAAGGGCGCACCATCGACTAATGAAGAGGCATTAAAGTTGTTGGATCATCCATTGGTTGATTTGATTCTAAGTTATCGCACCCTCACCAAGCTTAACTCAACTTATTTAGAAGCCTTGCCTAAGCAAATAGACCTTAAAACTGGACGCCTGCACACTTCCTATCATCAAGCAGTGACAGCGACAGGGCGCCTATCCTCATCCAATCCTAATTTACAAAATATCCCCATTCGCTCTGAACAAGGCGCGCGCATTAGAGGGGCTTTTATCGCCAATAAGGGTAACGTGATTATTGCCGCAGATTACTCTCAGATTGAGCTTCGCATCATGGCGCATATCTCGCAAGATGCGAATTTATTAGAAGCCTTTAATAATGATGCAGACGTGCATAGTGCAACCGCATCAATGATGTTTAATGTACCACTTGATGAGGTCACAAAGGATCATCGTCGCAACGCTAAAGCCATTAATTTTGGTTTGATTTATGGCATGAGTGCATTCGGTTTAGCCAAACAGATTGATGTTTCTAGAACAGAAGCAAAGGCTTATATTGACGCCTATTTTGAAAATTATCCAGGTGTCTTGAGTTACATGGATAACACCAAAGAAATAGCCAAAGCACAAGGTTATGTTGAAACTGTGATGGGCAGACGTTTATATTTACCACAGATCAATGCGAAGAATAAAATGCTACAACAGCACGCCCTGCGCACCGCAATCAATGCGCCAATGCAAGGTTCTTCAGCGGATATTATTAAAAAAGCTATGCTAGATGTTTATCAATGGATTGGCGATGACAACACTGACATTAAGATGATCATGCAAGTACATGACGAGCTAGTTTTTGAAGTGAAAGCTTCAAAGGCAGACGAATTTGCACATAAAATACAAACATTGATGAGTGATACTTATCCATTAGACATTCCGCTGGTGGTTGATGTGGGTATTGGCGATTCTTGGCAACAAGCACACTAAAGGTTATGAAAGAACAAATACAAATCTTATTAATTCAAAGCTTAGAAGTTTTAGTGGCTAGTGGCGTACTTAGTGAAGTACCTGCTAATATTCGTATTGATCATTCTAAAGATAAGGCTCAAGGTGATTTTGCCTCTAATATTGCCATGATGCTCTCTAAGCAAGCCAAATGTTCACCACGTGATTTAGCTCAGAAAATTATTGACAACCTGCCAGACTCTGCCGAGGTAGACAAAGTAGAAATTGCCGGCCCAGGTTTTATTAATTTCTTTATGTCGCAAGGATCAAATGCTTCAGTGGTTAGCCAAATTATTGACCAAGGCGAGAATTTTGGCCTGTCTGATGTAGGCGCTGAACAACGCGTTTTACTTGAATTTGTATCAGCCAATCCAACAGGGCCACTTCATGTTGGACATGGTCGAGGCGCTGCTTATGGTGCCACGGTGGCTAATTTGTTGCGAGCAGTTGGCTTTGAAGTGGATAACGAGTATTACGTGAATGATGCAGGCCGTCAAATGGATATTTTGGCTACCTCAGTTTACTTGCGTTATATTGAAACAGACAAATTTCCAGACAATGGCTACAAGGGTGATTATATTTTTGACATCGCCAAGCAAATTAATGGTGTTGATAAGCTGGATATTTTTTCAGGAGTATGCGCCGATGAAAAAGACGGCGGAGATAAAGAAAAACACATTGACGATTTAATCAAGAATTGTAAAACTCAGCTGGGCGATGACTACAAAGTGGTGTTCGACTTAGCTATCCAACAAATCTTGAGTGGCATTAAAGTCGATTTAAATGAGTTTGGTGTTGAGTATCAGCAGTGGTTTTCTGAGCAATCACTAGTTGATAGCGGTTTGTCAAAAACCACGGTTGAAGCACTGCAAGCCTCTGGCCATATCTATGAAAAAGACGGCGCTCTTTGGTTTAAAACCACAGACTTCGGTGATGATCTTGACCGAGTGGTGGTACGTGATAACGGGCTACACACTTATTTTGCATCGGATATCGCCTACCACCTAGAGAAGTTTGAACGTGGCTATGACAAAATTATTAATATTTGGGGTTCAGATCACCATGGCTATATTGCCAGGGTTAAAGCCTCTATTAAAGCGCTTGGTCATGATGAAAGTAAATTAGAAATTTTATTGGTGCAGTTTGCTAATTTGTATCGAGGCGGCAAGAAAGTTGCCATGTCGACACGCAGTGGTTCGTTTGTTACCTTGGAAGAATTGCGTAATGAAGTCGGCAATGATGCGGCGCGTTTTTTCTACGTATTACGTAAATCAGAACAGCACATGGATTTTGACCTTGATTTAGCCAAGTCTAAAACCAATGAAAACCCGGTGTTTTATATTCAATATGCCCATGCTCGTATTTGTTCGGTGCTTAAGCAAGATGATGGCAACGCGGCAAAGGTTGATTTGTCGCTACTGAATAATGAAGTAGAAAGTACCCTGATTAAACAACTGAATCGTTACAAAGATGTTGTGCAATCTTCAGCGCTTAATTACGAGCCTCATCTACTGGCATATTACTTGCGTGAATTAGCAGGTGATTTCCATAGCTACTACAATAACAGCGAGTTTTTGGTTGAAGACACTACCTTGAGAAATTCTAGATTATTACTTATTAGTGCCGTGAAGCAAGTACTATCCAATGGGCTTGGTTTGCTCAGCGTAAATGCACCTGATTCAATGTAATGATAAACCCGTATGAGTGATCAGGCACAAAGAGATCAAGCCTTGGACGTCACACAATCTTATATTGTTCAAGCCCCTGCCGGTTCAGGCAAAACTGAGTTATTAACACAGCGATACCTTAAGCTACTGACCACTTGTTCAGAGCCTGAAAACATCATCGCCATGACCTTCACTAACAAGGCGGTCGATGAACTCAATGAACGAGTTTTATCAGCTTTAAAGTCAATCGACCAGCCTCAGCCACAAGAGCCACATAAGCAAGTGACTTACGATCTAGCACAAGCTGTGATGGTGCGTTCAAATGAGCGAAATTGGCAATTGTTGAACAACCCCAAACGTCTAAAAATAGCCACCATTGATGGACTGTCTAGTTTGGTTAGTAGCCGTTACCCATCCAGGGTGCAGTTGGTGCCACGACAAATTATGGCTGCACAATGGCAACGTGATCATGCCTATAAGCAAGCAGCAATGCAAGCCCTATTGTTGATTGATGATCCGCAGCATGGCAAAGCAATTGCGCATTTGTTATTGTATTTAGATAATAACGTAGAAAAATTTTATCGTCTGGTTACGCATATGCTCGCTAAGCGCGACCAATGGTTGATGCGATTGTATCGAGATGGGGCATTAGATGCCGATGTTTTAAAAAGCAGTGCAGAAAAAATTGTTATTCAGTATTTGTCTCATTTAGAGCAGGTGGCCAAGTCACATTTAGATCAGTCGTTTTTTGATTTAATGACGTCAAGCGCTGATAGCGCGCAATCACAAGTTAGCAAACTACCCGGTCATCAGTTGGAAGACTTGGTCAAGTGGCAGGCGATCGAGTCTCTGTGTTTAAACAAAAAAGGCTTGTGGCGTAAAAAATTGGATAAAAATTGTGGTTTTCCTGCTGATCTTAAAGTGCAAAAAAATGCGTTGATGGAGCACTTACAAGTATTGTCAGCGCAAGACTCGTTGCAAGCATTGTTACATCAAGTAACGCAATTGCCTGCACTTGATTTTTCTAAAATTCAAGCAGACACATTGGCAGTGATCGCGCAAGTATTAAAACTGTGTGTTGCACAGCTGCATTTACACTTCGAGCAAAAGCAAGCGCATGATTTTATTGAGGTGGCGCTCAATGCTAACCAGGCACTGGACGATCGGTCTAGTATTAGCGATATTGCTTTATTTTTAGACTACCAATTACAGCACTTGCTGGTTGATGAATTCCAAGATACTTCTACTGCACAGTTTAATTCTATTGAAAAACTCATTAAACACTGGCAACCAAATGATGGGAAAACTTTGTTTTTGGTGGGCGACCCCATGCAATCAATTTATCGATTTAGAGAATCTCAAGTAGGGTTGTTTTTACAAGTTAAAGCTGATGGTATCGCCAACATTAAACCTGAGTCGTTATTGTTAAGTACAAATTTTCGCTCATCCAAAAGTATTGTAGAAGGCAATAATCAATTCTTTCAAGAGATCTTCCCCACTCATGAAGACATCTATCAAGGAGCTATTGCTTACTCATCTTCCAAATCAGCTTCAAGTGAGGTGCATCATCAGGCCATCACTTTTCACCCTTTTGCTGATGATCAGTTTGCACAGGAAGCACAAGCAGTATTAGAAATTGTGCAATCCACTTTGTCTGATCGCCCCACTAGCAAGATAGCAATTTTGGTTAGAAGTCGAACACACTTGGTAGAAATTACACCCTTATTAAAACAGCACAATATTGAGTTTGAATCATTAAAAATTACCCCGCTTAAAGATCACCTGCTAACACGAGACTTGTTTTCACTGGCGCAAGCACTAATGCACCTTGGTGATAAATTAGCTTGGTTGAGTGTATTACGATCCCCTTGGTGTGGGCTGACGTTAGACGATATTTTGGTTTTATCGGCGGATGATAGTCAAATCATTTATCAGCAATTAGCCAACGAAAGTACGTTAGCCCAATTAAGCCAAGATGGCCAGAACAGGGCGCAACATCTTTATTCGTGTCTACGTGAGGTGTTGGATAATCAAGGTCGATTTAACTTTGTTGAATTACTTACTTTTGCCATTGATCAGCTGGGTATTACTCGTTCATTGTCGCAATCTGATGCATTGATTAAAGATCAGTTTTTGTCTATTGTCAATACTTGCGAGCAACAACAATCTTTAAATATTGAAACAATTAAAGCCGCCTTAGATGAGCTGTATGCACCGAGTGAAAAAGCCAATGTAAAACTCATGACCATCCATAACTCTAAAGGACTAGAGTTTGATACAGTAATTATGCCAGGGCTGGGTCGAGGCACTCGGAATGATGACTCACCAATGATGCACATGAAAGAATTTGCCGACCAGTCTTTATTATTGGCCCCTATCAAATCTTCACTTGATATAGAGGATGGGCAAACCTACACCTATTTGAAGTTTGTTGATTCACAACAGAGTAAATTTGAAACCATGCGCTTGCTTTATGTAGCGATGACACGTGCTAAACGTCAGCTACATTTGCTGGGTCATGTTAGCCAAAATCAGCAAGCTGCTAAAAAGAGCTTACTGGCATTATTGATGCCATTCTATCAAAATACATTTGATCAAATTTCAACGCCTCAGACGCCAGCTGAAACAACTAATCAAACCCCTTATTTTCAACGACTCAAACAAGTAGTAACGCCGCCAATAAAAGAGCAAGAGTTAGATGAGACACTCGAATATCAGCAAAATTTTGAACGACTATTTAAGAGTTTGCTAGGCACTTTAATTCACCAGTATTACGAACAAGGTTTGTTTGACCCGAGTGCAGATAACATTAAAGCTCGACTGCTTGAAATCGGCACATCAGTAGACGAAGTTGATTATTGGCAAAATTTTGTATTGAAATTATTAAACAACACCAAAACTGATCCGAAATTTGAATGGTTGTTTAAAGATCGAACTTCTACTTTGGTTGAGGCTGAATTTGTTGTTGATGAACGCATTATTGCAATCGACCGATTGTTTGTTGATGAAGATATTTTATGGATTATTGACTTTAAGACAGCCGAGCCTTTAGACGATGAATCGCTTGATCAGTTTGTGTGCCGGCAACAAGTACAGCATGCTAAGCAATTAATACTTTATCAAGAAACATTATCAAAAGTCTACAAAAACTCCATTAAGTGCGCGCTTTATTGTCCTGCTGTTAGTCAGTTGATTGAAATAACGCATTAATCATTGCCACCGCATCACATCCTGCATCAAGTGCTTGCTGCTGGTTGTCAAAATCAACACCACCAATGCCAACAATAGGAATAGCGAGAGCTTGCTTGGCTTGCATGATGATATCAAGAGGGCAATGAGGCGCATTAGGTTTAGTGTTTGATGGGAATAAAGCGCCAAAAGCTACGTAATTAGCACCTTTATCTTGGGCAATTTTAGCCAGCTTGGTGTCGTTATAACATGACACACCGATAATAGCATCACTGCCTAATTGCGCTCTGGCTACTTTAATTGAAGTGTCGTCCTTGCCCAGATGCACACCATCAGCCTTGATTTTTTGCGCTAGGTTAATATCATCGTTGATGATAAATAAAGTATTATGTCTTAAACACAGTTGCTGTAATTGTTTGGCTTCATTAAGCTTGATTGATACATCGGTTGTTTTATGGCGGTATTGCAGTACGCTAATTTTATGCGCGATAATAGCTTGCTCTATCGCATTAAGATCAAGAATTTTGTTAGGCGTTATGGCATAAATGCCACTAATTTTTTTATGAGACACAATGGCTAGTTTTCAATTAAGACACAATCTATTAATCACGGTTTTTATTATAGTGATTATTGGCGTCGCGTGGCTTTTGATGCAAGGCTTGTCGTATTCATTTAGCGCCTTACAAGAAAAAGAGCCTGCCCCATTGACGCAAAATGAAGTTGTATCAAAAGAAGTGTCTTATGTAGAAAAAATTGATAATTTTGTTTTGCAAGAGTTTAACGCCAATCAGCAGTTGTCTCATTTTGTTGAGGCTAGAAATTACTTTAATTTTAAAGACACACCGGCATTATTATTGGATCCTAAGGTTACTACTTATAACAAAAAAGGTGAAAAAGATTATATTTTAACTTCAGAGCGTGCCAATTATTTAGACAGTGGCGAGATTAAATTTAAAGGCAAAGTTAATGTTCGTTCTAATACTGGCGTGACACATAAGATGAATACACAAGAATTATTGGTTAGCACCAAGACCGATGATTTAATCAGTAATAAAAAAGTAACTTATTTA
>Ga0233435_1003364_pt1 | contig 12305 bp, 9 predicted proteins | sample SI_122_August201_3_FD_182735 | JGI IMG/M metagenome (GOLD analysis project Ga0233435, IMG submission 182735) | Seawater microbial communities from Saanich Inlet, British Columbia, Canada - SI_122_August2016_135_MG | ecosystem: Environmental > Aquatic > Marine > Inlet | place: Canada: British... | reverse complement strand
GCTTAGGCTACAAAACACCTTATGAGGCTTTTGAAGAGCTCACTGGCATTAAACAAGAAAATTTAACCGGTCATGCACTTATGACTTGAATTCAGGAGAGTTTAAAACGGTTCGGCTGGTAAAAATAACGTCTCAATACGTGTATGTCACGAGTGATGTTAGAGGCCATGTGTTTACAGGATTTAATGCAGAGCCAATCCTTAAGGGGAGTGTTGAGGGCTTAGTCAGAATCAAAATTGATCACAGCGTGTACAAAACCTTTGTCTCTAATTATAAAGTGACTGTGTTTCGCACACCGCCAATATGTTGTTTAACGGCCTATGATGGGGTGATCATTGATATTGAATTAAAGCTAAATTATTTTCTGATTGAAGATGACAACACTTGGGCAGGGCAGTTTCAACAAAATTTACCCAAAGTGATGGATGCCATCAAAAACCAACAATCGTACATTAATGGGCTGCAGATATTTTGGATACCCAAAGAGAGTTGGGCAGATGCTAGGCCAATGTCTCAAGGAGACGCGTTTCAAATGGTAGACGCTGAATATATTGGGTTAAGTCGAGCAACCCATAGTCTGAGAGTAAAGCGTGAGGACGATGAAAAGAAGCGTAGCTTTTTGAAGGTGTCAAAAGGCCAGGTTATCGTCTATTCACCCGATGGTCAGGTAAAAAGTTTTTCTCCTGTGATTTCATCAGGGTTCTTTTTTGCAGTTTCTGAGGAAGAGAGAAATGGGTATCTTATTAATTCAAAACATAATCCTGCCTATACAACGTTGGAGTTTGTTCTTAATGCGGCTCAAACCATTGGTCAGCTTTATGGTCATGCTGCTAATGATTTTTTAAATATCCCTAGGATCATTCAAGACTTCGGTCAAGTGAACTTGACTAAGATTGATCCTATTATTAGAGCGACATCTCCAGTACACCTCATGGGGGTTGATGCTTTAGCTTGGTTAATGGGATTTATGTACCGGGAGACACAGTTAGATTCACAGCGCGAATTGGTCAAAATGTTTAGAAAAATTATGAGAACAGGGCTGATTTATAAAAATAAAATAGAAGGTTTTTATCAGCGCGATGTTAGAGGGATTGATGATGTCCCTTTGGTGAGCTGTCATAACTGTACTTAAAAACATTGTCGCCAATATCTTTAGGAGAAAAAATATGCAACTTATTACTGCAAACCAAGTCGAGATTCAATATGGTACCGCGAATAACACAGTCGATTCATTAGAGGTTGTTATCAATGACGAGCATCATTTGAAATTTGCTCAAAACAGCAAGGAGATTCGCTTAATACAGCTTTATAGTAAAGGCGAAATCGCTGAGTATTTTAACCAAGGGAAGTATTTTTTTATGGGTGGCGAGCTAGTTGATTATCGCAGTAGTCAGTATAAAGGCTATGTCCAAAGCGAAGAGAATCTAAGCGCACTGTCAGATATCATTGGAACAACACCACAACAACAAGGTGTTTATACCCAGGGTGTAAAAGGGCTGTACCAAGGGTCATCTCGCTTTAACCGCACCTTTGCACTAGGAGGGCAATGGCATAGTGTGGGTCTGGATATTCCAAAGCTTGGTTTGGGTGGGCAACTCAACAATACACTGTCATTTTTTTGGTCACCGTTTTCTGCCAATATTAAAACCAGTTTTGATGTAGAGCGCTTGGTGTGCCATAACGGTATGGTTGCAACATCACCTTTTGCTGTGTATGAAGCACCGATGATCAGTGATTGGAAAAATAACTTAAATATACTCTCTGTACAGCTTACAGATAAATTTAATGGCATTATCGGTGACAGATTATCACAAATGAGTGAATCTCGTGCCAGTGTTTATGATGTGGACAAAGTTCATCAAATAGTGACTCAAAAAGACATGAGACGCAGGCTTAAAAACACGGTAGACTCAGGCCAACTTGGTAATATTCAAAATGTCACACACGTTAGGCAGCATCTTGGTCAATATTACCAGCCAGCAGTGTTTGCTGATAAGCGCCAAATGAAAAGAGCAGGCAGCCATATCACACAATATGATTTATTCAATATTGCGACGGAAGTTGCGAGTCACATGTCTTGCAATGCAGATGATGTGCAGCAATTAAATTCGATGGCAAACCACTTAACTTTTGATGAGTTGGGCAAAGGTGAACAAATTGATGTGAATACCTCTTCAATTTTATCGAGTGAAAGTGATCATCGTCGGGCATTTTTTTCAAGTTACCACTAGGAGCAAAGTATCATGGCCAGGCAAAGTATCAATAGTGATTGGCCTTATCGATGGGATTTATTACTGCGTTATCGCTTAATTGAGATTGTGGCGCTTTGGGAGGGGCGTTTAACCAGTAATTCGTTGATGACGGCTTTTGGTATTCAGCGGCAACAGGCCTCAAGAGATATTAACACCTATCGAACCGATGTTGCTCCTGATAACTTGGTATATGATCAGCAATTAAAGGGGTATAAACCGACAAACAATTTTTCACCAATGTTAACAAAAGGGGTGATGAATGAGTACCTGCACTTGCTTAATAGTCGTACAGACTTAACCTGCCGGTTTGAACAGCTCAATATTCAGCAAGCAAATATCGAGGTTATTCAACCGTTATCTAGAGAGGCAAGCCCTGAAATTATTCGGCCAATGGTTAAAGCTTGTCGTGAACAAAGCCGGTTAGAAATTCAATATGCCTCATTGAGTAACCCGGTGCCAGAGATTCGGGTGGTTAGCCCTCATACCCTAATCTACAACGGGTTTCGATGGCATGTTCGGGCGCATTGTGAAAAGAATAATGATTTCCGAGATTTTGTGTTGTCGAGGATTACAGATATTCCAGATTTTGTGACCAAATCTGAGCGGCAGAGTGATGAGGATACTGCCTGGACAAGTCAGGTCGTAATTAACGTGATTCCAGACCCGAGAATGACACCGCACCAACGGCAAGTTATCGCAAGAGATTATGGTATGAAGTCTGAGCGGATGGAAATATCAACGCGGGGTGCTCTGTTCACTATTATCTGCAATCGCTTGGGATTGACCACACACAAGCTTTGAAGCCGCCAACGCAGCAACAAATTGTTGTCGAAAATATGGGGGACTTAAAATGCTGGTTGTTTGGTGTTTGAGTGTGCCTTTGGTTTTGGGGAAAGCGCAATTGTGTATACTATGAAGCTATTCGAGTCAGGTGTTGAATTACAGTAAGGAATGAATATGAGTTTATCGCGTCGTGAGTTTATTCAGTTGTTAGGGTTTGCAGGAGCGGCAGGTATGTTGCCAAGCACGCTTCGGGCCGCGAGTGCAACGCCTTCTTATGTTTATGATAGGCCCACCTTTGGAAACGTGACCTTAATGCACATGACCGATTGTCATGCACAACTTAACCCAGTGTACTTTCGTGAGCCAAGTGTGAATTTAGGTGTGGGTGGTGCGTTTGGTAAAGTACCACACATCGTCGGTAGTGCTTTGCTCAAGCATTACGGTATCACCCCTGGAACTGCTGAAGCATATGCCATGAGTTACTTAGGGTTTGATGAGCTCTCTAAGCAATATGGGAAAGTCGGAGGGTTTGCCCACTTAGCCACTTTGGTGAAACAAATTAAAGCGCAGAGAAAAACAGAAAACACCTTATTGTTGGATGGTGGAGATACCTGGCAAGGTTCTGGTACGGCCTACTGGACGGAAGGTCAGGATATGGTGGGGGCTTGTAATTTGCTCGGTGTCGATGTGATGACAGGTCACTGGGAGTTTACGTATAAACCTGAGCAAGTGAAGAAAAATCTCGCGGCATTTAATGGCGACTTTGTTGCTCAAAATATTCATTTGACCGATGATGCGTTATTTGATGGTGGTGAAGCCTTTGATGAGGATACAGGGCATGCCTTTAAACCCTATGTCATGAAAAAAGTGGCTGGTGCCAATATTGCCGTTGTTGGTCAGGCATTTCCTTACACCCCCATCGCAAACCCTAGACGTAACGTCCCAGACTGGACTTTTGGTATTAAAGACGACGCCATGCAGGAATTGGTTGATGAAATACGCAGTAGTGAAAAGCCAGATGCCGTGATTGTACTGTCTCATAACGGGATGGATGTAGATCTAAAAATGGCCTCTCGGGTAACAGGTATAGATGTTATTTTTGGTGGGCATACCCATGATGGCATTGTTCAGCCTGTTGAGGTATCTAATTCAAAAGGCAAAACGTTGGTGACCAATGCGGGGTCCAATGGCAAGTTTTTAGGGGTGATGGATCTTGATATTCGTGGAGGTAAAGTGCAAGGGTATCAATATCGCCTCATGCCCATTTTCTCGAATATTTTACCCGCTGATGAGGCGATGACACAATATATAAGCTCAGTCAGAAAACCTTATGAGAAACAATTGTCGGAATCATTAGCGATTTCAGGTGATGTATTGTACCGGCGGGGTAATTTTAATGGCACCTTTGATCAAGTGATTTGTGACGCTTTGCGTGCTGTAAATGGTTCACAAATCGCATTGTCACCTGGTTTCCGTTGGGGGACATCGGTTATTCCAGGGCAAGCAATCACGATGGAGCATGTGTTAGATCAAACCTGTATTACTTACCCTGAAACCTATACCCGTGAAATGACTGGGACGCAAATCCACGAAATTTTAGAAGATGTGGCCGATAACTTATTCAATACGGATCCGTATCTACAGCAAGGTGGAGATATGGTGCGTTTGGGTGGGCTAGATTACCAATTAGATCCACTCGCAAAATCGGGCAAAAGAATCAGTGAAATGCAGTTAGATAACGGGGTTAAACTTGAGGCGGCGAAAAAATATACAGTCAGTGGTTGGGCGACCGTGAACAGTGTTGCAGCCGGTGAGCCAATTTGGGATACGGTTGCGACGTATTTGAAGAGCCAAAAAACGGTGACCCTCAAGAAAGTGAATACGCCAAAATTGGTGAATATTGCTGGTAATCCTGGTATCTAGTATTTCATTGTTTCTGTTAAAGCCCAGTAGTGGGTAAGGTTAAATGACAATCAGCGAAAATACTGTATGTTACCGAAATGTAAATTGAGTGCTTTCAATGATGTCAACGGTTTGGCTGTGTGGGTCTTTGGTGTGTAGGCGTGTGCTTCGGTAAATTTCTATTAGTACTCTTGGTGAGGTTCGATATTCTTTTCCCAGTATGATTTCAGAGTCAAATGATAAGGTCTCGTGGGTAATTTTTTCTTGACCATCTTGTGTTACAAGAAAGATACCATTCGTTGACTGTTGATCAATTATCTCAATTTTTTCCCCTTTGATGTTCATGACCATATGGCACCGAGAAATGGTGGGGTGATTTAAAACAATATCTGCTCTGTTATCCCTTCCTATAATAAAGCTATTTATTAACATTAGACCTATCCAATAACAGTTTTAATATTTAAAAGATTATAAGTATTATCTATCAATGGATAAGCTAAGGCAATTCATTGTTGCTCGAATCATTAAATATGCTACGTGTGTCACGGAATGATTACCTTAGGGTTGTTAGTTGATGAGGGTTGTATGTACCAGGTAGCTAAACGATTTCTAATTGTAAAATTGCTAGTTAGATTCTGCTATAGAATAGGAGAAAGTCCATCTTAAGCTATTATTTGTAGCTGAATAAAATTATATTGTTTTATGTTGTGTAGCATAATCTCACGATGTATTTGTTACTATAAAACTAAAGTAATTATATTTTGTTTGTTGTTTATCTTTTTTTTATTGAGTCGCGGCTGTGACGCAAAAATTGTGTGCATAGGTCACAGTTTGACCGCTTCAGTTCCGTATAGAGGCTTGCATTGGTTGCCGATGGGTACTCAATGTTTTTCTTGAGCAAAGTGGTGGATAGGTTGATAGTGTTGTTTTATTCTTGTTTTAATTCAATGCTTTATTATTCGTGAATAAATTTTTTTTCCAGTAAATTTGATTCTATTACATTGTATTACATGACATTTTTTAAAATCCGGCCTGCACTGAATGAAAAAAATGTGAACTACCCCCGCGTTTTGATATTTAAGCCTGTTTTAGTGCTGGAAGTATGATGGCGCTCACAAAAATCTCTTTTTCTCCGTGTTTTTATTAATAGCATATTAGTTACTTTAACTATTCAATCAACAAATTATGGTGTTAATAAAATGATTAAGTTATTAGAAGAGGTGTCTTGCGATGTCGCGCTTGCTAGAGCGACCGTTATTAATCAGTATCGAGTTTTAGGTGTATTAGGGCAGGGGGCTTTCGGCATAACCTATTTAGGGTTGGATATGACGACAGATAAAAAAGTGGCGATAAAAGAATTTTTGCCCGAGTTGTTATCTTATCGCTCCACCAGCAATATGGTTCGGCCAAAGACATATAGTGAGTTATCCACTTTTGAACATTTTAAACAGCGATTTCTAGAAGAGGCGCAAAATTTAGCAAGGTTCAAACACCATAATATCGTGAGGATAAATGATTATTTTGAGGCAAATGATACCGCTTACATGGTGATGGAATATGAGAATGGCTCAAGCCTTGATGAGAAAATCATTAAAGGTGCTGCCTTTTCTGAGTCGGAGGTCACGGCGTTACTACATCAGTTGATGAACGGGTTAAGGCGGCTGCATCAAGTGAATATCATTCATAGAGATATTAAACCGGGTAATATCTATATTCGGGAGCGGGATGGTAGCGCTGTATTATTAGATTTTGGTTCTGCACGCCAAGCGCTGTATCAAAAGTCACAAAATTTAACCACGCTTTTGACGGTAGGCTACTCACCTATTGAGCAGTATTCTGCAGGAGGGACCCATCAAGGGCCTTGGAGTGATATTTATGCGCTTTCAGCGGTAGGATATGAGTTGCTGACCGGTAATAGGCCAATGGAGTCTACCATTCGTAGTGAGATGAAAATGAGAACGGGGGTTGATCCTATGCCATCAGCATATCAATCTTGTTCCTCAAGGTTTAGCCCTATATTCCTGCGAATTATTGATTGTGGGTTGGAAATATTAGCTGATGATCGACCACAGAGTGTGGATGAGTGGCAGAAACGTTTTGAAGGTTTACAATCACGAACGGAAATAAAAGACATTGAGCATTTGAAAATGTCATTGAATGCTCAATCACCGGATTATCCTTTTCACTCTCTCGGTCGAGATACGAACAGTCGAACGGTGGTACCCGTCATCGAAAAAGCCGCTCCCTCTATTTATCAGTCCAAATCTCTAGATTTTGAAGAGGTTTATGAAAAACCGGCGGGAGGGATGAGTTTTGCGACGTTGGTCGTCATTTTTTTGTTAGGTGTAACAGCGCCACTTGCGTTTAACGTACTGCTTTCGGAGCTGCATAAAGATTTTTTTGTCTGGGGGTTGATTGGTTTTTCGCTGGCAATGTTTGCTTATTTTGTTGTAGGTAAAGCGTTGTTGCCGAGGGTTGCTAAGTATTGTGGTGTGGTACTTTTTTTGATTATAGGTGTGTTGTTACTGCTAAATTTTCCCAGTTATTGTAATGGTTGTTTTTGATGATTGGGAATCACTTCGGCAGTATGTATAAACTGCCAAAGTGTTACAGGATTAACTGATTTTTTTGTATTTTATTCTGTGAGGTTGATCCGCTTTTGTGCCTAAGCGTTTATGTCTATCTGCCTCGTAGCTTTCATAGTTACCTTCCCACCAAGTGACTTGGCTATCACCTTCAAAAGCTAAAATATGCGTTGCAATACGGTCTAAGAACCATCTGTCATGCGAGATGACAGCGGCACACCCTGGGAAGTTCAGTAAGGCTTCCTCCAGTGCTCGTAGGGTTTCAACGTCTAAGTCATTGGTTGGCTCATCGAGCAATAACATATTACCGCCGCTGCGTAATAGTTTCGCCAAATGGACCCGGTTACGTTCACCACCGGATAAATCTCCAACTCTTTTTTGTTGGTCAGATCCTTTAAAATTAAACCGAGAGGCATAAGCGCGTGATGGAATTTCATAGGTGCCAATGGTGATTACATCTTGCCCTTCACCGACTTCTTCCCATACGGTTTTGCTGTCATCTAAGCTGTCACGGCTTTGGTCAACATGTGCAACCTCTACCGTCGGACCCCAAGTTAACTCTCCGCTATCAGCTTGTTCGCCACCTGTTAACATGCGGAACAGGGTGGTTTTACCTGCACCGTTCGGACCAATGATGCCAATGATGCCACCAGGTGGTAGTTGAAATGAAAGGCCATCTAGCAGTACTTTGTCACCGAAAGCTTTTTTCAGCTCATTCACTTCCAAGACGAAGTCGCCTAGGCGAGGTCCTGGTGGGATGTAAATTTCTTGTGTTTCATTGCGCGTCTGGAACTCTTTGTTGTTAAGTTCCTCAAAGCGTTGTAAGCGCGCTTTACTCTTACTGTGACGACCTTTAGCCCCTTGACGAACCCACTCTAATTCTTGTTTTAATGTTTTCTGGTGAGCTGACGCCTGTTTTTCTTCTGTCTCTAAACGGTTTTGTTTTTGCTCGAGCCAAGAAGAGTAATTGCCTTCCCATGGAATTCCATGACCTCTATCCAACTCTAAGATCCAGCCGGCTACATTATCTAAGAAGTAGCGGTCATGAGTGATGGCCACGACGGTGCCTTCATAGTCGTGCAAAAAGCGCTCTAACCAAGCAACGGATTCAGCATCTAAGTGGTTGGTTGGCTCATCGAGTAGTAACATATCGGGTGTGGATAGGAGGAGTTGGCATAAAGCCACTCGGCGTCGTTCACCGCCAGATAGTTTAGTGACATCTGCATCCCAGGGTGGCAGGCGAAGTGCATCTGCTGCAATTTCCAGTTGTCGGTCTAATTCCCAGCCGCCAGCAGAATCAATGGCATCTTGTAATTTGCCTTGCTCTTCTAATAGGCTATTCATCTCATCGTCAGACATGGGTTCTGCAAATTGCATGCTGATGTCATTGAAGCGGTCGAGTAATTTTTTTGTTTCCCCTAGACCCATCTCAACATTGCCGCGGACATCTTTATCAGGGTCTAAATCTGGTTCTTGAGGGAGGTAGCCAACATTAATGCCTTTTTGTGGGCGGGCTTCTCCATCAATATCGTTATCAAGGCCTGCCATAATTCGAAGTAACGTTGATTTACCAGAGCCGTTCAGGCCTAATACGCCGATTTTGGCACCAGGGAAAAAAGACAAAGAAATATCTTTTAAAATAACACGTTTAGGGGGCACTATTTTAGAGACCCTATTCATGGTGTAAATGTAAGACCCTGTTTTACCTGTTTTGTTATCTTTAGCCATATTTCTTTTGCCTAATCTCCATTATTCACGCGCCTTTAAGAGCTTTTTTGGGGCGCGAGATATAAATTAAAAAAGTTACGTTATTGACTGATTCAAAACGATTCGTTACTATTTCTGAAAAAGTTATCTTTTGTGGGTTATTATTGCTATGTCTCATCAAATCATGGGCGTTATGATAAACGGCTATCGGGCAAAAGTGCTAGTGAAAGATGATATGCCTGTTTTTTACCCGAATCTTTATGCGACCCTCGAACTTTCAAATCGCGCATTAAATACACAGAAAAAATATCTCGAACATATCGGTCTGTTTGAGGATTATCTTGAGTATGAATCGATTGACCTAATTGCTCGCTTGGAACAGCGCCCGAAATCCAGCTATCTGACCGATGAAGAGGTATCCCGTTTTGTCAGTGACGCGGGCTTCCAAAAAGCAACGCTCGATAAAAAGTATGCTGGTGTTCGACTGCTTCCTGCGGCGTTTGAATCTGTGGGTAGAGTTCATGCGCAACAGCGGCTTGAGGCAGTACGAGACTATTTGATATTCCTCTATGACAAGTTGGGTGATCATTCGACGCGATATGAGGCTGTCGATGATGTATCAAAAAGATATAGCCGAAAGATAAAAGCCGCTAAACCTTCGTGGAAAAAGACCAAGATTGAGCAGATGAAGGGGCTGACTCAACAGGAACGCGATCGCTTGTTAGGGATTATGCATCCTGAAAGTGCTGACAACCCTTTTGCAAATAAGGCGCTGAAATTGCGCAATTACATTGTGTTGCTTTTGGGGCTGGATATGGGGCTGCGCCGCTCTGAAATGCTGCTGATTAAGATTAGTGATATTCATTGGCACAGCGGTGAGCTTGCAATTGTTAATCTTGAGGACGAACGAATGGATACACGAATTGAGGCTCCGCAATTTAAAACCCATGAGCGCCAACTGGTGATGGGTGATGATCTTAGTTGGGCAATACGGGATTATGTAGACAACTATCGTGTCTTGAACAAGGGACCTTCTGAAGCAAAAAAACATCCATTTTTGTTGGTATCGCATCGTCGCAATGAAGGCAAGTCACTGAGCATTAAAGCTCTGGATGGTGTCCTGCCTCGCGTGTCTGCAACAGCACCAGAGCTCAAACACATTCACCCGCATATTTTGCGTCACGATGCCGCCTACACATTGCTTGAAAGCATGAGAGATGAGCTGGAGGTACTTACGCCAGAGGATCGTACCACAAGGGTTCGAAAGGTTCTGACCTATGCCTTTGGCTGGAGTTCTGAATCGAATATGCCAGGACTCTACGGGGCGAAATTTTGGAAGGAAGAAGCTGATAAAGCGATGAAAAAACGCTCAGATAAATTCAAAGCAATACGTGAGGGGGTTGAAGCCAAAATCAACCAAGGCGGTGCAGAATGAGTCTCGACATCAAAGCGCTCAAAGCCCCCACTCAGGGCACTCTGGATGATTGGCTGAATGTGCCCAGACTGGCAAAGTGTGGTGAATTTTTCACGCCCTCCGAGCCGATGTGGAATCCTGATAAATCAAGTTCAGAGAAGGTTAACTGGCGGGCGGCGATATTATCTGTTCCTCCTAAGTGGCAACGCTGGTTACAAGCGGCTTTGGCCTATCGTATGGCGGAGGTAGCACAAAGAACCATAGCGTTTATTTCTTCGGTGTTGTCGCGGACGGCGCAGGTAGGGCTTGATCCATTGAATCAAGATCATTTGATTGATTTGCGCGAGCGCTTTAGCGTGACTGAGTTTGCTAGCTTAGTTAGTTTTATGGCGTTTTGGCGGGTGTGTGAGTCGCTTGAAAAACGACCTTCACGCGCTTTGGTTGATGCGTACAGCGATTTGCCCAAGAAAAAGCGATCTAAAAACTGTCCTGTTCTTAGTTTAGATCCCGAGCAAGGGCCACTTACCCGAGCGGAGCAGGATGGGCTATTTCAGTGGCTTCATGAACAATTCTGCCATAAAAATTTAGATCCCGAACGCTACCTTTATCTGAGGTTGATGATGACCTATGGGCAGCGTGGCACTCAGTACCGAATGATGGTCTATGACGATTTTATGAAGGTCGAACAAGGCTTTAAAATTCGGCTCCATTGGGCGAAGCAGAGAGGTGACGCCGGCTTCCGAGCAAAGTCAGAGACCTTTAACCTCGATGAAGATCTTTACATAGTAATTCAAATTTACAAGGCGATGATTCTGACGCGTCTCAAGCAAGATTACCCAGGCCGTGCTGATTGGGATAAGGCCATCAAGTATGTGCCGCTCTTTCGTCGCAAAGTAATTAATGGGGACCAGGCATTTGGACAAGAGCCCGTGCTAATTGATGCCCCTGATCTCGCTGATTTCAAAGCGCTTGAGGGTTCACCACAAGCGGGGTTTCATGTGCCCTCTGGGACAGTAAGGCCTTGGCTGGAACGCATGGAACGGATGCCTGGCTTTCCGATCTCAACGCGCACCCACCAGCCCTTGAAAATCTCAAGAGGTCATCGCTTTAGATACACACTCGGGACTGACCTCTCGGACGCCGGTCTGGATGAGTGGTCAATCGCTCATGCACTCATGCAGAAACAATCTTCCAGTGTGCGAAAATATCGACAGGTCTCAGCAGAGTTGATGGCGCTGATTGATGAAAAGATGAGTGACCATCTCGCGCTGGTCGTCAATGCGTTCACGGGCACCATCGTAAGAAACCGATCTTTCGCCAGGAACGGCCAACGTGCAGATCGTCAGATTGAAGACTTGGCGGTCTGCGGTGCGGAGGCACTATGCCATTTGGATGCGCCATTTAGCTGCTATGCGTGCAGCAAATTTCAACCGCTCCTCGATGCCGATCATAGTGCTGCACTTGAGCGTCTGGAGCATCGAAGAGAGCAAACCCTTGCCATCGATAAAACCACAGGTGTGCTCTGGGATCGTGCGATCCTAGCCTGCCGCAAAGTGATTCTCGATTGCACGGTGTTGCGTGAATCTATGAATCCAGTTGGAGCTGAGGCATGAGTGATATCGTTGATTTTAAGCCCAAGGCTGACATTGAGGCTGCCGAGCA
>Ga0233435_1003362_pt1 | contig 12306 bp, 6 predicted proteins | sample SI_122_August201_3_FD_182735 | JGI IMG/M metagenome (GOLD analysis project Ga0233435, IMG submission 182735) | Seawater microbial communities from Saanich Inlet, British Columbia, Canada - SI_122_August2016_135_MG | ecosystem: Environmental > Aquatic > Marine > Inlet | place: Canada: British... | reverse complement strand
TTCGATTCACCCATCGGGTGTGCCATGCCAACCACTCCATCAACTCCTCAACATATTGATTCTTATAGCATAATCTCCATCTCAGGGCATCGATTAACGAGTTCATCTGGGAAATGGGGGTTAAGACCTGTTCGAATTTATTGATTAATATGAGGCAGTGACGCTAGGCACCACCTTTGATAACGTAGTCAGATGCTAGAAATAATAAAACGATTATCATCCAGACCAATCTTATTCGGAGAAATGCTTTTGGCATCTCTTTTCGGGAACTTGCTCGCCTTAGTATCTCCAATTTTTGTCATTTTAGTTCTAAACCGATATATAGCTCATGGAGTCGATACCACACTTGCGACACTGGCAATAGGTACGGTCATTGCAATATCACTAGAATATGTTTTTCGACGAGTGCGTTATCGATTTGCGGAGGCCCTAAATGAGAATGCAGATAAAAAACAAGATATAAATACTTTCGATGCAATAAAAAATAGCAAAGCATTCTATTTTTCACAATTTCCAGGTGAAGCTATCAGGGATATAATTTCAAGTACCGAGACAATTAGGCAAGTATATTCGCCATCAAATATTTGTTTATTATTGGATGTTCCTTTTGCCTTAATATTTATATCTACGCTTTATTTCTTAAATCCGATTTTGTGCTATATAACATTGATTTTTGTTACGGCGGTATCCATAGGAGTTCTAACCGGAATTCTAAGTCTCAGGGCAATTACTCAGAATTTGCGTCAAGCTAGTGGTTTGAGGGCCCAGGTCATTGATGCATCTGTTTCATCTCCAGATACCATTCGAGCCTTTGATCGCTCTAATTATATGGAGGCGCGCTGGTCAGCAGCTACAAATTCAATACATACCTTGAGCCGTTATATTTGGGATCGGCAAAACCGCATACAGTCAGCAATTAGAGGCGCAACTGCATTGCTGACTGTTATAATTATTTCTGTTGGTGCGTTATTGGTTGTAGACGGAAATCTTGATGTAGGTGCGATGATTGGCGCCAATATTTTGGCCGCACGCGCTTTAATGCCAATTGTCGGATTATCACAACAAGTGGATGGCTGGGTACGGGCAGGACAGGCCAGGCGATCACTAGCTGATTTTGTACAAATTCCACGAGAACGGAAAAGTGGTACGGCGATCAATAAATACTCCGGCAATATCGAAGTCAAAAATATGACATTTACGTATCCAAATTTGGGCTTAACATTGATCGATGAGATAAATTTCTCTGTTAACGCAGGCGAAGTTCTATGTATATCAGGACGAAATAGCAGCGGCAAAACAACGTTGGCTAAATTATTAACTGGTCTACTTGATCCAAGTAAAGGCCAAATACTCGCGGGCGGAATAGATTTACAGCAAATCGCGCCAGACTGGTGGCGCCAGCAAATTATGTATCTTCCTCAGGAACCCTATTTTATGAATGGGTCAATCAGAGAAAACTTTAACGCCTTTAATCCAGATCTAACAGCCCAAGAAATTAGGAAATTATTGGTGGACGTGGGACTAGAATCGCTAGCCGACGAAAGCCCTGGTGGTCTAGATCAGCCAGTCGGAAAAGCGGGCACTAATTTTTCACTTGGCGTAAGGCGTAGGCTTGCCTTAGCGCGGGCCCTATCTCATGATGGTCCCCTGGCAATTTTGGATGAGCCAACTGAGGGCATCGACGTTATCGGAGCGTCGTACGTTTATAGAATTATGAATGATATGGTACGCAATGGTAAAACGATCATTGCCTGCTCTCACGATCGGGAAATTATCCGCGGGGCACACCTTTTCCTTGACTTAGATGAACGGCCTCGACCGATTATTAAAGATATTAGTAAAAACGATGTTCCATAAATGACACTAGGCGATACAAAAAATCATTCTCAATCAATTGTAGCTGGGCATTCGTTTCTTGTGATTTGTTCTATCAGCTTAGTAATTTTAGCTGTTTGGGCATATTTTGGGCGCATTGATATAGTGACCGTAGCTCAAGGGATTGTTGTACCTTCATCGAAAATAAAAACTGTCCAGCATTTAGAGGGCGGTATTATCCGGGCAATAAACTTTAAAGAAGGTGAAAGAGTAAAGAAGGGCGCACCTCTTGTTGTTTTAGAAGGAACAGCCTCAAGTGCAGACTTAAAAGAAGTTGATGTGCATATAGTAACTTTACGTATTGACCTCTCACGTTTAAGGGCAGAATTAGATAGGGCCGATAGTATAACATTCGAACAGGATTTAGTTAATGAACATGGGGACCTCGTTTCCGCTGCTATAGAACACTTCAACACGAAGCAGAGCCACATAAAAAATCTGATTTCTTCGCAGAGGCTGTCTGTTGCACAAAGAGAAGAAGAAGCAAAGGAAATGCAGGCGAGAATTTCAAAAATTACCGAAAGTTTAAGATTGATTAGGGAACAGATAGTTATTAGCGACAGTTTAATGAAAGAAAATCTGACAAATCGTATGACACATCTAGAGTTGTTAAAAGAGAGGGTGCTCTTGAATGGCGAGTTAAACGAAGCGGCATTTTCAGTTAAGAGAATAGAGGCTGCAAAATCAGAAGCTGAAGTAAGAATGCTAACGCTTCGAGATCACTACCTCACCCAAACTCGGAGTGAATTAGATCAGGCTGATACAATGTACCGAGAATTGTTACAGCGTAGAAAAAAATTAAAAGATAGCCTGAAAAGAACGGTGCTCCGAGCCCCGGTGGATGGTTTGGTCAAGTATCTCTACCATTCAACAATAGGAGGTATAGTTAAACCCGGTGGCACTGTTGTCGATATCGTTCCCGAAGGCGATAAGCTATTGATTGAGGCGCAACTTGCAGTTCAAGAAGTTATTTATGTTGGTTCAGGGCAAATTGCTAAGGTGCGGCCTTTAACACCGGATGCAGCAAATTTCGGTCAGCTTGAAGGGCGCGTGGTTCACATCAGTCCTGATAGTATTCGCGAGGGTGACAAGACACCATTTTATTTAATAACAATAGAATTGGAGAGTGAATTTTTTAATTCTAAAGGTAAAACATACCCGTTGCTACCAGGAATTCAGGTGACATGCAGCATACGCACAGGAGACCGATCGGTTCTTGAGTATTTTATTGGCCCATTCATGAACATTCCGGTTACCGCTCTTCATGAACGGTAAAATTTCTAGTATTTTCTCGCAACAAGATAGAAATTGCGGCAATTTTCTTGGAATAATTTTTCTTCATTTTGTCGTTGCTACATAGACACCACCCCAGTCCTCCCCAGGCGGCTCTTGCAGATACTGGTCGATGCGTTCGTCGTACAATTCATAGAGGGTCTCCAGCCGTGTATCTAGTAACCGGCAGTCCTCAACTAGCCTGCGCGCGCCGTCCCAATCCTGTGCGCGATAGGTCCGCAGCATGGCTTCGTGCTGTTCACATAATTTCTGGAACGAAGCGTCATCCTTTTGTTTCTCGTCACCTAGCAGAGCGTAAATCTGCACGGCCTCTTCCTTGCCCTTCACTGCGATCAAATCGAGTTCGATGGTAGCAAAGTTCTGCTTGACGACTTCGTAGGTATTTTCACCAATCACAATGTCAACGCCGTAGTTCTTTGACTGGCCCTCCAGACGCGCCGCCAGGTTGACGGCATCACCAAGCACCGAATAGTCGAAACGCTGCTCTGAACCCATATTGCCCACGACACATTCACCGGTATTGAGCCCGACCCCAACCTTTAGTGGCAGTGGTTCTTTACCTTCCGCACGTGCCTCTTCCTCGAGTTCCCGGTTCAAATCGTCCAGTTCGTGGAACATGATCAACGCCGACTCACATGCGTGCTTAACATGACCTGGATCGTCAAGTGGAGCATTCCAGAATGCCATGATGCAATCGCCCATATATTTATCGATGGTGCCGCTTCGAGCCAAAATTACATCGGTCAATGGTGTTAGCAACCGATTGACCAACCGGGTCAGGCCCTGTGGGTTGCTTTTGAAGCTTTCTGAAATTGTTGTGAAGCCACGCACGTCGCAGAAAAGGAAAGTCATATCACGCATTTCCCCACCCAACTTCAAACGTTCGGGATCACCCGCCACCTGTTCAACCAAGGCCGGTGACAGATACTGGCTAAATGCACTCCGAATTTGACGTTTTTCGGAAGACGTCTTGGCATAATTCATCAGAACCAAAACGGCATAAATTAGGAAGCTAGACAGAATGGGGTAAGAAAGATCAATTAATTCCTGTGCCTGGTATTCCTGCCAGGTATACCCGCCTAAAATAGCTATCGATGATACAACAACGATAAGAGACCAGTAGGCACCAGTAATTGGCATTAATATTATTAATAGAATACCAGCTATAAATATCTCTAAAATCTCTATCCCGGTGGAGTCCGGAAGTCGCGACAATTGATTTCCTGTTAGAACATTTTCTAAGACATTGGCATGAATTTCGACACCAGGAATACTCGGGTCTAATGGTGTAGACCTAATATCCTTTAAGCCAAGAGCACTGGTTCCGATAAGCACAAAATTTCCAGATATCTTTTTTGCTGGTGCTTTTTCGCTGAGAATATCTGTTGCGGATACGTATAAGTCTTGGTCATGCTGCCTAAAAAATATGTTGATATTTCCGCGGCGGTCAGTCGGCACGGAGAAATTGCGCGATAGCTGAACCTTCTCCACCAAGACATTTCCAGTTGCCGCCTCTTTGATTGACCGTACGATCGGGCTACGGCGCTTCCCAGTAGAAAGCTGGACTGCAACCCTAAGCATTTCTATAGGGAGGGCAGAATGCACCTTATTCCCGACGGCAATAATTGCCGGCACACGCCGTACCACGCCGTCATGTTCCGAACTGATCGAAATTATGCCCAGACCGTCGGCTGATTTTTCCAGAACGGGTATATTGCGCAACAGACTTGGGTATTTCTTTATTGCGGTGCGAGGGTCCCCGCCAATAAACGCCGCCGAAATAAGATTTGGTGATCCACTGTGCTCCTTTTCTGTTTGATTTATCCCGCTTTGGGAAAGCACCACGCGCCTTCCTTTAATAGCACTTGCAAATATTTGGTCATTGCTTGGCATGCGGGATAATTCGTTAAAAGTCGACTGGCTTAGGTTCGCAGTACCTTTAGCAAAAAGGTGGGGGGATGAACGATCCTCTTCGGGAAAAATGATGTCGAACCCGATTACAGCAGCGCCCAATTTGTTCAATTTTACAACAAGGTCTGCAAGTAAATGCCGTGGCCAAGGCCATTGCCCCAGTTCCTTCAGGCTCTTCTCATCAATATCAACAATGACGACGCGGCAACCGCCACAATATGGAAGTCCCCCATCAGGCACCACTCGCGGCTGTAGATTTTGATAAAGGTCAAAGGTCCTAAAACGCAGTAACTGAACTGCTGACGGATCCCATGAGCGGATACCAATTAGTAAAAGGAGTAATAATAATCCGATGCCCCTACCGCGTCCAAACCAGGACTTAAATGCGCCTAAACGAAACTTCTGACGAATATTTCTTGCAACTTGAAGCACTTGACTCGCCCTATTGTAAATCAGTGGATGGAGTTTAACGCTTGGTACCCTCTTTTCACGGTAGCGATGATTTTGTCTGGGTCGGTTGTCCTTGTAAAGGGTTTGGGGTTTTTGTTGGTTTCGGCCATGAAGCGATTGATGGTGGCCTGGAGATCAACGAAAGAGTGGAAGACGCCGCGTTTGAGCCGCCGTCTTGCGAGTTTGGCGAAGAAGCCCTCGACGGCGTTGAGCCAGGAGGGGGGTGGCGTGAATCCGCGCCATCCGTATTTCTCCGGTAGCATGCGATATTTATCAAGCCCTTGGAACACTTCCAAAGACCGGACATATCGTCTGCTACAAAATCCGGATATATCATTCGCCACTGACAGAGGGCCCATCGAGCCTTGTTAATGCCGGTTTTTTGAGGTAATATTCAATACCTTGTGATTTGTCGTAAAGTCATCGCAGGATCTAGGCTTATAAATGAGAACCGATGAAAGCCTTAAATAGGGGCGAGTTATATAACCCGAAAATATTCATGGTAAATAATTATATTCAGACACTTATTGTAATAATAATTAGTTCATTATTTTCTATTGGTATCGTATTTCAGGGTAATTCTGAAACCTATATAGAAAAAGTAAACGTTTTAATAAAAACTCACAAACGAATACTGGCCGCAAAGAATACTGTTAAGGCTACTGAGGAACAATTATCTGTTGCTAAAAAGGCTTGGTTTCCTGAGTTTAGCACTACCGCGTTTTATGGTTATGAAAAACGCAATCTTGCAAAAGGACGAGGTGGTGCCGTATCACAGCGGGATACTAGCATGCCTCCACATCAGTTGGATTTAACAATAACTCAGCCTATTTTGGATTTTGGCGCTAAATCAAGTGCGTTGGAAATAGCTAAACTTCAGTTAGGCCAATCAAATCTTGCGCTCGACACAGTATTACAAGGAGTTTTATTAGAAGCGATTGCCGCTCAAGTGGGTCTAATTTCAGCAATTGAAATTGAGGGCTACGCGAAACAGTCCGTATCTAACATAAAACGACAGGCTAAACTTGAGGATGCCCGTGTTTCTATTGGTTCAGGTTTCTCAACGGACGTACTGCAAGCTAAGGCCCAGCTTGCGGGTGCTGAGGCTCGTTATACACTTTCAAAAGGTGCTCGTAGTTCTGCGGAAAACCGCTATAGGAGCGTATTTGGCAGCCTACCTGAAAGGAACCAGAAATTAGAACAATTAGCTATTCCGGTTGACCGGCTCCCGACCAGCATAGATGTTGCTATTTCGCGTTCCCTAAAAAACAATACCCAAGTAAGAGCGCTTACGATTGCCCGCGATACGGCGCGTGCCGCTGTTAAGCAAACACGAGCTGCAGAATTTTCCCCGACAGTAAATCTAATTCTAGAAACAAAATACAAGCACGATGTCTCTGGCACATCAGGTACCGCCGTTGAACATTTGATTAAGGGGGAGTTAAAATATACCTTCAATTTAGGAGCAACGAGCTTCAACAATTTGGCGGCGGTCAAGGCTAATTACTTTGCCGGCGCTAATCGTTTGATGGATGCTGAAAATCTTGTTGAAGAGCAAGCTCGGAATGCTTACGAACAATTGAAAATAACGGAAAAAAACGCACAATTTTTACGTAACCAGGCAAATATTTCAGGTGAATTTTTGCGATTAGCCCGCAAAGAACGCCGGCTAGGCCGGCGATCTTTGCTTGATGTTCTGTCGGGCGAGACGGTTGAAATTAATGCTTCTTCAGATGCTTCAAGTGCAGAAAATCAAGTAATTGTGGCAGCTTATACTATGTTATTCATAATGGGTGACCTAAAAACTGAAAATATAGAAATTAAAAGTCAGAAATAATTAGAGACAATTAGATGAACTACAATTGTTTTCAGGTGTCTGCAGGTGGTGAAATAGGCCTCGCCGCCACTGGATTATAAGAATATGACCGTCACGGGAAAAATTTTTGGTCCGGCCCTCGGTAGAGATCATACCGAGGCCCCTTCAGTTTTGCGGGCTGAGGCTAGTGATAATTTTCTTGTCATTCCCAACGGTGATTTTGTCCTTGAGGCCGGCTACGAGCGGCTAGGCCCAGATCTTCTACTTTCAGACAACGCTGCCGAGAGCAACCGATCAGTTGTTGTGAAGGACTATTTTGTCCAGGCTCAACTGCCTGATCTTCTTACCAGCGATGGCACAGCGGTGATTGAGGGCCATCTGGCTTCACGCCTGGCAGGTCCTTCTACACCGGGTCATTTTGGCCACATACAACTTGCTCAAGCACAGCCTGACACAGGTAATATCACCAATAACCAAACCCAGAGTTTGTCTATTGGTGATGTTGATAAGGTTGAGGGCCGTGTTTTTCTGACCCGTTTAGATGGCACGAACGTTCAGGCGGAGAAGGGCACGAAGGTCTTCATCGGGGATATTGTAGAGACCGAGAGCGGTTCGAACATTGGCATCGTGTTCTCTGACGAGACGACGTTTGCGCTGGGTGAATCGGGCCGCATGGTTATTGATGACCTGGTTTTCGACCCGGCAGCGAATACGGGCAAGAGTGCGTTCAACGTTGTTCAGGGTGTTTTTTCGTTTGTCTCCGGCAAGATCGCGAAGACCGGTGATGATGCGATGGAGGTCAAGACGCCGATTATCACGATCGGTGTTCGCGGCACGACGGTTGCGGGCAAGGCTGCTGCGGAGGGTTCGGCCAACTCGGTGACACTGTTGCCGGATGCTGATGGCGGTGTTGGTGCGATTGCGGTGAGTAATGCTGCGGGCACGCAAGTCATGTCCCAGGCTTTTCAGACGACCAACCTTAGCAGTGCGTTTACGGCCCCGCCGATCCCGACGGTATTGCCGGCGTCTCAGATACAGAGCCTGTACGGCAATATTAGCACTGTATTGCCGCCGAAGCCTGAGCCGAAGGCTGATGACAAGGAGGATGATGCTGCGGCGGATGAGAAGGGCGAAGCCGAGGGAGAGGGAGAAGGCGAGGAAGGCGAGGAAGAAGGCGAAGAAGGCGAGGCTGAAGCAGCTGAGGGTGAAGGCGAAGAAGGAGAGGCTGAAGCAGCTGAGGGTGAAGGCGAAGAAGGCGAGGCTGAAGCAGCTGAACGCGAAGGTAAAGAAGGAGAGGCTGAAGCAGCTGAGGGCGACGGTAAAGAAGGAGAGGCTGATGCAGCTGAGCGCGAAGGTAAAGAAGGCGAGAGAGATCCCAGGGAGGGAGAGCCGAGGGAGGGAGAGCCGAGGGAAGGTGAACCCAAAGAGCGAGGGTCCAGAGAGGGAGAGCCCAGAGAGGGAGAGCCGAGGGAAGGTGAACCGAGAGAGGGCGAACTAAGAGAAGGTGTGCCCGGTGAAGGCGGCGAACCAGTTGGCGAGGGGGATCAATTGGCAGAAAAAGAGGCAACTGCTGATATTGATGATCCCGAAGAAGACGACAGAAATCCCCGTAGAGAAGTCGAGGCACGAAAAGTCTTTGACGAGGCTGTCGCAGGCGGAGCGTCAGAATCTGAAGCATTTGCGGCCGCGGCAGAATCTTTGGGAACGAATGCAGAAGAGAAGGCGGTTGCAGAGGAGGCCTACAATCAGGCGTTGGAGGAAGGGGTCTCGGAACGGGAAGCCATATACCGAGCGGAGCAGGCTGTTCAAGGAGAATTTGATCAGAATTACCAGGGGCCATCGGCTGTGAAAATCGCTGATGCGCGTGCATCCATAGAGCAATCCGTTACCGAGGGAACCACACTTATTGAGGCGATATCCACACAAGTTGGTGATGAGGCAACTTCTTATCAGGAACTCGACGTTGCGCGGGATGCGGTCTGGCAAACTTTTGATGCTGCCTACCAATCAGGCGAGACCGAGGGCTTCACGGCTCTGATACTAGCTACCGGCACTGGTTCCAAAGTGGAATTGACCTTTACCTATATTCTGGCTGCGGGCGGTTCAATTGATGACGCTTATCAAGGCGCATTCCGGGCTAATTTAGCGGCGTCATTTTTTGGTGAATCAGGGGGATTTGGCGATACCGACCTCAATGAAATTGATTTTGGTCAAAACTTTGATTTTTTGGCAAATGATATATTCGTTCAAGGGTTTGATCCTAACTTAAGGGCTGCAGCCGCCATCCAGGAAATTTTTTCTGAACTCGAAGTTGGCGTCGGCCTGTCCGAGGGCACGGCTACAACATTTCAAGAAAACCTGGAATTTACACGAGGAGACGACGTATTAATTGGCGGTGATGGCAATACGAATTTTGTTGTTACTCAAGCCAATTTAGGTGGTAACGACACTATTGATGGAGGCCGTGGGCAAGATCAGCTGACATTTCGGAATCTAAATGATGCGCTCTTAATCGTAGATTTTGGAACAGGTTTTTCACGTTTTTCGGCTGCGTCTGGCGCAACCAGCACACTCCAATCCTCCTCTGTCGAGCAATTTCTAGTCGATGATGGCGCCGGAACTCAGCAACGCGTAGGAAGTCCTGATAGTACTGGTTTGGGGTTCATTCGTGCGGGCACAAATGGCAATGATGTCATTGATCTCTCGGGTAGGGGATCCTCTGCGATCGATTTGACGGTAGGTAACGTTTCGCTCGATCTCGATAATCCCCGTATTATCGGCGCTATTGTACTCGGCGGTGCTGGCAACGACACAATCACGGCATCACGGGGTACTGGTATTGTTTTTGGCGGTGTTGGAAACGACACCATAATTGCCAAAGTCGGTTTTGATATCCTTCAAGGCGGCCCAGGGGACGATATTTTTGTTTTTACCAATCCCCGTGATGCGCGAATTACTTTCGCAGATACTAGCAGGAGTGATTTTGTCGGGGAGCCTGGTGATTTTGGAGGAGATCAAATCTCTGGTGGTGCCAATGGTTCGGTCGGAGACACTATTGTGCTTGGTCTTGCGTCTACGACTGCCGGTCAAAATTTCATACTCCAAAACTTCGATGGTCTTTCTGTCGCCGTAGCAGGTGTAGAAAATCTGAGAGTTTACGCTGACAATACCACTGTCACGGCTTTCAGTGACCTTTTCATCCGGTTCAATTCCATTGGCGGTGTGGATATTAATGGCAATGGCATCGATGATGATGTGACGGGGATAATTCTTGAAGGAGCAAATACCAGCATTAACTTGACAGATGTCAGCCTTGGCCAGGCGGTTTCCACGCTTCAGGCGATACAATTTTTTGGCGATGGCGTGCGAATATTTGATTCTAGTCTTGATAATATCGGCCGCTCATTGGTCGGCTCCAGTGGCCGCGATACATTAAACGGTCAGGGCGGTAATGACACCTTCATTATGGGCGGAGGAAACGACACCCTGTCAGGCGGCGCCGGCAATGATACGTTTGAGATCAATGCGGCCACAGACATCAGCGACGGTATTAATCTCTCAGGTGGGGATGGAACGGAGGATACACTATTTGTTAATTCTACTGATATCAGCACACTAAGTTTTCCTAGAAATAACACTAGTATTGCCACTACAGAAGTTTTTGATCTGAGAGGCGGCTCGGATAGTGGCGTTTCTGTTCGCGTAGCAACTGATGACTTAGCCAGCTTTTCAACAATTATTGGTGATGGAACATCAGATATTTTGAATTTATTTGCGGGTACAGATTTGGATTTACGGGGTGATACACTCACTGGCATCGAGGCAATAAACCTGACCAAAGTGGTGAATTCAGACATTTTCAACCTGTCAGGTACGTTCCAGCAAATCAAAGTAAATGCAGGAACTACTGCGCCAGGGTTAACAACAATAACCGGATCGGTTGATTCTAACGGTAATCCAGATGATTTTATAGAACTCAACGATAATGGGGATGTCTCCGGTTTAACATTTTTGAGGCTAGATGAACTTCATCTGGATGATGGTTCAGGTACCAGACAGACTTTGGGTGCAAATAGCACTACCTCATTCGGCGCAATGGAAATTGATGGATTTACTGTAGGTTCGGCAGATACGACTGATGTGTTTGATTATAAGAGCGATCTCAGGTCTGGTAATGGGACACTCAAAGCGCCAACCGCAGATCTTGGGCTTACGGTAATTGGCTCCGGCAATAAGGCCGAAAATGTTATATCTAACGATAGTAACGGTGTAATTGAATTTGAAACCTCACAATTAATCAATTTTGATGTTGGCAATGATCTTGACTTTACCGCACAAGATACAACAGGTGTTCTGACTGATATAATTACGGCTGTTCAAGCTATTCTCGTAAGTACCAGCTCTGTTTCAAACCTCGCAGGTGCGGGGAACCAAGTGGCAGCAGGAAGTGATAATACAGACGCACTTTTGATCTTTTATGAATCTTCTGCTTCAAATTCTGATGCTGTAATTATTCGATACCAAGAAGACGCCACAGCAGACACCGATTTTGACACAGATGAACTTAGTGTCTTTGCCATATTTGAAAACATTGGTAGTGGCAATTTCGATACGGCTAATATTATTTAGGGCTCCTCGACGTTTCAAATAGAATTGAACAGATTTCCCAGCGGTGCGGCGATCCGACCTGCTCCCCAATAATCCGGTGGTGTTGACCCGGAAATTCCGCTCAAACAGATCCGTGTCCAGCTCCCCATAGGCTGAAAGGTGGCCAGGGCGGTGTTGTAGATCACTTTCGTGGGCACGCCTTGGTCGGCGATGATCCGTTGCAGGGTCGCGCGGTAGCCATCCAGGTTGTCAACGGCGGAGTAAATTCAGACCATTAGGGCGGAGTAAAAGTGGCCCACTTTTGCTGATGCCGGGCGAGATTTATCCGGTTGTCCCGGTAGTCCATAGGAGGG
>Ga0233435_1003350_pt1 | contig 12329 bp, 15 predicted proteins | sample SI_122_August201_3_FD_182735 | JGI IMG/M metagenome (GOLD analysis project Ga0233435, IMG submission 182735) | Seawater microbial communities from Saanich Inlet, British Columbia, Canada - SI_122_August2016_135_MG | ecosystem: Environmental > Aquatic > Marine > Inlet | place: Canada: British... | reverse complement strand
ATTTTACGCTTGCGAGGCTGTGTTGACTTGTAGTCATCTGTTCGGACATACGCCGACTCAATGACCAGGTTAAGCCAACCCTTGCGCGTGGCGCGCGTCACATCGAAATAAACCTCATACTCAACTGGTTCGCCTTTGCTGGTCATGACCTCGATAGTAAAGAAATTGCCGTGATGGCTATGCCAACAAGCTCGATCCCCCAGCGACTGAATAATGTCTGGTAGTTGCTTCGAGTACTCGTGACGATCAAAACAAAACAAGCGTTTTTCTTTGAGGCCGGTGTACCAAAGATTGCAGTCGATTGTCTCGCCAATTAACGGGTCACGGCTAAAGCAATGCATTGAGAAAGTGACGTGAAACTTGTAGATTCGCTCCGGTCGCCTGCCCTCCACGCCTTCGGCGGTGTAATGCCATTCAAAAGGATGTAAGTGCGAGAGCTCGTATACAGTCCCTTGATGATTAAAGTCATGCCATTTCATTTTGCATGCCCCCTTCTCTTCCTTCCATCCTCATCCTTCCGTTCTTTGCGTGCCTTCAATTCTTCCTTTGAAAGATTTTTTAGTTGGTCTATTAATCCGGACAAGTCGTATATGTTGGATGTTTGACCACCTGCATCTTGAAAGCGGCCTTTTCGTTTAAGCAGTCCCTGTTTTTCCATTTGCTTAATATGTTTTTGAATAGTACTTTTTTCCCTGCCCACAATTTCACCAATCGTGGCCTTGGAGGGATACGGCATTTTGGGTTTTTCCCACCAATGTTTTAACAAGACCAATAGGATATTTAGCTTCACGGCATCGATTTTCAATGTCTGTTGGCGTTCCAATAAAATATTGGGAACGGCTGTCCAACCTTCGACATCAAGTGTTTGCTTGCCCCATTTAAGTTCGAGCGCCCTCAAATCTTTTGTTTGGACTGCCGGTTTTTTTGTATCAGCCATATCTGAATTCCTTGTTATTTTTTCTTGATCCCAGTATACGGCCGTAATAATCGACCTCAATGCCTGCCCCCTATGCGTTAACGAACAGGAGTGATTAGATATGAAGTTAATATCTGATATAGCTTGAATGTGATCCAGTGTGTATTGGATAGTTGGATATTCTTTGGTGTGTATCCACGATCACGGCACCTATGCATTATCGCACAGAGAGGCAGGTGCCAGCCACTATGGGGGGTAATCAAAACCACATATGGGGTTTTGACCTATAGTGATATCAAATTGATATCACTATATTTGGAATTACCCACGAAGCTATCAACAAGGGGTTTTAGTTATCTGGCTCCCCAAGAGAAAGTGAATAACATCAGATAAAATAGGTGGCGGACCGGACGGGACTCGAACCCGCGACCTCCGGCGTGACAGGCCGGCATTCTAACCAGCTGAACTACCGGTCCGTAAAATGGTGGGTGATGAGAGATTTGAACTCCCGACATTCGCCTTGTAAGGGCGACGCTCTACCAACTGAGCTAATCACCCGGAAGAAACAGGGCAGGATTTTATAATACTGACAGACTATTAGCTATGTTAATTCAGTACTTCTACATCATATTTTTACACTTGCTGCTCTCTCACCATCCCGATAAATCCGTCAAGATCCATCAGCCATGGCTGCTGTGTTTCGCGATATGTTTCATGCAAGCCTCTCGGCAAAACAAGCTGAAGCCTATGCGCCATCATCTCATTTGTCTGGTTCTCGCTAATCCCTGGCTCCAAGGTTAAAAGATGCTTGTCTTGAATACGTGCAGCTTCTGAGAGAACTTGCCTCCACCGATCTTTACATGTGGATTTCACACCCAACATGGTGAGTCTTTCTGTCGGGAATTCCGTATTGTGATACTCAACTGATCCAGGAAACAAAAAATCAGGCTTTGATTTATTTTCTGTAACCGCTTGGCTGTCGTATCTGATACCGCATGCATTAAACACCTCTATCAAGTGATGCTCAAATGCATACCCTGCCCTGCTTTTTCGCCTGTTCTGGACACTTAAAGAAAACTTTATAAAACCATCAACGTCGGCCCCTTCATCATCAGCAAAGCCTTGATTAAGACGATCAGCAACAATATGGCGCTCCATTCGCCTAAACAATTTTTCTTCCTGCCCCATCCATGCAAGAAGCGCAGCGTCTGGATCATCCTGTGCCATAACTTCCGGAACGCTATTGCGTGCAAATTCTGAAAATACAGCAGTCCTTGGGAATATACCGCCAAATCTTTCCAGCAAAGCATCCAGTTTGTCTGCTTCTGGATCTTCGATATCAATACCCAGCTCATCAAGAATATATCGAGCAGCAAAATCAACTTCCGTATCCTGTCCTTCAAAATCTCTGTATTCAAACCCTATGCCGATCTGAACAGGTACACCAAACAGCCACAATAGCTGATTTTCTACAGTGCTATCAGAAGCCACTACAATAATCATGATTTCGCCCGCCGGTCTTCTGGCCACAATTAGAAGATCACCCTCACTGGCCAATTCCATAATTGGGTTGCTGCGGAAATAAAGACGATATTCTGAACGAGTAGGATGATTTTCACGAGAGTCATACCAAGTCACGAGGGAATCATCGGATAACCCCTCATTTTCATCCCCAAACCATACAAAACGTGTCGGACAATCGGTCAGTCGCTCATCACCGAGTAGCTGCTTTAATGCTTTTACACCATTAAATTCATGCTGATGTGATTGCCCAGGATTTGACTCAACGCCACTAAGGCGTTTTGCAACCACTCCCTCAAAACATTCTGACAGAAACCCTTTTTTCATTTTTTATTCAATTCCTCTGATTTCCCTGTTGCCTTGTCCCGAAATAATCCAGGTTGATACGATATCAATCATTTCATCAAATGGCTGCTTGGCACGACCTTTTAAAGCACACTCCCAAATGGTAAGAATTTTCCACCCATCTTTTTCAAGATCGCTAATATTTTCCTGATCTCTTTCCTTGTTGCGTGTTATTTTCTTGCACCAGAAATCCTTGCGTGTTGATGGCCATTTAAACAAATGACAATCATGCCCATGCCAAAAACAACCATTTACCATGATCACAGCTTTGTACTGTGAAAGGACTATATCCGGATTACCTGGTAGTTTTTTGTCATGCAGTCGATATCTAAAACCAAATGCATGAAGTGCCTTTCGAATAATCATTTCCGGCTTCGTATTCTTTCCCTGAATGCCAGCCATCATATTGCTGCGTTTCTCTGGTGAAACAATATCAACCATATTTAGCAATTTGCTCAGGTATAGAGCTGAAATTAAATTCTCCCTGATCATCCGGGCTGCGTATAGCATCAAGAATGTGTGGAAGCATAAATTCTGCAACAGCTTCCACAACAGGAACAACTACAGAATTGCCGAATTGTTTATAAGCCTGCGTGTCTGACACCGGAATTTCAAACTGTATCTTGCCTGGGCCATCAAATCCCATTAAACGCGCACACTCGCGCGGCGTTAGTCGGCGAGGTCTTTGTCCGCGTTGCTTAACAAGTATTTCCGAACCATCTTTGTAATAACGCGCCGATAGTGTTCTTGCGACATCATTAGGGCCAACGGAACCGAAACCAAACCCATTGCCCTTTGCTTTATGTTTTGCCGCATAATTTTGCAAATATTCCCACAACTTCACTGACAACGTGTATTTTGGATCAACCTTCCCTTTTGGCCCATTTGTGTACGGTGGTTCTTCCAGTTCCGTCCCGTTTTGTGTATGCAAAACTGATTTCATTCGAGGCCCTGATTCAATATCAGGTATTTCCAAATTACTAAAATCAAATCCTGTATCTTTCCTGAAACCACAAATAAATATTCGTTGACGATTTTGCGGAACAAAACTTTTAGCATTTATAACGCGGTAGCTAATGTGATAACCAAGCTCCTTTTCTAATGTTTTGCAGATAACGCGGAAAGTATTACCTTTGTCATGACTGACAAGATTTTTTACATTTTCTAACAAAAATGCTGCGGGGCGATGATGTTCAATTATTCTTGCAACATCAAAAAACAGCGTTCCTTGTGTCTCGCATGCGAAACCATGGGAACGTCCAAGTGAATTCTTCTTGGAAACACCCGCGATTGAAAATGGCTGACATGGAAAGCCCGCCAGTAAAACATCATGTTTCGGGATATCTTCCACAGCAAATTTTGTAATATCGCCCTCAACCGGATGATCACAACCAAAATTAGCTTGATAGGTTTTGCGTGCAGACTTGTCCCATTCACTGGTAAAAATACATTGCCCGCCAATGGATTCAAACCCCATACGCAAGCCACCAATTCCGGCAAAAAGATCAATAAATTGAAAATTTTGTTGCTTCTGAGTACGCTGGTAACCTGTACCTGCCATCCGATACAACCAGTCCATAATAGCTTTTTTGGGGTTTGTCTCACCCTTTTCCCATCTATAAACTGTACGCGGTGTATACCCGGTTCTCGACGCTACCTCATCTTTACTCAAGCCTGTCTTTTCAAGAAGTTTTGCAAATTCTGTTCTTTTTTCTTTTTTCATGGCAACCTGACGCTGGGAATCTTTTTGACAGAATGACATGCAAAACAGCTTTAAGCAACCGTGTTTTGTAAAAAATTAGCTTTATTTGATACTAAATAGATATCGTTATGATATCATTTTAGTATCATGTCTTTTAATGCAGCCCGCAGTAGCAAGCGAGCCTGTTGCTGTGCGCTCCTGCCCTCGCCTTTTGCAACCATAGATAGCGCACCCATTTCCCATTCATTTAACCGCAGCAAAAAAGCATTTATATATTTGTCCTTCTCTTTTGTGGCTGGTGCTTCCGGGTCAGTTGTCTTCCAACCTTCACCCTCAATAATCGCCTGTGCTGCACTCGTTTTTTTTGTTGATGGACGTTTTGCACTTAATCCGGTTTTACTCATAACATCACCTTCTTAAGCTCAGCAACCATTGCGCGAACTTCTTCAGCTGCCGGGCCGTTTGGCTCAGCATCAACAACCGATCTCCCAGTAACTGCCGATTTTGCATAAATCTGGCGCTGGCTTGTTGCTGATTTAAATCGCTCAAGCTCGTAACCATCCAAAGCCTCGGCAATATCTCCCGCAAGTGATGTGCCTTTAATCATTCGTGAAATAATAAAAAATGCACGCGGTTGGCCATCGGCTAAAGCCTGCCGAGCTTTCACAGTCTCGACCAAATCAGCACAAGCCCAAATGTCATATGGTGATGGCTGCACTGGTATCAAAATGATATCACTTGATGAAATGGCAGCGGCGGCCATTTCCTGTAACTGAGGAGCACCATCAATAATAGTCCAGTCGTATGGTGATGATATCTTTTTGATATCATTTTTAAGTAGCTTGGCACGATCAAGTCCAACGACCGGCACGGGCTGATCGTCATGGGCTGCGGCCCAGTCTCTAGCGCTACCCTGTGGGTCAGCATCGACCAGTAAAACGTTTTCATTATCTACCTGTAAGGCTCTAGCCAAATTCGTGGCCAGCGTGGTTTTACCAGCACCACCTTTTTGATTAAGAACTGCAACAATAGGCATTATTCACCCCTCTTTGAATTAGTATCAGAATGATATTACACTGATATCATATAGCTAATAGAATAATCTATCAAAAAACAGGCCCCAATCAATATGCCTGATAACAAATGCCCAGAGTATTGAGCCGACTGTAATAAAAATCGCTAGGGCATATCCCCAAAACTCATCCATCGTAATATCTCCTAAGTAGTATCAATATGATATCATGTTGATATCATTTTTAAAACCTGACTTATTTGTAGTTCAGGCAGATCATTTGTGCATCACAAATTTTTAACCTAGCGTATTCGTTTGTGTAGGTGCCACTTTAAAAATAAAGTGGTTGCTGTTGCCAGTGCAAATACAGCTGATAAAACTACACCGGATAATGTGGCTACCCAGGATGCCAAAATTGGAACAGTAGGGGCTGCAAAAACTGCTAAACCGGCGGTAATAATTGAAGCGATCATCAGAAAAAGCGTAATAATTGCTAGGTGTTTATGGATCATTTTTCCAACTCCTTTTTTTATTGTGAAAACGCGCACCAAAAAGCCATAAGCGGGCAGGGTGCCAGTCCACCGACCCGAATGGAGCGGCCCGCAGTGCAACGAGGACACGGGAGGGAAAAAGGTGCCGAAGGGCAGACTTGCAGCCTGAAAGTGAGTGGCTAAGTTCGCAAAAGTTGAACATAAAAAGTAGTGGGCAACTGTCAGACTCTACAGTTTCAAATATTTTTCCCAGAGTTCTCGCGTTATTTTGCTAACGCTTTTACCATCTTCGGTGGCTCTAATTTTCATCATTTTGTACAGTTTTTCTGGAATATTAACATTTAACCTTTTTTTTATAGCTCGTTTAACGGTCTTAATAGCCATTTTTTACCTTTTAATTTAAAGAAAGCTCCCAAATAGGGTTGATACATCGGTTTTATCTATTTGTTTTTATTTGATTTTATTTGTTTTTTTGTTAGTCTAAGTTGAGTAATTGAGTAAAACAAGGATAAATATGGAAAACATAGAAAAAGGCATGACATACGAGTTTTTAATATGTAAGGCAGTAGTTGATTATCGGTGGGGGCCAATCATTGAATACATCAGAAAAAAAGCGAATGAAAGCCTGCGTAAAGACATTGCTCTGTACTCAACTTTTAACCGTGAATGTCTGATTAAAAAGTTCGATTACGAATTGATAGGGGATGCCATTTCTCAACTTGATAATCAATTTAATCTTGACGGTAAATTTGATCGTATTTTAGAAGAAGCTTTTTTACTGCGGGAAAAAGCTATTAAAGCGGGTTCATTTAAAGAGCGTCCAGTTGTTCGAGATTATGACGAATACAAAAATACTTTGGTCACAGAATTATTGGTTGAGGCTGGTAAAGCCTGCGCTCTGCATAAAATAAACGGTGCTGAAATCACTGTAGAGAATGTGGCGATTGATGATCGCGGCCAATTCCTTCACGAAAACGGAGCTAATCAAATGGTCATTATGCAAAATGGCGGCTCACCTGAAAACGGCGGTGAAACGCTGGGCGTTGTCATTCGTAATTCTCAAGGTGTTGTCTTACGTAATGTTCTCGGTCGTGAGGCGACAGTGAACATGTCCGGTAAAGGTTAGGGGGAAGGGCGGGCATGTTTTGGCGTTTTTTATTTCTGTCCGGGGTGCTGGCGCTAAGCCAGTCTGCCCATGCCTCCATTTTAGATTTACCAGCCAGCGAAAAAACCTATGAAATTTTAGATACGATTTTTAGCGGTAATATCCTGGGTATTATGTCCGCTGTTTTAAATCTCGGTTGCTTGCTTTTTGCAGGCATTATTATCGGTTATACAGCTTTAAGCAGTGTCCTGAACACAGCCCATGAAGGCAATGTAATGGGCAAAGCATATAGCTCCATGTGGGTGCCGCTGAGAACTGTATTTGCGATTGCCTTAATGTTGCCGATGGCTGACGGTTACTCGACCGTTCAAAATGGTGTTTTTTATATTGCTAAAGCCGGTGGCGGTTTAGCGTCCACAACATGGAATACCGCGCTGGATTACATGGGTAACACGGGCAAGTTATACTCGCCGCCATCACTTAGACAAGGCACTAGATTGGCATCGGCCATGCTCCGAAACGCGGCATGCCTCGAAGCCATAAACAGAGAAATTGGTGACGATCAAGCAGTGCGAAGAACCACTGAAAATAAATCAAATTCTGATAACTACCGCCTAAGCATCCGATACACAGGCACGGGCGATGGCCCTGCGGCATGGGTATCAGACGCCTTTACCGCTGTTGCTGCGGGCAGCTGGCCAGATACACCTAATTTGCCAATTGATGTATGTGGCCGAGTGGATCTGACCCTGCAAAAACCTGACGATGACCATATATCTAGTTCGCATAAAAAGGATTATATGGACAAGCTCATGATCGCTTTTGTTGACCTTGAAGACGAAATGTACGAACTGGCCAGGCAATTAGTAAACGAGCCGCCAGGTATTCCACTATCCGGGAAAGAGCTGTGGCTAGCTGCAAATCAATATGATCAGACAACCGCAGCAGCATTAGCCTATGCCACACAGAAACTAAATCAAGCGCGGATCAATGATACAAACTGGCTTGATGATGCCAGGGATTTAGGGTTTGTGGGCGCTGGCGCATGGTACATGGGGTGCTGTGACGGAACGGATAATATTGTACGCTAAGGATCCGGCCAAACATAATCACCAGTCAGGTTAATATGATCCCATCCTAGCGGTGATAAATAACTGAGATATTCGTCTGGCACATCCATAGTTTCTCTAACCTGGTCAATTGCTTTTTCAAGCTGAACTGTATTCCATAAAATTATTGCAGCAACAACCAGATTCAATCCTGAAGCCCTATAGCACAAGACAAAGCAGCCATTAAGTGGTTGCTAATATAAGGCCTGGAACTAGCCAGAAGCAGCAATTTGAGTGTTGATTAGCGAAGTTCTGCTTCCACCGCAACAATACCATTAACTTAAGAGTTATTTTGTAGGTCGAGAACCCTTTCCCGGCTTTAAAGCCTTCACCAAAGAGATGTGCCTTATCTTTTGCCTAGAGATCTAGATCCAAAGCCTAAAATTCTTTTTTAATATACAAGCTAAAAACAAATTTGTGTCTTATCCTGTATACTTATAAATCCTATGGATACATTAATAACTCACGTACGATAGTGAACCCAGCTACGGCAAGACTAGTCAGTTTTATGGCTTATCTTTGTTCCTAAATATAAAGAATTGAAGAGGAAAATGTCCGATATTACGGCCTCACCAAACTTAAATAGTGACGTACAAAGTCAATTAAATCTATGGCGTATAGCGCTTGATACGTCATTAAATATTGTTTTCTTTCACGACAGGCAAATGAATCTTATCTGGGCCAACCGTGCCTATCTTTCAGAAGTTAACTGTAAGCTGGAGGATGTTATTCATCAGCCTTACTGGCATTTTTTCCCCAAAGGTGATGGCCCTATGCCTGGCTGTCAAAAAACCATGGATTCACAAAACTCTGAAGAGAAAGATATAGAGTTGTCAAAGGGACGCTGGTTCCGCGCCTCTGCGTACCCAATTTTAGATCAGTATCATATGTTTCATGCAAGCATTCATATCTTGCAAGATATCAGTCAATTTAGGTTACTAAAAAATGCCCATGAGTTGTCACATTTCGCCACCGAGCATACTTCAGATGCTCTTTACCTGATTGATGAATCCAGTGTCATTCAATATGTTAACCAGGCAGCTGTTGATATGCTGGGTTACAGCCGAAAAAAATTAATACACTTAAAAATGCCTGATATTGATCAGAACATGTCACCTGATGATTGGTCAGATAACTGGCAAGAAATGAAAAAAAATAATTCTCTGACTTTTGAATCAGAGCACAGGCGTAAAGATGGCTCAGTAATTCCGGTTCGTGTCTCGGTCAACTACCACCAGCACAATAAAAAAGACATGTATATTGCATTTGTTCGTAATATCTCTGATACCAGGGCCTATGAGCAAAAACTGATTGAGAACGAAGAAAATTATCGTAATTTATTCGAGGCTATGACCAGCGGCGTATCGTTGGGAAAAGTTATTGTTAACGACAAGGGCGAGCCTGTGGATTATTACTTTATTGAAGTCAATAAAGCTTATGAAAACATTGTGGATTTGAAACAAGAACATATCATCGACCGTACTATTCTTGAAATATTCCCGGATATTGATCGCTACTGGATCACGAAACTGGGACATGTCGCTATCATTGGCAAACCAACGCAGTTTCATCGTTATCTTCCTTCGCTCGATAAATATCTTAACGTACGAGCGTTTAGCCCGGAGCAGGGTAAGGTTGCCTGTGTAATTAATGACATGACCGAGCTTACCCTTACTCATAATAATCTGGAAAGAAAAACAGCAGCATTCAAAACACTGAGCGCAATTAATCATTTGATAATACATGCAGCCGACGAGCAGGAATTATTGGCCAATGTGTGTGATACCATTGTGGAAGAAGGCGTTTACCCCCTGGCATGGATTGGAGTCCAACAAGCGGATGGCAGCCTTAAGATTGCATCGAATACCGGCACTGGTAATGTGCTTCTCGAACAGCTTGATCTTTCCGGTAAGGGGGATAGCGCTAAACTACCATTGTTCAAGGCACTGAAATATAAGCGCAGCTATGTCGTTCAGGACATTGTTAATGATTCCGGTTGCAAAATTTGTCAAAAAAAAGCACTTGAATATGGCCTTCATTGCACAGTTTCAATTCCATTTAAATTCAACAACGACTATCTCGCCGTTTTGAATGTATATGGCAATAAACCATTTTCAATCTCAACGGAAGAAGAACTGCTGCTGCAGGAGTTGGCACAGGACCTTGAATATGGCTTATTTTCCATCAGAACTCACAAGATAAAGGAATCTTTGTCTGAAGAACTTGATGAAACATTGGTTGCCACGATTCAGGCAATTTCTACAGCATTGGAAAAACGCGATCCCTATACAGCGGGCCATCAACGCCGCGTGGCGCAATTAGCGATGGCAATTGGCAGGGAGCTAAAGTTAAGCCAAGTAAAAATTGAGGGCCTGCAGCTTGGTAGTATGATTCATGATATTGGTAAAATATATGTTCCAGCTGAAATCCTTTCCTATCCAGGCAAATTAAACAACGATCAGTTTAATTTTATTAAAAGTCACCCCAGTGTGGGCTATGACATAGTAAAAGATATTAATTTCCCCTGGCCCATTGCAGACATGGTGCATCAACACCATGAGCGCTATGATGGTACAGGTTATCCGAATGGCATCAAGGGCGAAGACATTACTCTTGAAGCACGCATTTTGGCAGTTGCAGATGTGGTAGAAGCTATGGCTTCACATAGACCGTACAGGCCCGGTTTAGGTGTTGGTAAGGCGCTTGATGAAATCAAGTCGGGCAGTGGTAGTAGGTATGATTCAGAAATTGTAGGAGCCTGTTTGATAGTGTTTGAGAAAAATGGATTTCTGTTCGACGCAGACGGACTGAATAGTTAAACCAATAGCAACAAATGACCATGACCAAGTCAGGCCTGTATTACTGTGTTATTTGAGGGCATTCATAATTCTGCGTCAGTTTAAAAATTTAAAAAATATTTGGGACAGAGTAAAGACTCACTAAAGGTCAGCTCTTGATTGTTTTGAGAAGTTTAGGCAAAAGTCTTAAAAGGTTGGCTTTCCGGATGCAGCGGAAGTCTGTATTTATCATTTATGAATAACTGCTTATGAGACTTCTGAGACCTTAATCCACATACTAAACTGTAATATTTAGTCTGGTGTTATTTTGTAAATTCTCAGATAAGGTTTGAACTACTGCATATTAGCTTTTCTGTTTCCACGTTCTACCTGTAAGTACGAAACCAGCATCTTTCATCATTTCATGATGACTAGGTTCAATCGTGTATGTGATGTTTTCATGCTCAAAATTTACGACTGCATCGCTTTCTAGAATCGAATCAATAAAAAGATAAACGCTTGCGGTATAGCCGCGAGCGATTTTCCAAGCCATCCACAAGGCCAGTATTAAAGCTGGTGCTTGCAGAAAAATAAATGATGTTGGCTCATGCCAATTAACGATTGTAAGTGATACGAAATCCATTATTTCATTTCCTTTGAGATGGAATAATGTTTGCTTTCAAGAAAATTCATTTTTGATTGTTCACCAACAAGAGCATCGTTTTCCTGCCAAAAATAAGCGTCATCTACCGGCTGAATACGCGTATAAATATTTCCTGTTTCTTTGTCTTTATATTTGATAATTGTTTGAATTTTTTCCACAAAAAATTCCCTCGATAGGTTTTAGTTTTAGCTCCAACGACCAACTGGAATTTCATAAATGTCGCATTTTTTGCCTTGCTGATTTTCAGCGCCAACAGCAAATTTAACCTTGCCTGTGTCGGCTGCATGCCAAGCTTGAACGACTGAAGCCATGACCCCGCGCAACATGGCAGATGACGCCACGCCTTGAGCTTCTGAAAGCTTATCAAACTCTTCTTTCAAATCTTTAGGGAGTCTAAATTTCATCTCTGAATTTTGTTCTTTAACCATCGTTTAATCCTTATATTTTTGAGTGCATTTGTGGGCACAATTGTACCCACATAAATACTTAATGCAAGCCTTTTTTTGATATCAAAGTGATATCACTTTAACCCCTTAGATTGTCCGTGTGTTGGGCTTTCCGGGTGTTCGTCTTTGGTATGCGCAATATTTGAAGCTGTAGCGCCCGACTTAATTTCAACGTCCTTTCCGGTCTCTTCCTTGATTTTTTCTTCGACAGATTTTAAATCAACGCCCTGGGTTTCCTTAT
>Ga0233435_1003332_pt1 | contig 12386 bp, 9 predicted proteins | sample SI_122_August201_3_FD_182735 | JGI IMG/M metagenome (GOLD analysis project Ga0233435, IMG submission 182735) | Seawater microbial communities from Saanich Inlet, British Columbia, Canada - SI_122_August2016_135_MG | ecosystem: Environmental > Aquatic > Marine > Inlet | place: Canada: British... | reverse complement strand
GAGGCCGACGTGGTGGCGATGAAAAGTCTCAGTATCGCGGGAATCATGCTGCCAAAGGCAGAGACTGCTGGACACCTCGAAAGCGTGCGTGCCGTTCTTGGCGATCTGCCGGTCATTTCGCTGATCGAATCGGCGCAAGGCGTCGCTGGCGTCCGCGACGTCGCCAGTCATTCCAACCGGCTCGCGTTCGGCTATATCGACTTCAGCGCCGATCTCGGTTGCAGCATGGACCGCGACGCGTTGCTGATGGCGCGTGCCGAGATCGTGCTGGCGTCAAGACTTGCACAGTTGCCATCGCCGCTCGAAGGCGTGACGCCGTCGTTCGACGATCCTGCGCTCGTTGAGGACGACGCACGCTATGCCGCGTCGATGGGTTTCGGCGGCAAGCTCTGCATTCATCCGAAGCAGATCGCGCCGACGCTCAGGGGATTTCGCCCCTCGCAGGCCGACGTCGAATGGGCAACGAGGATCGCAAATTCAGGAGATGGTGCAGTGTCGGTGGACGGCATGATGGTCGATGCGCCGGTTCGGCTGCGAGCGCAACGGATTCTCGCTGCGGCTAAGGCCAGCGATGCGGCGGCAACCTAGTCGCGCGCGATCCAGACTGCCAGTTCATTGCCGCCGGGCTCGCGGAAATGAAACCGCCGCCCGCCGGGGAAATCGAACTGCGGCTTGGTGATCGTGCCGCCTGCGGCAATCACGCGCCTCTCAGCGTCGTCGATATTCGTGGTTCGTACTACTGCCAATGGCGCCGAGACTCGTTCGGACGCCTGATCGATACCGCCATCGATTCCCGCATCCGTGAGCGCATCATAAGTCGGTCCATAGCTGACGATTCCCCAACCGAAAGCCTGCTGGAAAAACGCGCTCGATCGCGCGCGGTCGGTGCTGGGAAATTCGATGTAGTCGATCTTGTCGGTCATGGCTGGCCTATCTCATTCTGAAGACGGTCGATGCCGCATCTTCACAATGCAGCATCGATTCACCGAGCTGTATCAGATTTTTATCCCGCCGCGACCGGAGGCCAGGTCATCAGAACCATCTCAACGGTCTTCTTGAGCTCATCCCGCGTGGTTCCGCCCACAGCCTGCACAGCAAGTCCCTGTGAGATTGTCGCGATATAGCGCGCCAGCGCCGCTGGGTCGGCTGTCCCCGGCAAATCGCCTTCGGATTTCGCGCGCTCAAGCCGCTCGCGCAAATCGCTTTCGAATCTTGCGCGATGAACTCTCAGTTCCTGCTTGATCGATTCAGCGGCCTCTCCGCACGTCAATGCGCCGTTGATCGACAGGCATCCTGCAGGACATTCGGGATCGGTCACCGCGTCGACTTCGCTGTAGAGGAGGTGCTCAACAACGGCGCGGGCAGTCGGCTGCTCGAGCGCTTGCTTGGTGTAGCCGGCCGGACCTTCGACATAAGAATCCAGAGCCTTGCGGAAAAGTTCTTCCTTGTTACCGAACGCAGCATAGAGCGACGGTTTGGTAATACCCATCGCCTCGGTCAGGTCCGCCATCGACGCGCCCTCGTATCCCTTCTCCCAGAAAACGTGCAACGCGTTTTCCAGAGCCTGGTCGAGATCGAATTCACGGGGGCGTCCCATGGCCACGGTAAGAACCTTTCGAATTTGTACCTTTCGTTAGATATGTCCCTTGACGGCGAAAGTCCAAGACCCATTTATACCGAACGTTACAGTTGCAGTGCAGCAAGAACCACTGCGACGTGGGCAAATCGGAACTTTTATTCTCTCGCCGAGACAAGCCCCGAGCAACGTATTGAAATTATTTGGTTTCGCGTTCGACGCTGAAGCAAAAATTGGGGACCTGCGATGAAAAGTCTTTCAAAAAGAACAAGCCTGATTGGCGCCGGGATCGGTCTGGCAATTCTGGCAACTGCGGGAACCTTGGTCGCGACCTCAAACAATCGCGCCAAGGCCGATTCCGCCGCCGCGGCCACACCACCCGCGACGCCGGTTTCTGTCGCCAATGTTTCCGAGCGGGAAACCGCGATCTGGGACGAATTCTCCGGGCGCCTTGAAGCCATCGAGCAGGTGGAGGTCCGTTCGCGTGTCGCCGGAGCGATCCAGGAAATCCGTTTTCGCGAAGGCGCGCTGGTTCAGAAGGACGATGTTCTCGTCGTGATCGATCCGGCGCTTTACGCCGCCGAAGTCGCCCGCGCGGAAGCGCAGGTCGCCGCTGCGCAGGCGCGTCTCGTCTTTACCAAGAGCGACTACGAGCGCGGCCAGCAACTGACCGGGTCGCAAACCATCTCGCAGCGCGATCAGGACAACCGCATCAATGCCTATCGCGAAGCCGAAGCAAACCTCAAGGCGGCGCAGGCCACTCAGAAGACTGCGCAGCTTAACCTCGGCTACACCGAAGTACGCGCGCCCGTCACGGGTCGGGTCGGCAAGCGCGAGATCACCGTCGGCAACCTGATTGCCGCCGGTCCCGGTTCGCCGCTGCTGACCAGCATCGTCTCGACGTCGCCGATCTATGCCAGCTTCAACGCCGACGAGCAGGTCGTCCTGCGTGCGCTCGATGCGCTCGGCAAGGACGATGCGGCATCAAAGACCGGCCGCATTCCAGTCAAGATGGGCACCGCAACCAGCAATGGCCTGCCATTCGAAGGCCACATGCAGTTGATCGACAATCAGGTCGATGCGCGCAGCGGTACGGTGCGGGTCCGCGCCATCTTCGACAACAAGAATGGCCGCCTGATCCCCGGGCAGTTCGTCCGCCTGCAGATGGGCCAGCCCAAAACCGAACGCGCCATGATGATCAATGAACGCGCCGTCGGCACCGACCAGAACAAAAAATACGTGATGGTCGTGAACAAGGAAAGCAAGGCGGAGTATCGCGAAGTCTCGCTTGGCGTCGCCGTTGACGGCCTGCGCGTTGTCACTGCTGGCTTGAAACCGGGCGAGCAGATTGTGGTCAAGGGCTTGCAGCGCATTCGCCCCGGCGCACCTGTCGCGCCTGAAGTCGTGGCGATGGACGCAAACTGACACAAAGCGCTCGTCGTCAACAAGGTCATTGCGAGCGAAGCGAAGCAATCCATCGCTGAGAAAAGAAAAGCTGGATTGCTTCGTCGCTCCGCTCCTCGCAATGACGACATCGGACAGTCGATTACAACAAGACCAATAATGAGATGACGTCATGAATATCTCGAGATTTTTTATCGACCGGCCCATTTTCGCTGGCGTGCTGTCGGCGCTGATCCTGCTTGCGGGACTGCTGTCCCTGCCCGCGCTGCCGATCTCCGAATACCCGGAAGTTGCGCCGCCTATCGTGACCGTGCGCGCGCTCTATCCCGGCGCCAATCCCAAGGTGATCATCGAATCGGTCGCGACGCCGCTCGAGGAGCAGATCAACGGCGTCGAAAACATGCTCTATATGAACAGTCAGGCGACGACTGATGGCGTGTTGACCCTCAACGTCACTTTCCGCCTCGGCACCAATCCCGACCTCGCGCAGCAGATGGTTCAGAACCGGGTCTCGCAGGCGGAGTCGCGGCTGCCGGCGGTGACACGCCAGCTCGGCATCACCACGGTGAAGAGCTCGCCGAACATCACGCTGGTGGTGCATCTGTTGTCGCCGAATGATCGCTACGACACCACCTATTTGCGCAACTTCGGCGTGATCAACGTCAAGGATCGCCTCGCCCGCATTCGCGGCGTCGGCCAGGTGCAAATCTGGGGCGCGGGCGATTATGCGATGCGCGTCTGGCTCGATCCGCAGAAGGTCGCCGAGCTTGGTCTGTCGCCCGGCGACATCACCCGCGAAATCCAGGCCCAGAACGTCGAGGCCGCGGCGGGCACGGTCGGCGGCTCGCCGAACTCCACTGATATCACCCTGCAGATGCCGCTCAATGCGCAGGGCCGCCTGAAGGACGAGCAGGAATTCGGCGATATTGTCATCAAGACGGGCCAGAATGGTGAAATCACCCGCCTGCGCGACGTCGCCCGGGTCGAGCTTGGCGCCTCCGAATATGCGCTGCGTTCGCAGATCGACAATAAATCCGCTGTCGGCATCGGCATCTTCCAGTCGCCCGGAGCCAACGCGCTTGCCATCGCAGACGAAGTCCATGCGGTGATGACGCAGATCAAGCAGAACATGCCTGAGGGTGTCGATTACCGCATCGCTTACGATCCGACACGGTTCATCCGCGCCTCGATCGAAGCCGTGATCCACACCTTGCTGGAAGCGATCGCGCTGGTGGTGCTGGTCGTCATCCTGTTCCTGCAAACCTGGCGCGCGTCGATTATTCCCTTGATCTCGGTGCCGGTCTCGATCATCGGCACCTTCGCGGTGCTGCTGCTGTTCGGCTATTCCATCAATGCGCTGAGCCTGTTCGGCCTGGTGCTCGCGATCGGCATCGTGGTCGATGACGCCATCGTCGTGGTGGAGAACGTCGAGCGCAACATCGAGGAAGGATTGTCGCCGCGCGATGCGACCTATCGCGCCATGAACGAGGTGTCGGGGCCGATTATCGCCATTGCCCTGGTGCTGGTGGCGGTGTTCGTTCCGCTCGGCTTCATCAGCGGCCTGACTGGCCAGTTCTACAAGCAGTTCGCCATGACCATCGCGATCTCGACGGTGATTTCCGCGATCAACTCGCTGACACTGTCGCCGGCGCTCGCAGCCCTTCTGTTGAAGGGTCACGATCAGCCGAAGGATGCGCTCAGCCGCGGCATGGACAAGATTTTCGGCGGCTTCTTCCGGCGTTTCAACAACGTCTTTCTGAAAGCCTCGAATTCCTATAGCGGCGGCGTCAAGCGGGTCATCTCGCGCAAGGCCGCCGTCATGGGCGTCTATCTGGTCCTGATCGGCGTCACGGCCGTCTTGTTCAGGATCGTGCCCGGCGGCTTCGTGCCGCTGCAGGACAAGCAATATCTGATCGGGTTTGCCCAGCTTCAGGAAGGCGCCACACTCGACCGCACCGAAGAGATAATGCGGCAGATGTCGGCAATCGCTATGCAGCAGCCCGGCGTTGAGAGCGCCGTGGCCTTTCCGGGCCTGTCCATCAACGGCTTCACCAACTCGTCGAGCGCCGGCATCGTGTTCTCGACGCTCAAGCCATTCGGCGAGCGCAAGGATCCTTCGCTGAGCGCTACGGCCATCGCTGCTGAGTTGAACAAGAAGTATACGGTCATTCAAGATGCCTTCGTGGCCATGCTGCCGCCTCCTCCGGTCGACGGCCTCGGCACCACCGGCGGTTTCAAACTGCAGCTCGAGGATCAAGCGGGGCTTGGCTATGAGGCGCTGGACGACGCCAAGAAAGCCTTCCTCGCCAAGGCGGCGCAGGCCCCCGAGCTCACCGGCTTGTTTTCGAGCTACAAGGTGGACGTGCCGCAGCTTTATGCGGACATCGATCGCACCCGCGCGCGCCAGCTCAACGTGCCGATCACCAGCATCTTCGAGACCCTGCAGGTTTATCTCGGCTCGTACTACGTCAACGACTTCAACAAATTCGGCCGCGTTTACTCGGTGCGTGTGCAAGCCGACGGCAAGTTTCGCGCACGGCCGGAAGACGTCGGTCTGCTGAAGGTGCGCTCGACGACCGGTGAAATGATTCCGCTGTCAGTGCTGCTGCGGGTGCAATCCACAGCCGGCCCCGAAAGCGCGATGCGTTATAACGGGTTCCTCGCCGCCGACATCAACGGCGATACCGCGCCGGGCTATTCCACCGGCCAATCGCAAGCCGCGGTCGCGCGTATCGCCAAAGAGACGCTGCCCAAGGGCATCGGCTTTGAGTGGACCGACCTGACCTATCAGGAGATCATCGCAGGTAACACCTCGCTCTACATCTTCCCGATCGTGATGCTGCTGGTGTTCCTGGTGCTCGCTGCGCAATATGAAAGCCTGGTACTGCCCATAGCGATCATCATGATCGTACCGATGTCGCTGCTGGCTGCGATGTTCGGGGTCTGGATCACCGGCAACGACAACAACATCTTCACCCAGATCGGCCTGTTCGTTCTGGTGGGGCTGTCGGCCAAGAACGCGATTCTGATCGTGGAGTTCGCGCGCGAACTTGAGTTTGCCGGGCGCACACCGATCGCGGCTGCGATCGAGGCCAGCCGCTTGCGGCTGCGGCCGATCCTGATGACATCGATCGCCTTCATCATGGGCGTGGTGCCGCTGGTGACATCGGTCGGCGCCGGCGCGGAGATGCGTCACGCCATGGGCATCGCGGTTTTCTCCGGCATGATCGGCGTCACGGCGTTCGGCATCTTCTTCACGCCTGTGTTCTACGTGCTGCTGCGCGGCCTGACCGGCAACAAACCGCTGGCCCAGCATGGGCAAAGCTCGATCGAGCCGATCCCTGCGCACGCGCCTCACGCTGCGCCCCACGCGCTAAAGGACGCTGCTGAATAGCCTGCCATGCCCGGCAGGCCACACGATGGCGCACAGCTGCATTGCCCGTGACAGCGATGCGCCCGCGACGCGAAGCAATCCGGTCCTTGCCCTCCAAGCCGGATTGCTTCGGTCGCAACTTTGCAAAAGGAAATGGCCGGGGATGACCCCGGCCATTTTTGTTGAGACTTGCAAAGATATCAGCCCAGCGTCTTCGCCAGCGCACGAAACTTCTCGAGCTGGTCCGCCTTCAGCGCACGCGCTTCGTCCCGTCCGACGAAAACCTTGAACATCACGCCGCCATCGACATTGAGAAATGCCGCGAAGGCCGACGACTTGCCCATGAACGGACGCTCGACGAAAGCGATGCCGCCGCAGCGCTCATGGCGCAGATGGCCGTGCATGCCCTTCGGCTTCATGATGTTGTAGTAGCCGCGCCCGATTTCGCCGCCGCCAACCGGCTCGGTGACTTCGAAGATGCCGTCCTCGGTGTGGATGATCAGCGTCACCTCGCCCCATGACGCAATGTCCTGCATCGCAGCCACGAACGCAGAGCCCGGCGCGAAGCTGCGCATCTCCTCTGGCAACGCCTCGATCACAGCCCGTGCCGTGACGTTCTTCTCCCGCGCGACGTCCTCGATGACGCCGCCGGGATTCTCGGCCATATGCTTCTTGAGATCGGCCAAATCGGTGCTCAGCATGGGTTGCTCTCTCAGGCTGCGGCGCTGGTCTTGCGCTCGGTCTGGATAATGTCGAAGCCTTCAAACTTCGGATGGCCGAGGTAGAGGCTCGGGCCGGTCTGATTGTCGGCGCGGGCATGCGCCTTGCGGAACTGCTCGGACTTGGTCCACGCCTCGAACGAGGCCTTGTCGGCCCACAACGTGTGCGTCGAATAGAGCGTGTGATCCTCAGCTACAGGACCGCGCAGCAGGTGAAACTCGATAAAACCCGCCAGTTCGCTGAGATACGACTCGCGCGTCGCCCATACGGTCTCGAACGCCTGTTCGGAGCCGGTTTTCACCTGGAATCGATTCATCGCAATAAACATTGGTCTTCTCCTGTTTGTCTTACTGTAAGGCCGGATGGCCGGTTATCAAAGTGTCGATCTTGAAGGCCTTGCGCTGAAAACGCAGCAAGCCGCGCAGAAAACCTCTGCGCGGCATTGTCCCGTTTGCTTTCCGGAAGCAGTTATTGAGCGTTCTGCGTTCAGCTTCCTCCGAAGTGATATTTGAGACCGGCCTTGTAGACGATGCCCGCGCCGGCGCTCGCCCACAGCACGTCATTCTGTGGCGACGTGAAGTCGGCGGCGCGCGGAATGGCGTAAGGCCGGTAGTACTGATTGAGAAGATTCTCGACCGAGAAGTTCAGAGCGAAGTCCTTCGTCGGCCTTACCTGCAGATACAGGTTGACGAGATCGTAGGACGTGCCCGGCAGATAGGTGACCGGGATATCGGTGTTACTCTTCACCGATGTCCACATCGCCGACAGTATCACCTGATTATCCAGGAAGCGCAGGCCCGCGGTCGTCGTCACCTTCTGCGGCTGCACGCTGTACAGGCCAATGTTGGTCTGGGTGTTCTTGCCTTCCTGCAGCGTCAGCGACACGCCGACGAAATAGTCGTTTGCGTCGTACATCGTTTCGGCTTCGAAGCCCTGGATCCGGGCGTTCGCGATGTTCTGGTACTGAAGATACGTCGTCGGAAACACACCCGGAATCGGCGGGAAGGAATTGAACGGAGGTCCGGTGAACTGGACACTGTCGATATAGTCGTCGACATCGTTGCGGAAGAGATTCAGCTTGCCGCGGAAACTGTCGCCGGCCCTGAACAGATCATTCTTCTTGATATTGACGCCGATTTCCTTGGTCTTGCCAACCTCAGGACGGAGATTGGGGTTCGGCAGGAAGCAGAAGAATCCGCGCGTGCCGTCGGGGCAGACCGAAAAGTCGCCCTGCCCGGCGCCGGTCGCAACGTGAGCGCCGTTGACAAGCGTTTCGGTAATCGACGGTGCACGATAGCCTTCGGCATAGCTGATGTAGGGTGTCACCACGCTCGCAGGCAGCAATCCGATGGTGATCTTCGGCGAGAAGCGGTCGCCGCTGGCGGACCCTGCCGACGAGCTCAGTTGATAGTTGTCATAGCGGATCGCGCTGACCATCTCCAACAGCGAGGTGTAGCTGGTCTTCCACTGAACGAACGCGCCAGTGACCGTGCGTTCGCCGCTGGGGGTGGTCTTGTTGGAATTGCCGCTCTTGTCGAATGTCGAGACGTCGTCGCGGAAGCCGTCGCCACCGTAGGTGATGGCATGACGCCAGTCGCCGGTTTCAAAGCGCGATGTGTTGTGGACGTCGAAGCCGAGGGTATCTATCAGATAGCCGCGCTGGTCGCCGACGCAGCCGGTAATGCTGTTGCCCGGCTGGCCGCCGGCGCAATTACCGGTCGCGACGGTCGAGTTGTGCAGGGTTTTGACCTGCTGGCTGTCGGTGCGATTCCAGTAGATCTTTGCATCCCAGTCGAAAATCTGATCGTCGGGCCGGGAGTACTTCCAGCCAAGCGTGGTGGTATAGTTCTTCAGATTGGTGGCGTAGACCGATGTGCCGTTGCCTGCCGCTCCTGGCTGCGCGAACGGCTGCCCGACCGGACGGCGAGGCTGGCCGACGTTGTAAATGTCTTCCTGGAAGATGCCGCCCAGTTTGATCTCGTGACCATCCGCAGGGCGCACTGTCAGCTTTGCGATACCGCTTGAAAGCCGCTGCGCGGTGTTCTCGACCGTGACACCAAGGCCGTCCTTGTAGTTGTTCTGCGTCGAATAGGTACCGCCTGCGAACACATCGACGTTCGGATTAACGTGAACGCCGCCGAACACCGATCCGAGTGCGCGGCCGCTGTTGGTACCGAACACCGTGTTGGTATCGACGCCCCAGCGCTCCCCGGGACGCACGACATCCTGAATGTCCTTGGTGCGGAACGAAGCCACACCACCGATGGCGCCGGAGCCGTAGATGTTCGCGGTCGGGCCGCGCACGATGTCGATGCCGCCGATCAATTCGGGATTGAGGAAGAACGAGCCATTCGAATTGTGGCCGGTACGCTGGTAATTCTGACGCGCGCCATCGACGACGACTGCGACGCGACCGAAATCCTGCAAGCCGCGGATGTTGATGGCTGTCGACGGATCGTCACCACGATCCTGCAGCCAGACACCGGGAATATTGTAGACGAGGTCGCCGACGCGCGTGGCGTTACGCCCCTGAATCTGCTCCAGCGTCACAACGCTGACCGGCGCCAGTGCATCAATGGCACGCTCTTGGGTTTTGGTCGCGGCAACCGTAATCTCATCGAGTGACTGATAAACCGGCTGTCCGATCTGCGCGTTTGCATTCATCGGGTTCCGCGGTACAGGCACTTCCGCCATCGGAACTGCGGCGCGCTTGCGCTTGATCGGCTTCGGCTTGGCGGGTTGAACAGCCCGGCTGGAAGTTTCAGCAGATTGCGCATGCACTGGCCCAGCGGCAACCACCGCTCCCAGCGTAACAACAGACACAGATAGTAACAGCGCGCACGCACGCGCGTTCAGCCCCGACATGACAGCCCCAAATCTTCTTGATGCTTTGTGATGCGGCTGGCGGGCATCGCCCGAAGGCGGCTGGCTGGCTGTCCTAGAATCCGCTGGCTACCGCCAACGCGTTGCTACTTTTCGTAAAATGCCTTGTCGGGGTCAAGCCGAAGAACAGTCAGTTTAAACCTATTGTAAACTGGAGTGTTGGAATTCGCGCGCTGACAAACTTAAGAACAGCCGAGACTTTCAGAAACGGGATGCGCAAAACGAATGAATGCTGGCTCGCCTCACAACCCCGACGGCACTTCGGGCAAAGACGCCGGCGATCAATCTAGAACGACTCTAATTGAGCGTTCGATCCCTTTGACGGATAACCGTATCCAGAGCCGCGACCTGTTCGTTTCCTCGCGCGAGATCATCATCACCCACGGCGAGGAAACCTATCGCTTGCGGCTGACCTCGCAAAACAAGCTGATCCTGACCAAATGAACTGCAGAATACCCGCTTCCCGAACGGTTCGCGCAACGCTTGCCGCCACGCTCGCTCTCGCCGCTGGCCTTTGCTCCGCCCCGCCGTTCGCTGCGGCGCGCGCCGAGGGTATCGTAATACACGATGCCCGTGGCCGTGACGTTACTGTTGGCAATACATCACGCATCGTTTCAATCGGCGGCGCGATCACGGAAATTCTGTACGCGCTCGGTCTTCAGGACCGGATTGTCGGAGTCGACACCACGAGCCTTTATCCGCCGAAGGCGCTCGGCGAAAAGCCGAACGTCGGCTACATGCGGCAACTGAGCGCGGAGGGTGTGCTCGGTCTCAACCCGCAACTGATCCTCGCCATTGAAGGCGCCGGCCCGAATGAGACGCTCGACGTTCTCGACGCCGCGAAAATTCCGTTCGTATCGTTTCCCGAGACCTACACCGAGCAAGGCCTGATCGAGAAAATCAAGCTGGTCGCCCACGCGATGGATGCGGACGCGCGCGGCGCTTGCCTCACGGCAGCGGTCAGCGGTGACCTCGCCGAACTAAAAAGGCTGCGCGACAACGTCAAGCAGCCCGCACGCGTAATGTTCGTGATGTCATTTCTGAATGGCCGCGCCATGGTTGCGGGACACAAGACCGCAGCGAACGAGATCATCAAGCTCGCCGGCGGCATCAACGCGGTCGACGGCTTCGACGGTTACAAGCCGATCAACGACGAGGCGATCGTCGCCGCCAAGCCGGATGTCATCCTGACCATGCAGCGCGGCCGCGAACAGCTCGACGCCCAGACCGTGTTCGCCAATCCGTCGTTTGCACTGACACCGGCCGCCGCCAAGAAATCATTCGTCGCGATGGACGGACTTTATCTGTTGGGCTTCGGACCGCGCACCGCAGCTGCCGCCCGCGATCTCGCGCTGTCGCTTTATCCCGACCTCAATGACAAGGCCGCGACGTGGAAGCCGGCGGCGCTATCGGTCGACTGCCACAAATGACGACGGCTGAAGCCGCCTCTGCGACGCCACGCCCTCACGCCCCAAGTGTCCCGATGCGGCCTTCGGCCATTCTTGTTTACGCCGTTCTGATCGCAGGTGTTCTCGCCGTCGCGCTGCTCGCGACGACGGTTGGCGCAGCCGGAATTCCTCTGCCCCGTCTTGCCGCGGCACTCGGATTCAACATCGGCCATGCCGATCCAGCCCTGCTCGCGCGCGACGAACTCGTGCTGTGGTCGATCCGGATTCCGCGTATCGCTGTCGCGGGCATGATCGGCGGTCTTCTCGCACTGTCCGGCGCCATCATGCAGGGCCTGTTCCGCAACCCCCTCGCCGATCCGGCGCTGGTTGGCGTATCGAGCGGCGGTGCGTTCGCGGCGGCGTCGGCTATCGTGATTTCCGACAGCGCATGGGGTGCGAGCTTCCGCTTCCTGCAGTTCGAGCTGCTGCCGGTCGCAGCGTTCGCAGGCTCGCTGATCACCACGACGATCCTCTACAAAATCGCCAGCCGTGAAGGCCGCACCTCCGTCGCGATCTTCCTGCTCGCGGGCCTCGCCATCGCCGCCATCGCCAATGCCGGCATCGGGCTCCTGGTGTTCGTAGCCGATGATCGCCAGCTGCGCGACATTACGTTCTGGCTGCTTGGCTCGCTCAGCGGCGCGACCTGGCCGAAGGCCGGTGTGGTAGCGCCGGTCGCATTGCTTGCACTGCTCGCGATCCCGCTGATTGCGCGCGGCCTCGATGTGCTGGTGCTGGGAGAAGCGGAAGCCTTTCACACCGGCATCGATGTCGAGCGGCTGAAGAAAATCTCGATCGTGCTGATCTCCGCGATGACCGGCGTTGCCGTGTCGATCTGCGGCGTGGTCGGCTTCGTCGGCATCGTCGTGCCGCATCTGCTGCGGATCGTGATCGGCCCCGGCCACCGGATGCTGCTACCTGCCTCGGTTTTCCTTGGAGCCATTCTGCTCATTCTCGCCGACACAGTTGCCCGCGTACTGGCCGC
>Ga0233435_1003316_pt1 | contig 12440 bp, 12 predicted proteins | sample SI_122_August201_3_FD_182735 | JGI IMG/M metagenome (GOLD analysis project Ga0233435, IMG submission 182735) | Seawater microbial communities from Saanich Inlet, British Columbia, Canada - SI_122_August2016_135_MG | ecosystem: Environmental > Aquatic > Marine > Inlet | place: Canada: British... | reverse complement strand
GGTGTGTTTTTCAGCCAGTGGTGGCGCGAGAATGCAGGAAGCTTTATTTTCATTGATGCAAATGGCCAAAACCAGTGCCGCGCTTAATCGGATGTCGCAAGCGGGTGTGCCATTTATCTCAGTTTTTTCTGATCCTACAATGGGGGGTGTTTCTGCCAGTTTTGCGATGCTAGGGGATGCCATTGTTGCCGAACCTGGTGCGTTGATAGGTTTTGCAGGTCCTCGAGTGATTGAACAAACCGTACGTCAAAAATTACCTGAAGGTTTTCAGCGTAGTGAGTTTTTGTTAGAGCACGGCGCACTGGATATGATTGTTGATCGCAGAAGAATGCGCCAGGAAATTGCAAGTTTGTTGAGTATTTTGCAAGGCAAACCTGCTTTATACGGCTCGACTTAAACTGTTATATGGCTCGCTTTCGCACATTGACTGAATGGTTGGATTGGCAAATGACGCTTAATCCAGCCGAAATAGAATTAGGTTTGACCCGCGTTGCTCGCGTCCGTGATCAGCTTCCACAGCCCGGCTATAAGCCAATTATTATTACCATTGCAGGTACTAATGGCAAAGGTTCTACGGTTGCTTTGTTACAGAGTATTTACTTAGCAGCAGGTTTCACCGTTGGTTGTTATACCTCCCCCCACCTATTACGTTATAACGAGCGCATTAGTTTAAATGGTAAGCCTGCTTCGGATGAGGCCATCATGCAAGCGTTTGAGCAGATAGACCAGGCTCGGGGTGAACTACCGCTCACCTTTTTTGAATATGGCACATTGGCCGCGATGGTGTGTAGCTTACAGGCAAAAGTAGAGGTTATTTTACTCGAAGTTGGGCTTGGCGGGCGCTTGGATGCGGTGAATATTTTTGAGCCTGATGTCGCTGTGGTGACATCAGTCGGGATTGATCATACCGATTGGCTAGGGGATACAAGAGAGGCCATTGGTAGGGAGAAAGCAGGCATTTTTCGCCGAGGTAAACCGGCCATTTGTGCAGATCCTAACCCGCCTCAGTCCATTTTTAAGTCAGTTCCAGAGGTTGACGTTGACGTGTTGGGTCAGGCGTACCACCTAGAAGAAAGGGAGGGGGATTGGTCATGGTGGAATGATCACGAATCCTATTCATCACTGCCTTTGCCTGCGCTAGTAGGCGCTGAGCAGTTGTTGAATGCCGCCGCGGTGTTGCAAGTCATTAGTTATTTGCAAACACGCTTAGCGGTATTGCCAGTGCATCTTGAAGCAGGGTTACAGCAAGCCTCTTTAGAGGGGCGCTACCAGCAAATATCCCGTGAATGTACTGTTGTGTTAGATGTTGCACATAACGCTCAAGCGACTCAAGCATTGGCGAAAAAGTTAACGTTGGAAGCTGCCGATTTTGATCAAACCATTGCTGTTGTTGGTGTCATGGCGGACAAAGCGGTGGCCGATTTACTGGATCCTTTACTGTCTGAGGTTGATGTGTGGTACTGTGTTCAACCTAAAATTGAGCGTGCAATGGAACAGAATGCAATAACTGCTGTCTTACATGAAAAGGGGCAAACAGTGATTGAATGTGCCAGTAATGTGGGGCAAGCTTTGGAGTCTGTCTTAAGTCAAGTGGGTGTCGAAGATCGAGTGTTGATTTTCGGGTCATTTTTTACCGTTGCAGAAAGTTTATCCTACTTACATCAATGATGGGGTTTTCGCGGATAGTCAGGGCATCTACTAACGTGATATAGAAGTAGACAATAACAATAATAAAAAAAGAGTGGCAACATGAATACTCAGTTAAAAAACAGGTTAGTCGGCGCTGCTGTGCTATTTTCGTTCGGTGTAATTTTTATCCCGATGTTGTTGAATGGTAAAGCCGAGCGCTTTAGTCAGGCGCATGTGATCGTGCCTCCTGAGCCTGCTGCAATTGAACAAGATTTGGCAATGCCTGAGCCTGTCAGTGAGGAAGTGATTGCGAAATTTGAGTCAGCGATCACCCCGGTATTAGCGTCAACAGTTGATGCTGAGCCTGTTGCAAAAACATTTAAGAAAGATCCTGTTTTTCAAGCGAAAGAACAGCCTAAACCCATCAAAACAGCCGTCAAGAGTACATTGCGTAACGGTTTTGATAAAAAAACATGGGTTATCCAAGTGGGTTCTTTTGCCAGCGCGAATAATGCACATGGTTTGACTCAAAAATTACAGAAATTAGGTTATCAGGCTTTTGAAGAGAACATCAAAACCAAGAAGGGTGAGATTGTTCGTGTGCGAGTTGGGCCTGAAATAGACATTCAAAAGGCCAAACGTATTCGGGGTGAGATTAAAAGCCGAATGAAACTCAATGGCCTAGTTGTGCAATACCCATAAAGGAATCGTTATGGCCTGGGTCGACGTTGTTATTCTAGCGATCATCTTATTATCGGCTATTATCAGCATTTTTCGCGGCTTTGTGCGTGAAGCGTTTTCACTGGCAGCTTGGCTATTAGCCACCTGGGTTGGTTGGACTTTTCGGGATGCGTTGGCCGTGCATTTAGAGCAATACATTAATGTGCCATCACTGCGGCTATTGGTGGCTTTTGCGGTACTGTTTTTGCTCACCTTGTTAATTGGCGCGCTGCTCAGTTATATGTTGTCACAATTGGTACAAAAAACGGGGTTGTCTGGTACCGATAGGGCTCTGGGTTTTGTGTTTGGGCTAGGCCGTGGCGTTGTGATTGTGGCTGTCTTAGTTATGGGGGCACATTATACCGCAATACCCAATGACCCTTGGTGGCAAGCCTCCGAATTCATTAAGCACTTTGAAGTGGTGGCTAATCAATTAATGTCAGTTTATCAACAACAAGTACAATAGCGTTTTTCTTCCTGACAATACCTGTCTATAATGAGCCTCTTTTCAGCTTAGCCTCGGGGTGTTTGCTATGTGTGGTATTGTCGGAATCGTTGCTAAAGGCGAAGTCAACCAAGCGTTATATGACGCGCTCACCGTGCTACAACACCGTGGTCAAGATGCCGCAGGTATTATGACTTGCGATGATGGTCGGCTTTTTCTGCGTAAGGACAATGGTTTAGTTCGAGATGTTTTTCACACTCGACACATGCTTCAGTTAAAAGGACGGATCGGCATTGGTCATGCACGATACCCGACCGCAGGTTGTTCATCCTCAGCTGAAGCGCAGCCTTTTTATGTCAATTCCCCTTATGGTATTTCTCTGGCACACAATGGCAACTTAATTAATGCTGAAGCATTAAAAGAAGAAATATTTCGCGCAGATTTACGCCACATCAATACCTCTTCAGACTCTGAGGTGTTGTTGAATGTTTTTGCCCATGAATTGATGGCGCAAGGGCAGCTTGAATTGACTGTGGATGCTGTTTTTAATGCAGTTGAAAAAGTGCATGAGCGCTGTAAAGGTGCTTACGCTGTCGTCAGCATGATTACAGATTTTGGCATTGTCGGGTTCCGTGATCCTAATGGTATACGGCCCGTGGTGTATGGTAAAAGGGAAACTGAGGCCGGTACCGACTACATGATTGCCTCAGAAAGTGTGGCGTTGGATGTTTTAGGTTATGAGTTGGTTAGAGATATTGAACCTGGTGAAGCTATTTTTATTGATATGGAGGGTCAGATCCATAGTCGCCAATGCGCCAGTAATGCACAATATTCACCGTGTATTTTTGAGTTTGTTTATCTTGCTAGACCTGATTCAATCATCGATGATATTTCAGTGTACAAAGCGCGTTTAAGAATGGGCGATAAATTGGCGGATAAATTAGTAGCCGATCACCCAGACCATGATATTGACGTGATTATCCCAATTCCAGACACCAGCCGTACCACCGCTTTACAAATGGCAAACCAATTGAACATAAAGTACCGAGAGGGCTTTATTAAAAACCGATATATTGGTAGAACATTCATAATGCCGGGTCAGCAAGAGCGTAAGAAATCGGTGAGGCAAAAACTCAACGCGATTGAATTAGAGTTTAAAAATAAGAATGTATTGCTCGTGGATGACTCGATTGTACGTGGCACAACGTCAGGTCAAATTGTGCAATTAGCAAAAGAAGCAGGTGCGAATAAAGTGTATTTTGCCTCTGCTGCGCCACCGGTGATCTATCCTAATATCTACGGGATTGATATGCCCGTCGTGGATGAGTTGATTGCTCATAATAAAACGGTAGAGGAAGTCGCAGAGTTGATCGGCGCAGATTGGCTGCTGTATCAAGACTTAGAGGACTTAATTGATGCTGTGAAATCTGGTAATCAAGATGTTAAGCGATTTGATAGCTCTTGTTTTAACCGAGAATATGTCACCGGTGTTGACGAAGCATATTTAAACCACATTGAGACAATGCGCTCAGATACTGTTAAAGATCAAGTAGACAGTGATGAAGGTGTCATCGATTTACATAATAGGGCGTAATCATGGATAACAAGCACATAGATACAATTGCTGTAAGAGCGGGCCAGGTAAGAACAGCTGAGGGTGAGCACAGTGACCCCATGTTTTTAACCTCAAGCTATGTGTTTGCTAGTGCAGAAGAAGCGCAGGCTCGATTTTCAGGGGATAGCCCGGGAAATATTTATTCCCGATTTACCAATCCGACCGTTCGCACCTTTGAGCAAAGGTTAGCTGCGATGGAGGGGGGTGAAGTTTGTGTGGCAACCGCGTCAGGCATGTCAGCCATTGTGGCTTTTTGCATGGGAACATTGCAAGCCGGCGATCATATTGTGTCCTCACGTAGTATTTTTGGTTCAACCGTTATTTTATTCAACAATATTATGAGTAAATTCGGCATTGAGACCACTTACGTGGATTTGACGGACTTAGATGATTGGCGAAAAGCCATTCGTCCAAATACCAAAGCCTTTTTTGCGGAGACGCCTTCGAACCCATTGACTCAAGTGGTAGACATTGCCGCGCTTTCAGAAATAAGCCGGGAAAAAGGGATTATACTTGCCATCGATAACTGTTTTTGTACGCCGAGCTTGCAGAAGCCGCTAACGTTAGGGGCTGATGTCGTGATTCATTCGGCGACTAAGTACTTAGATGGGCAGGGGCGTTGTATTGGTGGTGCGGTTGTGGGTAAAAAAGATTTGGTGGGAGAGGGCGTTTACAGCTTTTTAAGGACAGCTGGGCCGACGATGAGCCCATTTAATGCGTGGGTTTTCTTAACTGGGCTGGAAACATTGGGCTTAAGAATGAAGCAGCACTGTGCGAATGCTCAGCAGGTGGCTGAATGGTTAAGTGAGCAACCAAATGTATCGAAAGTACATTTCCCGGGTTTAGAAAGCCATCCTCAATATGATGTTGCCAGCCGTCAGCAATCAGGGCCGGGTGGCTTATTGTCCTTTGAAGTGAAAGGCGGTCAGGAAAAAGCCTTTAACGTGATTAATAAAACCGAATTTTTGTCCATTACAGCCAATTTGGGGGACACGAAAACGACAATCACGCACCCTGCAACAACAACACATGGCCGATTAACCGATGAGCAAAAGCTTGAAGCAGGTATCGCACCTGGTTTAGTGAGGGTGGCTGTCGGCTTGGAAAATGTGGATGATATTATCCATGATTTAAGCTTGGGTTTGTCCTAGCCTAGTCAATATTATTGGTTGTGAAGGCTGCTGTGATCTTGCTCACAGCTTGAGTAAATCGCCCTTTACTCTTACCTTATTTAAGCTTTACCTCTGTCTCTTACTGACATTTACAATTTTTTCTTGCCTATTTTCGGCACTTGTTGCCTAGGTTTTGCCTTTTTTCAGGCAGTTATGGGCATGGAAAATTGTACATTATTAAATTATGTTTTTTTGTTGTTCGCACTTGTCGGATAAAACTAACCGTTTAAACAGTTAGTCTTTTCAGTTGTTCCTCACTTCCTATATTATGGAATGATTAATTAGGTGCATTGGATTAGAAATAATCACTGGCAGGGAAAGTCCCACTAGTAAATTATAAAATTCTAATATAAAATGTTTGCATCATAAGAATTTAAAACCATAAGGACCACTTCATGAATCTGAAAGCGACACTTGCAGCTGCAATAGCCTTATCATTTGCTGCCCCGACAGTCTCGTATGCAACCAATGGGTATCTGTTGCATGGCTACGGAAAAAACAAAGGTACAGGTGGTGCTGGTATCGCTAACCCGCGTGATGCTTTAGCTGCAGCGACAAACCCCGCAGGTACTGTCTGGGTTGAAGACCGGTTCGATATGTATGGTGAGCTATTTCACCCTCGTCGTGGTTATGATATTGATGCAAATGATGGAGGCGTTAACGCGGGCAACATCTTTAGTGCTTTACAGGGTGGTGAGGGCGATAAAGTTAAGAGTGAGAAGGATGTCTTCTTAATCCCTGCAATGGGCTTTGTGTCTAAAATTGATGATGTCAGTGCTTGGGGTGTTTCAGTTTATGGTGCAGGTTTAGGCTCAGAATATAATCGTGATGAGACAACTCCTCTAGGAGGAGCAGGCGGTTTAGACGGCACTTTTGGTACAGGCTCGACAGGTGTTGATTTACTCTTAATTATGTCTAACTTCAACTATTCGCGTAAAATCACTGAAAATTCTTCATGGGGTATTGGTTTGATCTTGGCGGCTCAATCGTTTAAAGCGAAAGGTCTGCAAGCATTTAACTTAGCATCATTCGGTAATCTCGGTGAAAAAGAGCGTGACTGGGCATTTGGTTATGGTATGAACTTTGGTGCACAAGCTGAAGTGTTTGACGGTTTCACCGTAGCAGGCTCTTACCAGACTGAAATTGGTCTAAGGCATGAAGCGTATAACGGTTTGTTTGCAAATGACGGTGATTTAAGCTTACCGCGTCAGTGGACTATTGGTGCAACCTGGAAACCTAATAAAACGTCATCATTAAGTTTTGATGTGCAACGTATTTACTGGAGTGAGACGGCTTCTATTGGTAATAACTTCCAAGACTTTATTGATCCTGTAACCGGTATCCCTAATCCTTTAGGGGCTGGTGATGCGGCAGGTTTTGGTTGGGAAGACAGCACAGTGTTTAAGCTCGGTTACGAATGGCAAATGGCGATGTTACCTTCTTGGACATGGCGTGCAGGTTATGCTTACCAAGACCAAATCGTACCTGAAACTGAAACATTATTTGGTACCTTGGCACCTGGTGTGATCAAACATCACTATACCTTCGGATTCTCTAAAGAGTTTGATGATGGTAATGAGTTAACCATGAATATGTTATATGCACCGAAAGAACTTGTTAGAGGTGCAGGCTTTTCAGAGGGTGTTGATATTTACTTAGAAGAGTATGGTCTTGAGCTTGGTTACTCATGGAAATTCAACTAAGTCAGTAGAAAGAAAGAGCTTAAGTAAAAAAGCCCCATAATTGGGGCTTTTTGCTGTTTGTATGATTAAAAATTATGTTTAGTGATCATGCAAACAAGCTTGCGTGGCTTCGGGTGTTTCAGGGCCATAAGGGTCTTCTCGCACATGATCATGAATGTCCATTCGGTAGTGTATGAAGTCGGGTAAATTTTTAAGGTGCAAAAAGGGGTTGCCCGATATTTGTTCTGCCATGCTCGAGCGTGGTCTTATGGCATAGTTGTGCCCAGGAAAAATTTCAGTATTACTCGGTAGTTCTGCAGCCATTTTTTGTAATGTGTGATACATCACCTCAGGGTCTCCGCCTGCTAATGAGCATTTGCCGCAGCCATATACAAATAACGTATCTCCCGTGAGGATGTCATCATCTAAAAGGTAGCAAGCTGAGCCTGGGGTGTGTCCTGGTGTATGTAAAATTTGGATGTCAGTCTTGCCCAGTTTGATGTGGTCACCACCATGATGGATGGCGGGTTTTGGGAGTTGCTGTCCCCAAAAATCCAATTCTGCTTTGAGAATATGGAGCTGGGCATCTGTTTGCTCCAGCACACCTTCAATGCCATTGATGTGATCATGGTGGCTGTGGGTAATGAGAATATCGGTTATGTCCATGTTGCAGCGCTTGGCTGTATCTAAAATGCTGGGGACGTCCCAGGCAGGGTCTACAATTGCCGTTCTTTTGCTTTCACTGTCTTGAATGAGGTGGATGAAGTTTTCCATTGGGCCTAGTTCTAATGCGGTAATGTTATATGTTTTACTCATGAGGACGTTGTTCCCGGTTTGATGATGGTATCCGTATCTAGAGGGTAATGGTCATTTCTTCTGTCTTGAAAATATTGCTTAAGGGTGCGAGTAACCACAGGGAAAGCTAACTGACCCCAAGGGATTTCATCTTCTGTAAACAGCTTTACGTCTAAGCTTTCCACCCCAGGTTTAAATGCTAGGTTATCTAATTGCCCTCTAAAAAGTAAGTACACATGGCTAATGTGGGGGATGCTGTACATGGTATATAGATGTTGTATGCTGACTTTAGCGGTGGCTTCTTCCCACGTCTCTCTGAGGGCTGCTTGTTCGGTGCTCTCACCATTTTCCATAAAGCCTGCGGGTAGTGTCCAAAGGCCATATCTTGGCTCAATGGCACGTTTGCACAAAAGCACCTTGTCTTCCCAGTGGGCTAAGCAACCTGCCACAATCTTAGGGTTCACATAGTGTATGGTGTTGCAACTGTTACAGATGTGTCTCGGTCTGTTGTCGCCATCGGGTATTGCAAGTTCAACAGGGCTTGAGCATTCGCTACAAAATTTCATGGTAGACTCGGCCTAATAATCAATGAGATGCAGACATGGTAACCCAAAAAAAGGATTACGTTTATACACAGAATTTTTGTGAGGAAAACATCTGGCAGTTAGGTCGACAATTGCAAGCTGAAGGGGAGGATGTTGCTGATTTTGAGGTGTTGATGTTAAGCAATGAAGTACGACAAATCCCCTTGTTATCGCATCAGCCGTCAAGTGAGCCGATTGTCTGGGATTACCATGTGATTTTGAGGCAGAAGTCGAAACCATTAATGTTTGATTTTGATAGTGTGTTGCCTTTTCCATGTTCTACAGCTGATTACCATGAGCAAACATTTATGGCAGATGATCAGGTCGGCTCAAGGTGGGTCGTATGGGCAAGGTGTATCCCATTAAATAGGTATTTGCCTGCCTTTTACTCCAACCGCGCTCACATGATTGACGCTGAAGGGCAAGAGTTAAGCCCTTTTCCTGAGTACCCGCCCATATTAGGTGAGCCGGCGATGCGACTTGAGGATATTTTAGATTTTTCAGTCAGCATTTCATGCACCAACATTGTGCGGCTAGGGCGTTATTGTGTTTAGTTATAGGGTCTTACTAAGACATTTTTGAAATAGTCTAAAATAAAAGAAAAGAAACACGATTTTGGGGGTTACTTGTCTAAATCTTGGCTTATCACGTTATTGCCATTTTTAACGTGGTTCAAAATGATTACACCACAAACGGTGAAAAAAGATTTTTTCGCGGGGTTAACGGGTGCTGTTGTGGTATTGCCGCAAGGGGTAGCTTTTGCCACGATCGCAGGTTTGCCGCCGCAGTATGGTTTGTACACGGCAATGGTGACGCCTATTTTTGCCGCGTTATTTGGCTCCTCTTTGCATTTGATTTCTGGGCCTACGACGGCAATTTCAATTGTTATCTTTTCAACAATGAGCCAGCATGCTCAGCCGGGTAGTCCAGAGTTTATTCAGCTGACCATTACCGTGACTTTTTTGGCGGGTGTTTATCAGCTTGCTTTTGGTTTGGCAAGATTAGGTGTGCTGGTTAATTTTGTCTCACATACCGTGGTAGTTGCATTTACAACGGGGGCTGCGCTACTTATTGCGACCAGTCAAATCGGTCATATACTCAATATTGGTGTACCCAAAGGGATACCTTTTATTGAGGTGTGGCAATATGTGATTTTGCACCTGACTGAATTTAGCGTGGCTGCGTTATCTATTGCGGCAACCACTTTAGTGGTCGCGCTTGCGGCTAAAAAACTGTCGCCAAAATTGCCGCATTTATTGATAGGGTTAATTGCGGGCAGTACTGTGTGTTATTTCTTTACCCAGCAAGCGCAACTGGTTCCCATGGTTGGAGAGATTCCAGCTCAGCTTCCACCGCTGTCAATGCCTGATTTGACCTTTGCAACCATTCGAGAGTTAGCACCACAAGCTTTTGCAATTGCCTTGCTTGGTTTGATTGAAGCGGTATCGATTGCTAAATCTATCTCAAGTAAGTCTCAACAACGGATTAATGGCAATCAGGAGTTTGTCGGTCAAGGAATTTCGAATGTTGCCGGTTCCTTTTTCTCAAGTTATGCCGGTTCTGGCTCCTTTACTCGATCAGGCATTAATTACTCTGCAGGCGCACAAACACCGCTTTCGGCTATTTTTGCCGCGATCATGTTGGTGCTCATCGTATTGCTTGTTTCCCCTGTGACAGCTTATTTGCCTAATTCGGCGATGGCCGGTGTGATATTGCTGGTCGCTTATAACTTAGTGGACTTTAAACACATTAAAAAAATTGTCAGGGTTAGTCGGTCTGAGACGGCAGTATTGGTGGTGACTTTTTTGGCGACCCTCTTTTTGCACTTAGAGTTTGCCATTTATATTGGGGTTATTTTGTCGTTAATGCTGTTTTTGGCAAGAACATCCGCACCAGAAATTATTACCTTAGCACCAGATCCTGAAGATAGTCGGCGGCGGATGACGGATGTGGGGGTGCATATGCTCCCAGAATGTCCTCAGTTGAAAATTGTTCGTGTGGACATGTCTATTTATTTTGGCTCTGTGGATAGCGTACAAGATCGGTTGGAAGAGGTATTTGAGAAACAGGGCATTAAACACCTCTTGTTAATTGGCACGGGCATTAATTTTGTTGATTTAGCGGGCGCGGAGATGTTAATACAGCTGCAAAAACGCTTGCAGTCAATGGGCGGTGGGTTGTATTTCTGCCGCTTAAAGCCACCCGTTTATGCGTTTTTGGCAAAAAGTGGTATGGCCAAATTAATTGGTAACGACTATTTTTACAGCCGTGAGGTCGAGTCGATTATTTCGATTTACCAAAAGCTAGATCAAGATATTTGTAAAACCTGTCCTGCTAAAATATTTAAAGAGTGTCATGGGCAAGAATATCATTAGATGTTAGAAGTGGGTGACAAATTGTCACAAATACTTCATGGTATTGTCACAGTTAGTGTCTACACTTACTCTCAACAGATAAACAATAATAAATGGAGAGCAATCAATGGTTGATGAATATTTAATGAAACAATGGCGCGTAGAGTTTAGTCATGACGTGGAAATTCGAGATGAGTTTTTAACGTTTGAAGCTTTTGTAGCCTATAAAATTTCGGTTTTACCACTTGCACAAAGTGTTGCGTTAGAGTTGCACGCTTAGTCTGTATCCTCACAGGCAATAAGCCACTTTTTTAAATAAAATAAGCGAAATCCTTCCGATGATATAAATGGGCCAGCTGCAATTGCAGGGTACATGTTATTCTCGGGATCGGCGCCATCAATTGCTGTTTGCTCATCTGCTTGAATCTCTACACAGCCTTCAGGGTAGCGTATTCGTTTGCCTCGGCGGGGCGCATAGATGATGACAAATTCCTGTTGTAAATGTTCTAGTGGTTTAAATGCCATTCGCGTCCTCGGTAACACCTGCCATGATGAGTTGGCTCAGGCATTGAAAATAAAATGAGTCGCCATTATCGCTGATGGGCGTGTAAAAATCAGTTAAATTTCACTTGCTGGTATGCAACGTTTCTGAGGTAAGCGGAAACTATTTGTCTTGGTAAACTATTCTGGCTCTTTTTAACCGGTGGCATACAGTGCTGATCTATAAGCGTTTGTTCGTGTTAAAACCGCAACATTAGCTTGAATTTTATGCCACTTAGCGTTGAGCTGAATAGATATCTTGATCTTAGAGGAAAATTGATAGAGAATGCAGCGCATACCAATAATTATGGTGGTTTGTGTTGGTCCCTTCGCGACGATAAGTTGTGAACCCCGTCAGGCCTGGAAGGGAGCAGCGGCAGCAGTGGACTCGTGCGCCGGAGTGTGGCTAACATGAACTACCGCCCTTATTTAGAGTGAAGGAACGCATGGGCTATCAAGTTCTTGCCCGAAAGTGGCGCCCACACTCATTCAAAGAAATGGTTGGCCAAGAGCATGTCGTTCGCGCCCTCGTGAACGGTTTAGAAAGCCAGCGCCTCCATCATGCCTATCTGTTTACTGGCACTCGCGGTGTTGGTAAAACCACCATTGCGCGTATCCTGTCTAAATCACTCAATTGCATCAGTGGCATTAGTGCTGAACCCTGTGGTGTGTGTGATGTGTGTGTCGCTGTTAATGATGGTCGGTTCGTTGATTTAATTGAAGTCGATGCCGCCTCTCGTACTAAAGTAGAAGATACTCGCGAACTGCTTGAAAATGTCCATTTTGCACCAACAATGGGCCGTTACAAAGTGTACCTCATTGATGAAGTGCACATGCTATCTACGCACAGCTTCAATGCGTTGCTAAAAACGCTGGAAGAGCCGCCTGAGCATGTTAAATTTTT
>Ga0233435_1003314_pt1 | contig 12446 bp, 10 predicted proteins | sample SI_122_August201_3_FD_182735 | JGI IMG/M metagenome (GOLD analysis project Ga0233435, IMG submission 182735) | Seawater microbial communities from Saanich Inlet, British Columbia, Canada - SI_122_August2016_135_MG | ecosystem: Environmental > Aquatic > Marine > Inlet | place: Canada: British... | reverse complement strand
ACGGTTTAGAAATAATTGCACTTAATGTGCGAATTCAAGAAATACAGCAATTGAAAGACTTAAGGGATTATTGCGTCCCATGAGTAACAAGATGGTAAAAAGTAAGAAAACAAGCGTTAAAAGCGTAGAGTTAAAGGTGGTTTTTTAGGTTTTTATGAAAAAATCTGGAAAGTTTTAAAAAAAATTAGAGAAAATGGAATTAAGGGATGGAAATTATGAATTATTCAAAGGTCTCTCTTTAATGCTAGATTTACTCAAATAAATAAACTAACCTCGGGCTTAGCCAAATAATAACATCTTGAATCCATGTATCTTTGAATAATTGTACCCAATGTCTAATTAATTTAGGCTGGTCTAACATCAATTGTGGCATATCTTCCACATAAATTTCTTTAACTAAATTAGCATTACTATCATATACATAAATCTTATTCAACAATGAGTATTCTACTCCAAACTTTTGATCAATTAGAGTGCCATTATCAACTGTAGTATATGGATTCAATGCCACTACATTTTTACTTTTAACATGTCCCTTAAATATTGGCTCTATAGTCCATGGCGCACTAAAAAATTCAATATGTGAGAATGGCCCAAGCTTACTATAAATATTTCCAGTTACTATCAACGTACTATCATGTTCTATTTTTGCCAAATCTTGATTATTTTTCACATTTTCAATTATATTTTTTTGATGACTATTCCACGATTTCCAGTGATCACTAAGACCAAAAACTGGCAATAAAAATATAAGCAATAAAAAGATAGCTGATTTTTTATTTATAGGTAACAATGTCGCCAAAAAAAAGGAGATAAGTAATGAACCATATACAGTTGTCCTATTGCCAAGATTAAATGCGGAATGATTGTAAAGCCCTGTTAAGGCAAACATACAAAATGAGAGTAGTAAAACAGCGACAAGGCCAAAGAACAAGGATTTTGGAAATGTAGTGCTTCGATGAATTAGTTTAACTTTAAACAGTCCAAAGACTAATAAACTAACGACAATAATTGAAGAAAGGCTAATCGACTCAATTGCATAAAAAACCTTCAACCAATATGACGGCCCAACTGACGTTTCAATAAAACTCAATAACTGACTCAATAACTGTTTTATAAAATCAATAATATTTAAATCTGAGTTAATCCTCTTTTCGACCCCCTCGTAATTAATTTTCATCCAAAAATAATATGCTACAAATAACACCCCAGGAGTGACAAATACGATTGCCTTCTTTAGCTTTTTTTCAATTAGAAATATAACAGCTAAACCAAACGCGTACGGTGGTGACGCGTAACTTAGGAAAGATCCAACCATTCCCGTAATAAACCATTTTTGAATTTTATTGTTTCTCAATAGATGATGAGAATAAAGTAAAAACGCAGGTGCTAACATGTATTGTAGTGTCATATACCAATACAAAGTTGTATCATGAAGGGGGTATAAAACAAAAACAAAAGATGCAATGAAAGCCCTACCATGTGGAAGGTAATCACCAAAAAATTTAAAAATAAAATAAACACTGATGGCGCTAGATAGAATCTTTATCAAATCATAAATTATTTGATTTTCATAGCCAATTAAAGAATATGGCCACCATAGTCCATAAAGAGAAACCGGGTTTAATATTATTGTTCCCATTTCTGATGGATTTTGATTAATAAAACTAAGAAAACTATAATTATTAAAGCCGTTGATGACAATATAGTCATCACTATGAAGGCCAGTATCAAACAACAGATATGTCAAAATAGCCAAAATAGCTAAATAGTAACGCCCTGAGATAATATTTTTTTGTTTTGTCGTTTTACTACTATGCACTATGGACTGCCATCAAATAAAGTTATCTTAGATTAAATTTAGAATTTTTATGACATTACTCAATTTAAGGATTTATTATTCCCAAAATTGTACTGGTTATCTTTTTTTGTTGCTTCATGGTTAAACTGGGCCAAATTGGCAGTCTCACAATACAGTTAGCGTAATGCTCGGTATTATTAAGGTCCTTAAACTCGCGCCCATACTTATGACCCATGTCGGATAAATGTAAAGGGCTATAATGAAAATAACAATTAATATTATTTTTATCCATATATCTTATGAAGCTATTTCTATCATCTAAATTATGCAAAATCAAATAATATATATGTGCATTATGTTTACATTCATTCGGAACACTAGGAATAGATAACCTTCCAGCTATGCTAAGCGACCTGAAGGCACAATCATAATTGTCCCAAATTTTCATTCTCTTTTGTGTAATTTTTTCTGATTCTTCCAACTGAGCATAAAGAAACGCAGATGTAATCTCACTTGGCAGATAAGAGGAGCCAATATCAATCCATGAATATTTATCGATTTTCTCTTGAAGGAACTTTTTGCGGTTTGTTCCTTTCTCTATAATAATTTCTGCTTGATCTATAAAATTAATATTATTAATCAATATTGCACCACCTTCACCAGAAGTAATATTTTTAGTTTCATGGAAGCTTAAACAACCAATATCCCCTATAGAGCCAAGTGGTCTGCCCTTATAATTAGAAAAAATACCCTGTGCCGCATCTTCAATGACAAATAAATTGTGACGATCTGCAATGTCCATAATAACATCCATTTCACATGCAACCCCTCCATAATGCACCGGTACAATTGCCTTGGTACGAGGAGTAATAGCGGCTTCAATTAAACTTTCATCAATATTTAGCGTATCGCTACGAATATCGACAAAAATAGGAACTCCACCACGTAAAACAAATGCATTGGCCGTAGAAACAAATGTATAAGAGGGCATAATAATCTCGTCGCCAGGCTGGATATCTAGAAGTATTGCAGACATCTCCAATGCAGCAGTGCACGAATGAGTTAATAGCGCTTTCTTTACATTTAATTTTTCCTCTAAAAACTCTTGACACAGATTAGTAAAACTACCGCCACCTGCTAATTCCTGAGTTAATAGAACCTTGTTAATATAATAACTTTCTCTTCCTGTTACATATGGCTTGTTAAACGGAATGATATCCATATCATCAATTGAAATCATAAACTAATAAAAAATATATAAATACAATAATTATTATCCAGACGAAATCTTTTTAATAACATATTGTGGTTTATTGTTGATTGATAGATAAGCACGTCCAATATATTCACCAATTAATCCCAAAAACATAATAATCAAGCCACCAATAAACAATTGCAGGACCACCAAGGTCGTCCACCCTACCACAATTTGATCATTATATATATATTGGATAATATAGAACACTCCGGCTAAAAATCCTAAAATAGAAATCAATAAACCAATAAATGAAGCCATTCTAAGTGGCGTAACAGAAAATCCAGTTGTATGATTTAAAAAAACAGCGAGCGATTTTTTAAGACTATAACTTCCATGACCTTGATGACGTTTATTATGTTTAACTTTCACCTGAACGATTGAACCGGTTGTCTGGAAAATAAGTCCATCTATATATGGATATGGCCCATCATAACTAATAATGGAATCTACCACAGACCTGCTGATAATTTTAAATGGAGAGAGGTATATTTTAGATGGCTTTCCAATAAAATACTCTGCCTGCTTTGAGTTGATGGCACTCCCAATATTTTTTAATAATGATTGTTTTTTAAAATGGCTATAATCTGCATAACATACATCAAATCCATTTTTTATTTCCTCTAATAATGCCACAATATCATATGGAGAGTGCTGGAGATCATCATCCATAATTACCACAGAATCACTATTTGACAGTCTTAATCCTGCCATAATGGCATTATCCTGACCAAAGTTCTTACTTAAACATATGCCCGTTACCGACTTTCTATTAATAGCTATTTCTTCCACTATTTCCCAGCTACTATCAACACTCCCATCATTAACAAAAATAACTTCATATCTATATTCAGATAATGCATCATTAATTTGATTAGCTAACTCAACAAGAATTGTTTCGCTGTTATATACAGGAATTACAACACTTATTTCCACTCTATTTGACATATTAAATCTTTTTCAATCTTAAAAACTGTTAATTTATAATGCTTTTCACACAACCGTTCCAAATCTCTTATTAATGTATTCTTATCATAACGAAATACTTCATCGCCATGTCCAACATTTGCAGACTTTTGAGCCATCCAGCCTACTGGTCCCGATATATTAGAAAGTGAAGATATCGGCTCTGAAATTAATAGTTTTTCACAATGAGACATTATTTGGTTAATTAAATTTTCAATATTATCATGAAAGTGATACAACGAACCCATTATTATTGCCATGTTAAATTTTTCATTAGTATCAATAATTTTAGAAAAAGAGGATTGGTTAAGTAAATTCAGAAAATAAGCAGAAAACCCATTTTTTTTGGCGTTCTGAATAAAACTCCTGTTGATATCGTACCCTACCCAACTTATTTTATTGCTAAAACAATAATTAGCTATATATAAGTCACCAAAACAATACTCTATAACTCTACTTCCTTCATCTAAGCTAATGTATTTTATTACATCATTAAATCTTTTCTTGTATCTTCCATAGTATAAAAAATTCATCACCAATCTGTATATCCAAATATTTTTGTAGATCAAGCTTGTTTTTATTACATTATTCATACGTATATACGTTATTAACTCAATACTAATTACATTTTAAATATGTAAATAATTTTCTCAAATTCTGCCTATTATCCAATTGTGTATAATAGCAACATACTCATACGCAATAATTCTCATTTTATCTAACTCCACACCCCATTGTAATTTTTTGACCGGTGAATCTACAACTTCAGGCGTTATAACTGCAATATTAGGGGCATTTTTCTCCCATGTTAGTACTGAGCGCAACGAGTGATATGGTGCAGTTATAAATAAAATAGAATTAATACTATAATCTTCAAGATTTTTATTAACTAATAATACATTTTGATAGGTACTATTAGGGTATCTATCGAGAATATGAATATATTTCTCCGGTATTCCTTTGTCAATCAAAAATAATCTGATCATATCTACGTCTGCAATTGTTTGCTCCCTTCCAGATGAGAGAAAAATATCTTTAGCATATCCCATGTTGTAAAAATTGATAGCATCAAGCGCTCTTCTTTGATAACTCAAATTTTGATAATCTACTTCACCATCTCCACTAAATACTACTATCGCATCAGATTTTATTGGCGTATCTCGAACAATTAAATTCTCACCCAAAAGTGAAAACAATGGGGTATAAAAAAATAATATGAAAGCAAAGGTAAAAATTAAAAATATTTTTTTAAACATCCTATAAAAAACAAAATAACCTTGAAATCTATCTTTCCAGTCAAATATATGCTTTGAATCATCTAACAGAGCTAAGTTTTCATCAAGTATCTTTGAAATATTTGTAAAACGTGATTCCCAACTATTACTCTTCGCAACCTCTATTCTCTTCTCTTTAATAGAAATATCGTTATCTTTAGATGCTGTTTTAACGGCCTTAATGAATTCATCTACAGTAGATGTAATAGTAACAGCATCACCATAAACATCTTTGGACTCCCTAACCTCTCTTAAATTTGTAGAAACTGCAGGAATTCCCATAGCTAAGTACTCATTAAGTTTTGATGGATATACGCCTTCTGTAAAATCATTACAAATATATGGAACAATTCCGACACTAAACCTTTTAATATAGTATGGCAACTTATCATGGACTTTACTTCCTAAGAAAACCACATTCTTCTTACTTTCTAATTTATGCACATCGACATACTTCGGCCCAATTAATACAATAGTGCAATCACCACAACTATCGGCTAAAGCGCAAAGTAATTTTTGATCGAGCACTCTACCCAAAGCACCAATATATCCTATAATTTTTCCTGAAATATTTTCAATGTCTTTTGGATTGCTACCACTCTTCAATGCAACTTCAAATTTATTGAAATCAATCCCAGGTGGGAAATAAAAAGATCTTTTTGAAAATTTCATAGCATTTTCTTGAAGAATGTGTGCGGCAGTAAATACAATATCTGCGTTCTTAAAAAAATAATCTTCATAAGGCTTAACTCTACTTGCTGAAATTGATGAGTCGGCCATATTATTTGTGCAATAATAAACTAATAATTTTGGATCGATATTTTTGATTGCGCTTTGAACTAAAGGTGTTGGAAGAAAAGAAATAACAACTGGATTATTAAAATTACTGGCCATTATCCATTTAGATAAAGATAAATTAAAAATTGCTTTATTGATAAATAAAGCAATTTTTGAATAAGGGAATGGCAACAGTATAGGTGAATATAAAGTTAAGTTATTACTATCAATATCCGAAAAACCGTATACTCCTTTCCTCCAATTATGGACTCGTTCGCCAAGACGCTTCATGTCATGAATATTGACAGATCGAATGCCAGTATTATCAATGAATAGAACTCGATTTCCAGTAGAAATAAGTGATTTAGTTAGTTGGTGATGCAACTGCCAATGCGTTGTCCAATCGACAGATGAAAAGATAATATAATCTAATTTATGCATAAATATAAATGAAAGCCAGGCATTTTTGGGTAAGTATTAAATATTAATCTTTAAGGTAAATATATCAGAAAAAACATTTATAGAATCTGAATAAACTATATTTAGACCCGTAAATTAAAGCAATAAAGTCATTGGTTAAAATTTAACTTATAGATTTACAATCTATAAAAAATAAGCACTTATCTTTTTGTTTGTTTAACGCATAGAGTCTAAATAAATATTATGCCTACTTGTGCTTTTTTTGTCACTCGATGTTACATATAAATATTCAGTCTTGTAGTTTTATTTATTATTTTGTGCACAAATTTTCCTTAAGCAATCTCTAACTGAGTATTGAAAAACAAACCCATCGTCTTTAATCTTCTTAGAAGAAAATTGAACACTCCCATGCAAACTATATCCTTTATAAATTTTACGCAGAACATATGGCACGAATACTGGAAATGAATACTTAATCTTACTTTTTTTATTCGTACAATTAGATATATACTGATTGTATATGCCAGAAACTGTATTCGCATCATCCTCATCGTTTGAAACAAAATAAATTTTAGTTTCAGTTTTTCTATTATTCATAAAAAAAAGTGCTGCTTTTGCTACATCGTTTACATAAACAATATGCGCTCTCTCTGCTCCTGTAACCATAACCTTCAATTTTTCTTTCCAACCATTAACAATTGGCAAGAGTAAAAAAACACCTAGTTTAGACATACCAACAACATTAGTTGGACGTAAAATTATAGTGTTCATTGCTAGGTTAGCATTTATCACCATCTGTTCCGATTCGTATTTTGTTTTCTCATAAAGACTTCTTGGGCTACAAAAAGTTTCTTCGGTTACCAATAGTTTATCAGTAGGTCCCACAACTCCTGCTGAACTGATGTAGCAAAAAAAAGTTGCTTTGCTCTTTTTGGCTACACTCAATAAATTACGCGCTCCTTCTACATTCGTTGAATACATTATATCTTCATTGCTTGTTTCTCCAGCGCAATGAAAGATTGCGTCAACACCAAACAAAAGATTCTGCAAACCATCTTTATTATTAATATCTGACACTATTACTTGAATTCTTGGATCTCTGTAAGAAATATCTGACCGTGTTAGCACTCTTACCGACCATCCTCTCTTAAGAAGAAGCTCAACTATGGCCAACCCTACCAATCCAGTGGCGCCTGTAACCGCTGCCACTTGTTTCACTATTGAACCCATAAAATTATTTTATATAAATTAAATACCTATAAATTTATCAACTCATTCTTTAACTAAATAATTAAAGGATGAGATATTTTTAAATATATTTATGCAATATACCAATTAAAAAAGACTTTGAAATATATGTTGCATAATAAATATACATTCGTAGAATACTCAGATTGGCCAATTTAACAAAGTAAATTCTTTGTTTAATATTTGGCAGAATCTCTTTTTTTAAATCTAATCTTGGATTTATGTTAGTCATACAAACTGCCTGAGTATTCACAATTAGAGAAATTCCCGACTTACGCAAAAAAAATGAATGCACAAGATCTTCACAATAGGCCTTACCATTAAATGGATAATAATTATCTAGCACAAGATTAGGCTTTTCATGAAGAATACAACCGCCAGGTTGCCAGTCAACACTAACAACTCGTTCTCTAACCTCTTCTGGATTGACTCCAAAATTTGTTCCAGCTAATGACACATTTCCAGGTTTATAACCTACATTTCCGTTAATAATCCAGTAATATAACGACATTATTAACCCATTTCGTTTACTTTGATGAAGCGGAGTATTATCTTCAATATTAAACCAGCATGGAGATACAGCTGAACTTACTTTAGTATTTTTCATTGTCAGCATTAGCAACTCTAAACAATCTGGAGCTAAAATAATATCATCATCTAATTGTAAAACGTATGGGTTTTTAGCCTTTTTAAATCCGCATATCCGCTGTATCACCTGGCCATAATTTTCTGCATAAATAACAAAAGTATTCTCATATTTTATTAATTCATCAACCGAATGTTTATTATTGGGCAAACATATGATAATTTCATTTGGAGCCAATGTTCCAGAATTTAATGAACTTAAAGTATCGCCTAGGTCTCCGCCTAGTGAGGGTATTACAACACTTAGCATCTTATAAGTTAATAACCATGTCTCTCAATACTGAGCCATTTAGCGGTGTATAAAATTCTTTACAATACTCAACCATTTCATTCATTTCACCACTGTCTATAACTGCATCAAATAAACATATAAACTCGTTAACGCTATTAATAATAGTGCGACCATAATTTAATTCATACAATGGATCTATGGTTAATTCTCCTTTAATTCTGAGATAAAAAGGATTTAATCCACCAATTATGCTTTGAATTACTACCGTACTTCCACGATAAAGAACATGTGAGGACGCAGAAATATCATTATCTAAACTACAACTAGATAACACAATATTTCTTGGCAACTCCTTAAATCCTATATTATTTATAATTTTACGAATATTCAATGTAGGGTGCACTCTCCAAATAAAAACTTTTTCTGGCATTTTTAATGCACACTCGTACGAAAAATCAAAAAGAATTTGACACTCCTCTATAAATCCATCTGTTATTACTAAACATGTATTTATGTTATTTATGTTTTGTTTTGTTTTTTTCTTTAAGTGTCTTTTAGAACCCAAAACAGAAATAGGGATACCATCCAGTCCTTTCGAACCATCTAATTGCCTTTTAGATACTTTGCCAGAAGTGAATATATGGCTGGGGTTGTATAGATCTAATAATCTCCTCTTCATTGAATGTTGCAATGGAAAAACCGCAACATGTTGATATGCAAAGCATTTAATATTTGGGTTGACTTCTCTTGCAACAAAATATACCAACCTTTCCCACGCATGACCCTCACAAGTCGTTATTACAGCCCTTGGTGAAGCATGTCTTATCAATTTTTTTATCTGTACAGCAATTCTAATTGTTGTTAATGTTCTAGGTGATATTGATTCCTGGCAAGCTTTACCATAAACAACTTTCAACAAACCTCTTGAATTGTGCATACACTTTCTTAATCTTTTATATTCAAGAAGTTGTCCATAAAAAATAGATAGTTCTTTAAATAATCCTAACGTTTTCGATAAAACAACTTTTGATGTAATATTACCTATGTGTTTTTCTACTTTATCAATATCATATTTATCTAAATGATTTATCATTGCAGTCATGGAGGACAAATTAAACTCTTTCATAGAATTTGGTAAATCTCCAAAATAGAAATCATCCTCATCTTCTAAATGATCTACATTTACTAAATGTGATACGAATAATATATCGCACCTGTCTATTGTAGGCTTAGTTATATATTGATTACGCACTACCAAAGATACACTCTTGAAGAGTCCATAAGCACTACTAATCATAGGAAAAATATCTTCAACAATATTTTTTTTAATTTTCTCGTATAGGTTGTGATTATTGCTAGCCGTCAAACATGCATACTCTTTCAAATATGAAGGATGCTCACGAGGGACGTGCAACCAATTAATTGCAACCGTATGTTTTGTTGAATCTTGGTGTAATAAAACAGAATCGCAATAATCGCATATTTCTTTATATTTATCGCCCACTAATTCTACTTTATTATTCATAACTGCTATATTAATGAATTATGTGGTGTGCCAATATAAAAGTCTTTTAATGTCTATTTTCAATCAACTGGAAAATTACATTCTTTACAAACTGAATAATCTTCATAATTTAACCTCTTAAAATCATTTCGTATTTTCTTGTATCTCTCTCCATTCCATATTTCATGAATAGATTGTTTATTGACATTTCCCAAATAAATTTGCCCATCATAGTCTAAACAACAAGCCGTAACACTACCATCTTGCAGGATAACCATAGTATTCCATGGAAAATTACATGTATTTCTTATTGTACTATTTCTGGTCTCTACATAATCTCTACCATCACCAAAATTATGCAATTGATAAAAATTAAAACTATCACCTACCGACTCGTCAATATACTCTTCAAACAGGCTAAGCCATTTTTTCTTTAAGCTATTATCACTTAAAGATTGTGGAATAAGTTGTAAAGTCACTTTTGGTTTTTTTGCATTAAGTTTCTTTCTAAGTTTAAAGAAGTTTTTGACGTTGGCCAGAGTTATATCAAAATCTAAATCTTTCATTATATTGTTGTAACTATTCTTATCTACTCCATAAAAACTAATTTTAAATTCATCCAGACCAGAATTTATTAAATCGTAAGCATTTTTTGAGTTAAGTAGAGATGCATTTGTAACAAAATAAACACATTTGACTCCGTGATCTTTTGCAAGTCTAATCCTTTTTGTAAGCTTTTTATCTAATAACGGCTCACCAAAATTGTGCATATGTAGCCTCTCAACGAGATGGGTATATTTAGATACTTCCTTAATAATCTTTTCGTAGAGCTCAAAATCCATGATTCCTTTAGTTCTTGTCTGCAACTCTCTTGGGCACATCACACATGATGCATTACAATGATTCGTGTTTTCTATCCAAATTTGTCGAGGAAAGTCTGTCTCCCTTAATTTAAAATTTCTGTAGTATCTCAATGGATATTTTTTAAGAAAAGTAAATAATAATGGTATTCTTTTTAAAATTAATTTTAAAGATCTATAAAAATTGTTAAATGAATTAGTAGTCATATATCTCTCTGATATTAATCTAAGGTAAAAAACAAAAAAATAGGAATAAAAATAGTTCTGATTTTTGTGCATCTGTCAACACTATGTAGATAAAATCATCTCAAAATATGATGAACTTATATTTCTATAGCCTTTCCTACCGAACAATTCTCTTTTTACCAACATGTAATGGTGCATTGGGAACATATCAAAATACTCTATACTTTTGTCCGATTTAATATAGTCTAATATTGACAGTTCTGAGTCATATGTTTTTTCAAAAAATGGAGTACTTATAAAACGATTAACAAGATAAGCATTCTCAGATTCTTTAAATAATTTACTATTCATGTAAATTTTAAAGAAATCTTTTTTCATTTCACCGAAACTAAAAAAATTACTAAACAAATCAACAGACTGTTTTGGCAATTTTTCATAATCTGATACAGGTACATAAACAATTGCTCCTTGAGGCATCTTACGAAAGTTAGGATATTGCTGAACTTGATCTGGCAAAATATGAGTGGCATCTGGATACATCTTTGATAAATATATAAAACTACGGCAAAGTTGATGATGAAAGTCAACCATTACAATTCTAGTCTTTGGGCTATACTTTCGCACTAGACCTTGCAACCCGCCGTAAAATGACCCAACATCTATCCACACACTGTCGTCCGTTAAAACCTCTAAATCTAAAATACGCTTCAATAAATATACATATCTTAACCACCTTATATTAACAGTAACACCATCAACAATAAAACACTTCTTAACACCTGGAGTTAAATGGACAGGATTATCATCAAGGAGATCGCTTGCACCAACCATCTTTATAATCTCCATATCGTCTAGTATAGTAGAACGTAAAGACCTCTCCTCTCCGTACTTAAATAGTTTTCTATATGCATATTTGACAAATGTATGCCACAATCCACTCTGTTTAATATTATTAATAGAAAGTTGTGCAGGGACCCCGTAATCCGTCTGCTCCTTCCAATCTCGAAAATTCATTTGATCATATAAATTACTATCTCCAAATTGCTTATAGGCCTCATTGAGAATATCTGTATGCTTACTGTCAACACTCTGAAGTCCAGTATCACTATAGAATTCTGGCGAATGTTGAATAAACTCATCAACTAAATTTTTTATTGCCATCGAAACGACTCCATATAGTTTTGTAAAGAAATGCAGAAAATAGTATATATTGCTAAAAAACCCTTATAAGAATAAGAGCCAAATATCACTTAATTGCTATAAAACCCTCAAAACATA